>OGUN01002307.1_pt1 | contig 11560 bp, 5 predicted proteins | sample 1553621 | NCBI WGS metagenome assembly OGUN01 (sample SAMEA2580300, study PRJEB22360) | human gut metagenome | biome: human gut; feature: human-associated habitat; material: faeces | place: Denmark | collected 2008/2010
CCGGGAGCGGCGGGGGCATCGGCGGCGGGAGCCTCGGGTACGGCGGCAATGGCGGCCTTGGCGGCGTCAGAGTGGGCGGCGACCTTCTTCTCCTTGGCGATGAAGATCTTGCCCATGCCGATGACGACGATCATCAGCAGGACCAGGCCAAAGAATACCACGGCGTAGCCCAGCAGCGCGACGACGGCGGCGTCAACAAAGCCGATATCCGTCAAAGTGGAAGATAACACCATAACGGTACCTCCTTAGCACTCCACGATGGAGTAGGTAGCAACGTTCTCTTCCTTGGCCTTGCGCTCCTCGAAGAACTTCTCGGCCAGGTTGGGGAAAGCAATGTAGCTCAGCACGTCCTCGTCGGACCGGGCCAGATCGCCCAGCTTCTCCCGGGTCTTGTCCACGACAGGCTCCAGAGTGTCGGCGTAGCGGACGGTCAGAGGCTGCTCGTCGCCCAGGATCATCTTCTGGATTTCGGGGTCGATGGGCGCGGGGGTGTGGCCGTACTCGCCGCGGCAGTAAGCCTTGATTTCCTTGGAGACGGACTTGTAGCGCTGGCCGTCCAGCACGTTGCGCACGGCCTGCACGCCGACCATCTGAGAGGTGGGGGTGACCAGCGGGGGATAACCCATGTCCTTACGAACCTTGGGCGTCTCCACCAGAACCTCGTCGAAGCGGTCGAGCGCGTTGACCTGCTTCAGCTGGCTGAGCAGATTGCTGAGCATACCGCCGGGGATCTGATAGGTCAGGCACTGGGTGTCGGTGGCCATGGACTTGGGCATCAGGGTGCCGTCCTTGATGTAGTCGTCACGGACGGTCTTGAAGTAGTCGGCCATCTTCTTGGTGCACTTGTCGTCCAGATCGACCTCGTAGCCCAGCTGACGCAGCGCGTAGGCCAGGGTCTCGGTGGCGGGCTGGGAGGTGCCGCCAGAGAAGGGAGAAATGGCGGTGTCGATGATGTCCACGCCGGCTTCCACGGCCTTCAGGTAGGTCATGAAGGCAAGACCGGTGGTGGAGTGGGTGTGCAGGTCGATGGGCAGCTCAGGAGCGGCGTCCTTGATGGCGGAAACCAGATCGTAAGCTTCCTTGGGGCCCATGATACCGGCCATATCCTTGATGCAGATGGTGGAAGCGCCCATTTCCTTCAGTTCCTTCACCATTTCCACGTACTTCTTCTGGGTGTGGACGGGAGAGGTGGTGTAGGACAGGGTGCCGGAGGCGATGGCGCCGGCCTTTACGGTGGCTTCCATGGCGACCTTCAGGTTGTTCGTATCGTTGAGGGCGTCGAAGATACGGATGATGTCAATGCCGTTCTCCACGGACTTCTGCACGAAAAGCTTGACAAAGTCATCGGGGTAGTGGGAGTAACCCAGAACATTCTGACCGCGCAGCAGCATCTGCAGCTTGGTGTTGGGCACGGCGGCGCGGATCTTGCGCAGACGCTCCCAGGGATCTTCGTTCAGGTAGCGCAGGCAGACGTCAAAGGTAGCGCCGCCCCAGCACTCGACTGCGTAGTAGCCGGTCTTATCGATGGTCTCCAACATGGGAGCAAACTTGTCGTAAGGCAGGCGGGTTGCGATGAGAGACTGATTTGCGTCACGCAGCACGGTCTCCACAAACTGAACTTTTTGAGCCATTTGTATGTAACCTCCGTAGATGGAATTTGAGTGGACGCATCGGGGGGCCGACTTGTCCGTATATTTTTAGACCAGGAGCCGAAACACGGATCATGGTTAAAAACACGAGGGGAAACGGGGAAGTCCCAACCTCCACCGACATATATATTAACACAAGGGCGAAAGGTTGTAAATACATTTTTTTGCTTTTTCGGTATATTTATATCGTTTCTTTGCCGAAGATTAGGGAAGCGGGGCGGCACTTTGCGCCCCCGATCCTCCTCTGCCCCGGCTGCTTTCGACAATGATGGCAAAAAATTCACACTTTTTATATTGATTTTTTTATATCGATAGTGTATGATACACTCGAAAAGTATGGGGTGCCGAGCCAGAGAGCAGAAAACGGTTTGGCCTGACTCCCATATCTATATTATAATGAAAGAGGTTACTGTATTATGGCAATCGACTTGAAGCATTATGGTATCTCCGGTACGACTGAGATCGTCCACAACCCCTCTTATAAGGCGCTGTTCGACGCCGAGATGGATCCCACTCTCACCGGCTATGAAAAGGGTCAGCTGACCGAGCTGGGCGCTGTGAACGTCATGACCGGCGTTTACACCGGCCGTTCCCCCAAAGACAAGTACATCGTTATGGACGCCAACTCCAAGGACACCGTGTGGTGGACCACCGACGGCTACAAGAACGACAACCATCCCATGACCGAGTCCACCTGGGCTACCGTCAAGGATCTGGCCGTCAAGGAGCTGTGCAACAAGAAGCTGTACGTGGTTGACGCTTTCTGCGGCGCGAACCCCGACACCCGTATGGCCGTCCGCTTCATCATGGAAGTGGCATGGCAGGCACACTTCGTCACCAACATGTTCATCCGTCCCACCGAGGAAGAGCTGAAGAACTTCAAGCCTGACTTCATTGTCTACAACGCTTCCAAGGCCAAGGTCGAGAACTTCAAGGAGCTGGGTCTGAACTCCGAGACCTGCGTCGCCTTCAACATCACCTCCCGTGAGCAGGTCATCATCAACACCTGGTACGGCGGCGAGATGAAGAAGGGTATGTTCTCCATGATGAACTACTACCTGCCTCTGAAGGGCATCGCCTCCATGCACTGCTCCGCCAACACCGACATGAACGGCGAAAACACCGCCATCTTCTTCGGCCTGTCCGGCACCGGCAAGACCACCCTGTCCACCGACCCCAAGCGTCTGCTGATCGGCGACGACGAGCACGGCTGGGACGACAACGGCGTCTTCAACTTCGAGGGCGGCTGCTACGCCAAGGTCATCAATCTGGACAAGGACTCCGAGCCTGACATCTACAACGCCATCCGCCGGGACGCTCTGCTGGAGAACGTCACCGTGGACGGTAACGGCAAGATCGACTTCGCCGACAAGTCCGTCACCGAGAACACCCGTGTGTCCTACCCCATCGACCACATCGAGAAGATCGTCCGTCCCGTTTCCGCGGCTCCCGCTGCCAAGAACGTGATCTTCCTGTCTGCCGACGCTTTCGGCGTTCTGCCCCCCGTGTCCATCCTGACCCCCGAGCAGACCCAGTACTACTTCCTGTCCGGCTTCACCGCGAAGCTGGCCGGCACCGAGCGGGGCATCACCGAGCCCACCCCCACCTTCTCCGCCTGCTTCGGTCAGGCGTTCCTGGAGCTGCATCCCACCAAGTATGCTGCTGAGCTGGTCAAGAAGATGCAGGTTTCCGGCGCGAAGGCTTATCTGGTCAACACCGGCTGGAACGGCACCGGCAAGCGTATCACCATCAAGGATACCCGCGGCATCATCGACGCCATCCTGAGCGGCGACATCCTGAAGGCCGAGACCAAGAAGATCCCCATGTTCGATCTGGAGGTTCCCACCGCTCTGCCCGGCGTGAACCCCGCCATTCTGGACCCCCGCGACACCTACACCAACGTGGAAGAGTGGGAGACCAAGGCCAAGGATCTGGCTGGCCGGTTTGTCAAGAACTTCGTCAAGTACGAGGGCAACGACGCAGGCAAGGCTCTGGTCGAGGCTGGCCCCAAGCTGTAATCAGCGGCACGATTTACCGGTAACCGATAAGCGGCGCAGCGAAAGCTGCGCCGCTTCTGTCTGCCGAAGGACGCCTGCTTTCGCCCGATGAAAGTGGGAACCTTTTGACAGATGGAAAAATCACCCAACGGTCTGAGGGGTGGTCGTAAAACAGTGAACGGAGCGTATCGAAAACGATACGCTCCGTTTTTCGTATGTAGTGGGGTACATCCCCTTGGCTCTCCCTCTGGGAGAGCTGTCACCGAAGGTGACTGAGAGGGTATTGCACCCTAATTTCCCCTCTCCGTCTTCGCTTCGCTCAGACACCTCTCCCAAGGGGAGAGGCAAGGGGTGCCTGTTAAGTTTTTGCATATGCAGAGGAATATTGCCCTTACGTCCGCAGCAGCGCCCGAAAGCCGGGGCTGAAAAACTCCCCGCCGTCGGCGTCTACCCACATGGCTTCGGCATTGTAGCGTGTCAGAAGCGTCTGCCCCTCGTCCTGCGGCATCAGGAAAAGCGCCGTGGACAGAGCGTCGGCAATGCCGGAATCGGCGCACACCACTGTGACGGAACGCCAGTACCGTGACGGCATCAGGGTTTCGGGGTCGATGATGTGGTGGTAGGATTCTCCGTCCACCAGATAGGTACGCTGGTAATCGCCGCTGGTGACCACGCTGCCGCCGGTGACGCAGACGGTGTGCAGGTAATCACCGCCGTCCGGGTCCTGAATGCCTATCACCCACGGGTCGCCCGCCTCGGTTTTGGGGCCGGTGGCGCAGACGTTGCCGCCCACGCTGATGAGCAGCCCCTCGGGCGCGTTTTCCGCCGCCCGCTGGGCAGACCAGCCCTTGGCCACCGCGCCTACGTCCAGCCGGGTCTCCGGGTCGGAGATAAAGACGGTGGAGGCGTCCTCGTCGATGATAACGGCGTCAAAATCCATATGCGCCGCCGCGTTTTCCAGTGCGGCACGGTCGGGAAGACGGGCATTTGCCGGGTCGTCAAGCCCCGCCGTCCGGGCGTCGTGCCACAGCGCCAGAACGCCGCCCATGGCGACGTTGACCTTGCCGCCGGTGGCGTCGTAAAATTCCCGGCATTCCAGCAGCAGACGGATGATGTCCCCGTCCACCTCCACAGGGGCAACGCCCGCCTGATCGTTGACGGTTTTCAGGTTGTTGCAGCCAGCATAGTCATTGTAGATATCGAACAGCTGGTGATAGTGCAGCAGCGTATCGTGGACGCCTTGGGCGGCCTCCGTAAACGCCGCCTGACTTTCCGCCCGGCCGCGAATCGTGGTGACCGTGTCGAACAGGGTCAGAAACGTGGTCTCGTAAACGTTTCCCCCCGCCGCTCCGGCGGCGCAGCCGGTGAGCAGACACGCAAGGGTAAGCACCGCAAGAAATTTTTTCATACCGGTCCCCTCCATAGGGATTTTTCTTATAGTACCACACCCCCGAAAGACTGTAAAGAGGGAACATATCCCGCCGCAAAAAACGGCGTTCATAAAAGATTTACACATTTTCAGTTGATATTCAGGGTTAAACGGTGCTATGCTGTTATAAATGTTAATGCCTCTTTTGAGAGCAGTGAGGAGCGCAGTATGTCCAAATTCTCCGTCAAAAAGCCGCTGACGGTTTTCGTCGCGGTGATCGCCATATTGGTGCTGGGCGTGGTGGCCTATTTCCGCATGACCCCCGACCTGCTTCCCAATATGGATTTCCCTTACGTGCTGATCATGACCACCTACCCCGGTGCAAGCCCGGAAAAGGTGGAGCAGGAGATCACAAAGCCCATGGAGCAGGCCATGTCCACGCTGGATCACATTCAGGAGGTGACCTCCGTTTCCAGCGAAAACGTGGGCATGGTCATTCTGGAATTCACCGAGGGCGTCAACATGGACACCGTGGGCGTGGATATCCAGCAGGAGATCTCCCAGCTGTCCGCCGACTGGTCGGACACGGTGGGCACGCCCTACGTGCTGAAGATCAACCCCTCCATGCTCCCCGTGGAGGTGGCGGCGGTATCCATGGAGGGCATGGACACCGTGGAGCTGACGGAATTCCTGGATGAAACGCTGATGAACAAACTGGAGGGCGTTCCCGGCGTCGCCCGGATCACCACCAGCGGCGAAATTGAGCAGGAGCTGCACGTGGTGCTGGATCAGAAGCTGATCGACAAGCTGAACGACCGGATCGCCGCTGCAATCAACGGTGAACTGGACGATGCCGCCGCCGAGCTGAACGAGAAAAAGGAAGAACTGGAAGACGCCCAGAAAAAAGTAGACGGCGCACAGTCCCAGCTCAGCGCCGGGGTCAACGCCCTGATCGAGGGTGAAAAGCAGCTGAATGAGAAAAAGACGGAGCTGACGGCCATGCGGGAGCAGCTCCAAGAGCAGCTGGAACAGGCGCAGACCGGGCGGCAGCAGCTGGTGCTCACCTACAACGCCCTGAAAGAGCTGAACGATCAGGTGAACAACGTCCTTTCTGCCCAGCAGGAAGCCCATGGTTATTTGAATACCCTCCAATCTCTGTCCGACCGGCAGAGCGCCCTTGCGAATAAGGAAAGCAGCCTCGCCCAGCTGAAACAGGACAATGAAACTCTGGACGCCGAGATTCAGGCACTCCGGGAGCAGATCGCGGGCATGGACCCCGCCGACGAAAATCTGCCCGCTTTGAGCGCGGCGCTTGCGGAAAAAGAAGCCGCTTACAATGACAATCTGCTGACCATCGCCCAGACAGAGGCGGAGATCGCTGTAGAAAAAAGCACTCTGGAAGCGGACATGGCAGCTGCCGGTGTGACGGCGGAGACCCTGCCCGAACGTCTCACCGCCGCAGCGGATGCCGCGGTGGACGGAATCGACGCGCTGCTGGCAGCTCAGGGAACCGACCGGGCGGGTCTCGCCGCTTCCGTGGCGGAGACGAAGGCGCAGCTGGACGCGCTGGACGAGGGCATTGCCCAGCTGGAAAGCGCGTTGGAAGAACTGGATAACGGTATGCTCTCCATCGAGGAAGCCCAGCAGCTGCTGAATGAGCAGAAAACCGCCGGTATGCTCCAGCTCAGCACCGGCGCGGCCAAGCTGGCGGTGAGCAGCGCTGCCATTTCCGAGGGCTTAAGCCAGATCGAAAGCGGTCTGGACACCGTGGAAAGCAGCCGGGAGGACGCGCTGGACAAGGCTGACCTGAACAACATCGTCACCATGGAAATGGTATCGAAGATCCTCGCCGCCCAGAATTTTGCCATGCCGGCGGGATACGCGGAGCAGGACGGGGTCAAATACATGGTCTCCGTGGGCGACGAGATCACGGATCAGGAGACGCTGGAAAATCTTATCCTGTTTGACCCGGGCATTGACGGCATCGACCCCGTGCGGCTGAAGGATGTGGCGGTGGTCATGCTCACCGACAACCGGGACACGACCTACGCCAAGCTCAACGGCAAGGACGGCATCGTGCTGAGCTTTGAAAAGCAGAGCACCTACGCCACCGCAGAGACTACCGACAACATTGAAGAGCGTTTCCGGGCGTTGGAAAAGGAATACCCGGGCTTAAGCTTCGTGTCCCTGATGAGTCAGGGCGACTATATCTATCTGATCGTTGATACCATTCTGAATAGCCTATTGCTGGGTGCGGTGTTCGCGGTCCTGATCCTGTTCCTGTTCCTGCGGGATCTGCGCCCAACCTTTATCACCCTTTGCTCCATCCCCATCAGCGTGATTTTTGCCATCGTGCTGATGTACTTCACCGGCGTGACCATCAATATGATCTCTCTGTCCGGCCTTGCCGTGGCGGTGGGTATGCTGGTGGATAACTCCGTGGTGGTCATCGAGAATATTTACCGCCTGCGGGCCAAGGGGGCCAACGTCATTCAGGCCGCCGTCTCCGGCGCAAGACAGGTGGCGGGGGCGGTGACGGCCTCTACCCTGACCACCGTCTGCGTGTTCCTGCCCATCGTGTTCGTCACGGGTATCACCAAGCAGCTGTTTACCGATCTGGCGCTCACCATGACCTATTCCCTGCTGGCAAGCCTGATCGTTTCCCTGACACTGGTGCCTGCCATGGCGTCGGGGATGCTGCGCAGGGAGCACGAGATCAAGCCGGGGCTTCTGGAAAAGCATCTGCTTCCCGCCTACCGCAAGGCGGTTAAGTGGTCGCTGGGGCATAAGGCCGTGGTTCTGATTGTTTCGGCAGCGCTGCTGGTGGTCACGGCGCTGGGGAGTCTTGCCAAGGGCTTCATCTTCATGCCGGACATGGATATGCCCAGCGTGAACGTTACCCTCACCATGCCCGAGGATGCGGATATGGCGGAGGCCGTCGCCCTCGCCGATCAGGTGCTGGACAGAATCGGGAAAATTGACGGAATTGAAACCGTGGGCGCGATGATGGGCAGCAGCACCTCCATGCTGAGCATGGGAAGCGGAGAATCCCACGACGTAACGGTTTATATCACTCTCGCCGACGACACGGCCAGCGGCGCGGCTGTCGGCAAGCAGATCGAGGAAGCCTGCGCAGATTTGCCCTGCGAGGTGACGACCTCTTCCGCCATGATGGATATGAGTATGCTCACCGGCAGCGGCGTTTCCGTGAACGTCTACTGCGACGACATGGACACCCTCCAGTCCGCCGCCGCACAGGTTGGCAAGGCGCTGGCAGACATCCCCGGTGTGGCGGAGGTTTCCGACGGATTGGAGGACGCTTCCCCTGCCCTCCACGTGGCCATCGACCGCAACGCCGCCATGAAGCACGGCCTGACCGTGGCGCAGATCTATATGGAGCTGGCTTCCGCCCTGACGGACAACGCCACCGCCGCCACGCTGGAGCTGGACGGCGTTTCCACGGACGTAATTATCGAAAAGCCCGAAGGGGCGGTGCTGGACGTGGATTCCCTGCGGGGTTACGTCTTTGAAGTCACCAAACAGGACGGTACGGTGGAGGAGGTTCCTCTGAGCGACTTTGCCGAAGTGCGGGAGACGTCCAGCCTTGGCTCCATCCACCGCCTCAACCAGAGGCGCTACCTCTCCGTCACCGCGACGCTGGAAGAAGGCTACAACGTCACCCTGATCACCGCCAAGGCACAGGATGTTGTGGGTGCTTTGGACTTGGGTGACGGCGTCAGCTATACGTTTACCGGCGAAAATGAGACGATCATGGAGGCCGTGCAGCAGCTGCTGTTGATGCTGGTTCTGGGCATCCTGCTTGTGTATCTCGTGATGGTCGCCCAGTTCCAGAGCCTGAAATCTCCCTTCATCGTCATGTTCACCATCCCGCTGGCCTTCACCGGCGGATTCATGGCGCTGCTGCTGTGCGGCATGGAGATTAGCGTCATTTCCCTCATCGGCTTCGTGATGCTCACCGGTATCATCGTTAACAACGGCATCGTGCTGGTGGACTACATCAACCAGCTCCGGCAGGACGGCATGGAGCGCCGTGCTGCCATTGAGGAAGCGGGCGTCACCAGAATGCGTCCCATCCTGATGACCACCATCACCACGGTGCTGGGTCTGGTGGACATGGCGGTACACAAGACCGCAGGCACGTCGCTGATGAAGCCCGTCGCGGTGGTGTGCATCGGCGGCCTCGTGTACGCAACGCTGATGACGCTGTTCGTGGTTCCCTGCATTTACGACACGCTGAACAAGAAGGAACTGCGCAGCGTCCGGGAGGAGGATCTGAAGCTGCTGGATCTGTAAGCGCATAAAAACTTTCACCCCCCGGCTTTTGCTGGGTGATCGTAAAACAGCGAATGGAGCGCATCAGTACAGATACGCTCCATTTCTCGTACCAACCGGGGCACCCCCTTGGCTCCCCCTTTAGGGGAGCTGTCACCGAAGGTGACTGAGAGGGCATTTATACCCTCTCCGTCCTCGCTGCGCTCAGCCGCCTCTTCCAAGGGGAGAGGCAAGGGAGCGGATTTCTTAAGATATGGGCAAATTCCCTTGCTTTTTCCCTCGCCGCATGGTAAAATGTTCTGACGAAACTGATAAAAGGGGGAGTTTGCTTGAAGCGTATCGGGATTGGGCTTTTTCTGTGCATATTGCTGATGGGCTTTTTTGTGCTGCCCGCGTCCGCCGAGAGCGCGGCCTCCCGGGTGGATACCTACTGCACCGTCAGCGCCGAGGGCGACTGTCAGGTGAATATGACCGTCACTTTGCGCATGGAGTATGTCACTACTGCCATGAGTTTCCCCCTGCCCGCCAACGCCACGGGCATTACCCTGAACGGCGCTTCCGTCTCCACCAGCAAGACATCCTCCGCGACCATGGTCGATATCAGCCGGGTAGTCAGCGGCATTACCGGGGAGATTCCCCTGAATTTCAGCTTTACACTCCCCAAGTCCGTGGGCGTTGTGACCGTTGACAAGGAGCGGAAGTTACAGCTGAGCGTCGAGCTGCTCAGCGGCTTTGAGTTCCCGGTGGAGCAGCTGAGCTTTGTCATCACCATGCCCCCGGGAAATATGCCCAACGCGCCGAAGTTCACCAGCATCTACCGTCAGGAGAGCATTGCCTCCGACCTGACCGTCACGGTGAGCAGCAACCAGATCATCGGCGCCAGCAAGACCATTCTGAACGACCACGAGGGCATCACCATGACCATGCTGGTGGATCAGAAAATGTTCCCCACTGTCAGCACCTACATCCGGGAGGGCAACCCGGAGATCAAATACATGCTGATCTGCGTGGGCCTCGCGCTGGTGTACTGGCTGATTTTCCTGCGCACGAAGCCCATCGCCCACATCCGCAGCACGACCCCGCCTGAGGGCATTACCGCGGGCGAGCTGGGGTGCCGCCTGACATTATCCGGCGGCGATCTGACCATGATGGTGTTTACGTGGGCGCAGCTGGGCTACCTGCTCATCCAGACGGACAGCGGCGGAAAGGTGCTGCTGCGCAAGCGCATGGACATGGGCAACGAGCGCAGTCTCTTTGAAAACAAGATTTTTGCGCTTCTCTTCGGCAGCCGCCAGACGGTGGACGCCACCGGCTATCCCTACGCCAAGCTCAGCCGCAAGGTGTCGGCCATCGTTCCCAATGAGCGGAATATGTACAAGGGCGTCAGCGGAAACATGAAGATTTTCCGGGGACTTTGCTGCGGCGCCCAGATTTTCTGCGGCGTGTGCGTTGCCATGAATATGACCTCCGTCCGGGCGATCCAGATCCTGCTTTCCATCATTCTGGGGGCCTTTGGCGCGGTATCCGGGTGGCTGATTCAGGATATGGCCTACCGCACCCATCTGCGGGGCAAGCTGCCCATGCTGATCGGGGCAGTGTGTATTGTCCTATGGGTAGTGCTGGGGCTGCTGTGCGGGCAGGTCTGGATACCGCTGCTCAGCGCGATCGGCGAATTCCTGCTGGGTTATTTCGCCGCTTACGGCGGAAAACGCAGCGATCTGGGCAGCTACGCGGCGGCGCAGGTGCTGGGATTCCGGCGCTACGCAAAGAAACTTCCCACGGAGGACGTCAGCCGCCTGATGGCCAACGACCCGGATTATTTCTTCAATCTTGCGCCCTTTACGCTGGCGCTGGGGGTCATCAATCCCTTTGCCAGAGCCTTCGGCCATCGGAAGCTGGAGCGGTGCCCGTATCTGGTTACCCGCGCCCGGAACGTCCAGACGGCGGAGGAATGGGCAGGCATCCTGCTGGACACGGCCGACCGGATGGACGAAAAGCTCCGTCAGATGCAGATCGACCGGTGGATACCGGTCCGCCTGCGGCGGAGAAGGAAGTGAAAACCCACGGGTCATTGATTGGGTGTTCGCAATACAGTGAGTGGAGCGTATCGGTATCGATACGCTCCATTTCTCATGTCAACATGCGCTATGTAACGGGGAACAACCCCCTTGGCTCTCCCTCTGGGAGAGCTGTCATACTATTTCTCGATAAAATGGTTAACACCATTTTATCCTGCGAATTCTTCGCAGGCC
>OGUN01002310.1_pt1 | contig 11558 bp, 9 predicted proteins | sample 1553621 | NCBI WGS metagenome assembly OGUN01 (sample SAMEA2580300, study PRJEB22360) | human gut metagenome | biome: human gut; feature: human-associated habitat; material: faeces | place: Denmark | collected 2008/2010
CTTTTCACGATGATCTACGTGGCGCTGCGCAAGCAGATCCGCGAATCGCAGAACGCCGCCCTGGTGCGGGGCAAGCGTGCCAACAAGGTCGCCGTGCAGCGTTTCAGGGTCGCCAAGCGTTATATGGAGGAGCAGAACCGCCATGCGTTCTACGAGGAGATGCTCCGGGCATTGTGGGGGTACATGGGCGACAAGTTCAACATCCCGGTGGCCAACCTCACCAAGGAGAACGTCCGCGAGGAGCTGCACAAGCGCGGCGTGTCGGCCGAAGAGTCGCAGCGCTTCACGTCCATTATCACCAAGTGCGACGAGGCGCAGTATTCGCCCGCGGCATCGGCACAGATGAGCGAGGTGTACGCCGAGGGCGTGGACATCATTTCCCGAATCGAAGCGGTGATAAAAAGATAAGAACGCTATGAAACGAATAATCGGATGTTTTCTGTTGTCGCTGGGCCTGGCCGCAGTATCCTTTGCGCAGGAGCCTGCCGACAGCCTGCAACAGGTTTCGCGGGAAGTCCCCGCCGGGGTGCAGGCCCCCGGGGAGCAGACTGCGGAACAGTTGTGGGACAAAGCCAATACGGCCTATATCAACGGCGATTTCCATGCGGCCGCCGATGCCTACGAGGAGTTGCTTTCGCGCGGGGTGAGCTCCATGAAACTCTATTATAACCTGGGCAATGCCTATTTCAAGGACGACCGTATCGGCAAGGCCATCCTCTATTACAACCGGGCGTTGCGCCTTGCGCCGGGCAACGACGACATCCGTTACAACCTGAGCGTCGCCGAGGCCCGCACGAAAGATAACATCGAGGACATCCCCGAGTTCTTCTTCGTCACGTGGATGCGCGATATCCGTCACACGATGGGATGCACGGCGTGGAGCCTGCTTTCGCTCGCACTGCTGGCCTGTATGCTGGGGCTGTTCCTGGTCTACCTGCTGGCACAGCGCATTTCGCTGCGCAAGGCGGGTTTCTACGGCACGGTCGTCGCGGCGCTGCTGTTCATGCTGACCACGTGGTTCGCCGTGGGGGAGCGCCGTGAGATGCTCGACGATACTTCGGCCGTGGTGATGACCGCCTCCACGGCGGTGAAGAGTTCGCCCGACAAGTCGTCGACCGACCTCTTCGTGCTGCACGAGGGTACGGTCGTGACGATCACCGACCGCCTCGACGGGTGGTGCGAGGTCGTGATCGCTGACGGCAAGAAAGGCTGGGTCGAAGGACGGAAAATCGAAATCATCTGAATGTCGAGGCTTTTACAGGACGTTGTCGGCGAGTTGTCGAAACTCCCGGGCGTAGGGCGCCGTACGGCGCTGCGCCTGGCCATCCACATCCTGCGGATGGAGCGCGAATCGGTCGCTGAAATGACGGAAAGCATTGACCGTTTCCGCAACGAGGTCAAATATTGCACGCAGTGCAACAACCTCTCCGACGAGGAAGTCTGCCCGATCTGCGCAGACGACGAGCGCGACCATACGACGATCTGCGTCGTCGAACAGGTGGCCGACGTGCTGTCGGTCGAGAATACGCGGCAGTACAAGGGATTGTACCATGTGCTGGGCGGCGTCATTTCACCCATGCAGGGTATTTCGCCCTCCGACCTGAAGATCGACCTGCTGACCGAACGCATCGCCCGTGGCGGCGTGAAGGAGGTGATCCTCGCCATTTCCACCTCGGTCGAGGGCGAAACCACGCTCTTCTACCTGATGAACCGCCTCCGGCAGTTCCCGGGACTGAAAGTCACCTCCATAGCCCGCGGCATCGGCTTTGGCGACGAACTGGAATATGTCGACGAGCTGACCATTACGCATGCCCTGCTGAACCGCCGCGAGGTCGAATGACCTGCGGCCGGGGCGCACTGCGGGCGAATCCCCTGCTCTGCGGCACGACATGCGCCGGAATACGGCCGGAACTGTCACCCGTTCTTTTTCTGCAAGCAAGACCCCGGTACAGGATTGTACCAATGTAAAATATTTCTGTTATGGAATTTCTGACAAACGACAAGCTCACGATCGTGGGCGCGGCCGGCATGATCGGCTCGAACATGGCCCAGACGGCGCTGATGATGCGCCTTACGCCCAACATCTGCCTTTACGATCCCTATGCTCCGGCGCTCGAGGGCGTGGCCGAGGAGCTTTACCACTGTGCGTTCGAAGGGGTGAACATCACCTGGACGAGCGATGTCAAGGAGGCGCTCTCGGGAGCGGCCTATGTCGTTTCGTCGGGCGGCGCGGCCCGCAAGGCCGGCATGACGCGCGAAGACCTGCTCAAGGGCAATGCCGAGATCGCCGCACAGTTCGGCAAGGACATCAAGGCTTACTGCCCCGATGTGAAACACGTCGTGGTGGTCTTCAACCCGGCCGACATTACGGGGCTGGTGACGCTCATCTATGCGGGTATCCGCCCGTCGCAGCTTTCGACCCTCGCGGCGCTGGACTCCACGCGCCTGCGGAGCGAACTGGCCAAATATTTCAGGATTTCGCCCGACGAGATCCGTAACTGCCGTACCTACGGCGGCCACGGCGAGCAGATGGCGGTCTTCGCTTCGACGACGCTCGTTGCCGGACGCCCCCTGTCGGAGCTGATCGGCCGCGAGATGCCCGAAGGCGACTGGCACGACCTGCAACAGCGGGTGATCCAGGGCGGCAAGCACATCATCGACCTGCGCGGACGTTCGTCGTTCCAGAGCCCGGCCTACCTGTCGATCTGCATGATCGCTGCGGCGATGGGCGGCAGGCCGTTCGGCTACCCGGCCGGCGTGTTCGTACACAACGACCTGTTCAAGCATATCCTGATGGCGATGGAGACCGAAATCACGAAGGACGGTGTCAGCTATAAGGACGTGCAGGGTACGGCCGAGGAGAACAAGGCCCTTGCCGACAGCTACGGGCACCTCTGCAAACTGCGCGACGAGGTGATCTCGATGGGGATCATTCCGCCCGTCGAAGAGTGGCGCAGCCTGAACCCGCACCTGAAATAGGCGGCGGTTGCATACTGTTGCGGCAGGGGCCGGTTCATTTGAACCGGCCCCTGTTTTCGATTTATGGCCGGGAGTCGAACGGCATCGTATATTTCACCGGGGGCTGACCTTCCCGTCCTTTGTCCGGCGGTGCCCCGATTTTCAGCGAGGGGAGAGTTCCGGTACGCGGACAGCCTCTTCCGAAAATTCTTGGTTTGCGGTTTTGAGTAGCGGATATCACCCAGGCATCCCGTAGTGTCGATGACGAACGAAATGACGACACGGCCGTATATTTCGGGTCGTTCGGTTGGCTGCCATTCGTATTTCCGGAGGTGCGTCTGTACCCATCGGCGGAAATCCGCGAGGTCGCCGCCTTCGGGCTGCGGATCGATGTCCGTTTCTGTGGATGGTATATTGCCGACCGTATCTGTGGTTTTGATGGGCTGCGGGTTGGCGCCTTTTCTTCCGGAAGGACGGCAAGAGATTCCTGTCCGGAAATGTCTGTCATCCGGAATCTCTGCGGTGTGAAGCCGAATGCGCGTAACCAGACACCTCCCCGGGCGTATACTAAATGGATTCCTTCTTCCGTTCTATGTCGGCATGACCGACAATGCGGAACCGGGACGACCTTCCGGGGGGAGGCGTTTCCTCAGCCGCAACGGGAGCCATAGAATTAATATGGGAGGATCTGCCGGCCGGACTTTCGGGAACCGCCCCCCCCCGGCCATGATCCGACGACCATTCCCCGATACTAACCACCACCTTCTTTGGCGGATAAACCCTTACTTGATTCGAGAACCGCTTTGTAGTTCCCGTAGCGTCTGCCTTTCCGGTTTCGTATTTGTCCGGTGCCTCATGTTGTGTGCCGAATGACAAAAAACGAATATGATATGACAAAGACATTCTTTATTTTCACTCAGGCTCCCGATAACGGGGCTTATGGACTTTGTCCCCTTGCTGTGGGCGCCGGGGGTATTCTGGTGCGGGAATGCCGGGGGTACGGGATATCGATAGTTAAACCCTTAACAGACGAGGTATTATGAACCAAGACAAGGAACAGCGCGGGAGCTTCAGGCATCCCAATATGAGCGTGCGGCCGATGCTGAATATTCGCAGCGGGAGCCGTGACGGTCGCTATACGCTGGTCATACAACTGATCCGGGAGCGCCGCCGGGGCGTGATCTTCACACCCTACCGGTTGTTGCCCGAGGAGTTCGACCACCTGCGCGGAAAAGCCGCCGCCACATCCCGGCGCAGAACCCATACGGCGTTCATCCACGAGGTCAATGTTTTTCTGGAGAAACAGAAGGAAGAGGTGCAGCGCATCCTGTCCGAACTGCAGCGCGAAGGGAAACCGTTTACGGTTCGGGATGTCACGCAGGCCTACCACCGGCGTTACGACAACCGTTACGTGCATACCTTTTTCACACGGCAGATCGAGGAGTTGCGCAAAGAGGGGGCACAGGGTACGGCCAATAAGTATAATGCGACGCTGATCGCCTTCGAAAAGTTCGTCGGAAGCCGCCGTATCCATTTCGATAACGTGGACGAGAACCTGCTGCTTGATTTCGAACAGCACCTTCGCCAAATTCCCCTGCAACCCAATACGGTGTCTTTTTACATGAGTAATTTCCGTGCCGTTTACAACAAGGCTCAGAAACGCGGTTATGTAACCCGGGGCCGGTCGCCTTTCGATGCCGTGCCCATCCGGATCGAGAAAACTCGCAAGCTGGCCGTGAGCACCGAAGTGATCCGCCGTGTCGCGCAGTCCGAATTTCCGGACTCCTACAAGCTGAATTGTGCCCGCGACATGTTCATGTTCAGTTTCTATTGCCGCGGAATGTCGTTCGTAGATATGGCCTACCTGCAGCAGGAGGATATCCGGGACGGTATGATTCATTACCGCCGTCGCAAAACCGGCCAAACCTATTCGGTGCGGATCATTCCCGAGGTGCAGTCCATCCTCGACCGTTACCGGGAAACATGTTCACCCTGGGCCTTGCCAGTGCTGCTCGAATTCGGCGCGGACGGTCTACTGCGCCCGCTCGTGTATAATGGAACGACGACGGACGAACGCAGGCTGTTCGACGAGAAACTCTATTTGCGTTATAAATACAGCCTGTCCCACTACCTGCGCTTTTTCCGGGATATGTGCAAACGCCTGGATCTTCCGGTCAAACTCTCTTTCAACGTTGCGAGGCATAGCTGGGCGAGCCTTGCCCGCAAACAGGGTATCCCGGTCTCGGTCATCAGCGTCGGTTTGGGGCACACGTCCGAAAGAACGACCCAGATCTATTTGGACGAACTGGATAACAGTACGGTGGATGCCGCGAACGAAATCGTCGCAGGGCTGCTGAAAGGTGCTGCCGGGAGGCGGAAAAAAAGCACGGAAAAGAGCCGGGGATGGTAAAAAAATAATAACTTTGCCGTAAAGACGGTTGTTTGTATAGACGGCGGGATATACAGCAAGATACGGTCTTTTCCAAAAAGACTGTAAAAGCCTTTTTTTCACCTTTCTGAGGCGGCTTCCGCCCCTTGTTTCTAATGCAAAGATAGTGCTTATTTCGATATTCCGATCTACCCCCCCCCATACCAAAATCGGTCAAACACATATCTGTTTTTTGTCATTTTCACACCTGAAGGCTCTGTTCCTCAGGTGCATTTTGTTTTCAGGGCCGACGGCGAACAATGTAAATAACGCTGGCAGAAGCGGTAAAAGGCGAGGTAACTCTTGAATCCGAACATGCGGATCAGCCGGTCGTTGTCCCTGATCCCGCTCCGGACTGCATGTTCTATGTCTGCGGCTTTTTGTTTCACCAGCCAGCTGTGGTAGGACTCGCGGAACGTGTCGCGGAATTTGCGGATAAAGGAACTTTCACTCATGTGCGCCATCCGCGCCAGTTCGGCGATGCTTTCCGCATGGCGGTAAGAACTCAGCACGAATGTCTGGAAATCATCCTTGGGACGGATTACATCGCGGAAGAAACATCTCAGTCTGGCATCTCCGTAGAAGTAGCGCATCATCAAAAAAAGTTCGTGTTCCTTGACTACATGGTAACAGGGTAGGTACATCCCGACGGGATCAAGGGCGGGCCCCATCCCCTCGAAGAATGCCAGAATCTCGGGTACGACCTGCAATACGGGCGAACCTGCTGCATCCGCAGAATCTATCGTCGCCATGCTGGCCAGTATGTCGTTGTTGCATAGTATCATCCGATTGTTGAAATCGAGAGTGACCACATCGCTTTCCCGGAGCGCCGATACTGCAATCTCCCTCTTCCGGGCTAAAAAGATGCACTGGCGATCCAGAAGATAATGGCTGCCGCTCCTGCCGATGCGTACATGTAGATGCCCCGACAGCAGGAAAAGAATGCGGTGCGAACGGTAGTCGGCCTGTGGCAGCAGTTGTGCTTCAGGGAGTAGCGTACGAGTGAATTTTGCAACGGAATGGTCTTTTGCGGCGGAACAGGTCATGCAACCGGCCGGGCAGTTGGTCGCATGGAATGTTCCCCATACGGGATCGGTGGTTTTTACGGACTGTTTCATCGTATATTCTCTTTGTGTGGCTATTATATGCTTGCAATACAGTTGCTTGTATTTTAAGTTTCACAGTTTTACAAATCGAATCTGCTGGTTAAACATTTCTTCCGTGCATGTGTTTGCAATGTCTTAATTACCAGTATGTTTGTCCTGTTGACGAATGTGCGCAGTCTTTTTGGAAAAGACTGTCACTTATCGAAGCGTTTTTCCTGTAATTATCTTTCTGTAATCCAGTCGCTTGTTTTTGTTTTGCTTTCCGCGCCGGGACGGAGATATATGACGGGCAGCCACTCCTGTTCCGGCGCTGTTAATGGGGAGTTGTTATATAATCGTGATTTTCGGATCGAGATAATAGCAAAGGAATATGAGAAGAACCATACTTATCTTTTTTCTTGCCATCTGTTGGGCCGGGGGCCGTGCATGGGCACAGGATATCGGTGTTAAGACCAACATCCTCTATTGGGCGACATCAACCCCGAACCTCGGTTTCGAGTTCGGTCTTGGCAAACGCACCACGCTCGACCTTGCGGGTGGTTACAATCCCTGGACGCTCGACCGGGAGGCGAACCGGAAGATCCGGCACTGGATGGTGATGCCGGAGTTCCGCTACTGGTTATGCGAGCGTTTCAACGGCCATTTCTTCGGGGTGCATTCGGGCTATGCCTTTTACAACCTGAGCGGGGTTCGCATTCCGTTCCGGGGCAAGTCCACCAAAGACCATCGTTATCAGGGCTGGGCGACCGGCCTGGGCCTCTCCTATGGTTATAACTGGATACTTGGCAAACGGTGGAACCTCGAGGCGACGCTGGGCTTCGGTTACGTCTATACGAACTACGATAAGTACGACTGTGCGACCTGCGGCAAATTCAGGGGCAGTCAGGACAAGCACTACTTCGGCCCGACCAAGGCGGGTATCTCCATTATTTATATGATCAAATAGCGCATCAGGGTATGAAAAAGACAGCCTCACTTATATTCATCCTCGCATTGCCGGTTTCGTTGACCGCCCAGGTCGATATTGCCGGCGAGTCCGTGAAACGGGTAAAACACAGCGTCGAGGTGGCGTTCGATATTCACACGACACCGAAAACCTTGAAAAATCGCTACAAGATGGTACTGACACCCTATCTCTGCAACGGTGCCGACACCGTATGGCTGGCGCAGGCGGAAATCTATGGTAAGATCCGTTATAAGAGGGAGCGGCAGGAGCAGGCGCTGTCCGGGAACCGCACGTGGAGCCTCGCTCCGAACCAGATACTGGAAGGCGGGAGTTGCACCTATGCGGCAGCCGTTCCCTATGAGAAGTGGATGCGCACGGCGTCGCTGGGCATCAAACGCCGGATGGTCGGCTGTGCCTGCGACTGCCATGACGGTGACCAGACCCTGCTGGCGGATGTTCCGGTCTATACACCGCCCGTTCCCGCCGTTGCGGAGATCGCCGCCGATCCGGCCCGGTTCGAGGTTGTGGAGGCACACAGGCGCTGGGCTTTCGACCGCAATGAGATCCGGGTTTTCTTTCCGGTGGCGGATACCGAACTTTATCCCGATAAATTTGGCAACCAGGCTACGCTGGATAAGATCGTCGAAGGCATCCGCAAGATCGGCAGTACGGAAAAACTGCGTCTGAGCGGGGTGGAAATTACGGGTTTCGCGTCTCCCGAAGGCGCCCTCGCACTCAATACCCGGTTGGGCGGCGAGCGTGCCCGAGCCCTCAAAACCTATATTGCAAAGGCAGTCCCGGAGTTGTGCGACGCGGATTTCCAACTGATAAACGGTGTCGAGAACTGGGATGACCTGCGCCGTATGGTTGCTGCTTCGGATATGGAATGCCGTGACGAAGTGCTGGCAGTGTTGGACAACGATGCCGGGAACGACCGGAAGGTTGCCCTTCAGAGGCTGGCGGGCGGTAAGCCTTATCGCTATATGCTGAAAAACTTTTACCCCGAACTGCGCAATGCCTGCTATGTGGCCGTCTATTACGATGTGTTGAACGATGTCGCGGCCGATGCGATCAACGCCGCTAACACGCAGATCCGCGCCGGGAAATACGCCGAGGCACTGGAACTCCTGCGCGAATACGGTGACGATCCCCGTGCCTGGAACCCGATCGGTGTTTGCCACATGATGCTCGAAGAGGAGGACGAAGCTGTCCGGTGGTTCGAAAAGGCCGTCGCTGCGGGGTGCGTAGAAGCGCGGAAAAACATGGAACAGATAAGATAACGATACGAACAAGTCACTTCATTTCATTCTCACTAAATTCTTCAATTCTATGAAATTTTCTAACTTGATTCTTGCAGCTTCAATAGTTGCGATGACTTTCGCTTCCTGCAACAAGGAAGATGAAGCCGGCACGGGAGACAACTCGCTCAAGAGCGTGACCATTTCGCTGGCCAACGTATTGCCGGGCACCCGTTCCGCCATACCTGACGGCGAGGGGGATCTGTCCGAAACTGAAATCAACCTGATCAACTATCAGGTATTCTTTTCCGATGGCACCAACCTCTATCGCGGGAAAAAAGCCGACGACCCGCAGACTGACGCACAGAATTTCTTTGTGGTCGGGGGCGATGTGGGCTTGGAACAATCTTTCCATTTCCTGCCTGCAGGTGTAAACAAGGTAATCGTTATCGGCAATGTTCGGGGTGATGACGGACAGGTGATTAAGACCGGTACGACGGGATTGACGGCTGCTGCCGAAACCGACCTTGCCGAGCAGTTGGCAATCGGCGGGCAGCAGGATGTGGACGAACTCACGCTATACGGCGAATCCGAGGCTTTGACTCTGTCCGCCCAGCATGCAGACCATTCGAACCCTGTTTATAAAGCCACGGTGAATATCGAACCCCTCGTCGCACGTGTCGAGGTGACAGGCATCGAATGTAACTTCGGGGACAGCCCGATTTACAACGCGATCAAACTCCAGAAATTCGCGATCAACAATTACTACGCCCAGGCCGAGTTGACCGAAGGTACGATGTCGGAGTTGAAGAAAGCCAAAACTGACGAAACAGAGATATTCGACCATTTTGCAACCCTTACGGGAGATCAGTGGTACTATGAAAACCTGAACGGGGCCCTGCTGACACCGGCTGCGAACAAAAACGAAAAGAAATCTTACTACCATTTCTTCACGGCCGGGAGTGAGCTTGTCGATGCTGTCACGTCGGATGGCTATCCCCAGTTGCTCATGCAGGCTACCGGCCATGCCGATGCCTCCGGCAATGATGCCGGCACTCCGCTGTACCTGGCGACCAAAGCACTCAAGAATGCGAGCGGGAACCTTACGAAGTTCGAACGCGGCCATATTTACCGGGTGAATTTCATATTCAACGACAGTGATTTCGAACAGCCTGACAAATGTATTGATGTTACCGTAAAGGTGGCCAAGTGGACGGTACATGCCGACCTCACGCCCGTATTCAACTGATTTATCCTTATTCCGCAGGCGGGATCGACCGGCTCTCCGGCTCCGCCTGCGTTTTTACAACACAAACCGACAGACTTATGAGAACAACGAATATCGCCGGGTGCCTGTTGCTTTTCGCAGGGCTTTGCGCGTCGTGTATCCGCGAAGATCTGGGCGATTGCCATAATACCGATAAGCTGGTGCTGAGCTATAAAGGCGACGGTTCGGCCGAGATTTTCGGGTCGAAAATCTGCCGTGTCGAGATGTATGTCTTCGATGCGGACAACGACTGCGTCGGCTCCGGGGTCTTGTCGGAAGAAGAGGTCGCAAACCGTACGGCCGTGCTGCCGCCGCTCGATCCGGGCGATTACCGGATCGTTTGTTTAGCTAATACGCACCATACGGAAGTCGACAATCTGGACTGTCGCCGGTTCGACCAGATGAGGTTCGCCGCCGGGGATTACCTTGCAGGAAAGGTGGTCGCCGGCAACGATTCGCTCTATTACGCTTCCGCATCCTATACGGCTGAGCCGTACGATGCCGGGCGGGAAGACCGGACGCAGGTCGTCGGTTTTGCCAGTTCGCACTATAAGGTGTCGGTCGAGGTCGCCGGTGTGCCAGCCTCCGGGCAGCGTGCAGACGGGACGCTCGTATTGGAACTCTGCAACGTGTCGCCCTGTACCGATTTCGAGAACCGCGCCTGCGGAGAAGCGACCACCTATCGTCTTGAAAGCAAATACGACGTCGGCAGGGCTTTGCTGACCGCCCGTGCCAACATTATGCGCCATAAAAACCACGAGGACGTGGCGCTTTGCGTGCGGCCCGCTTCGGGCGGTGAGCCGTTGGCCGAGGTCAACTTTGCCGAATTCCTCGCGATGCACGAGGATGTCATCGACTGCACCAGGCAAGAGGTGCTGATCCCGATCCGCATCGAGTTCAAGTCGGGGAGCGTGTCGATTACCGTTCCCGAATGGTATGTCGATGAAGTGAAACCTGAATTTTAAGGTATCGAGCCATGAGAAGAAGAACCTGCATATCGTTTTTCGTCCTGAGCGTCCTGTCCGCAGCGCTTTGCATTTCGTCGTGCGACAGGATGGAACTGATGCCGCAAAGGCCGCAGTCGGACGAAGGAAAAACGGTCACCCTGCGCGTGATTGTGCCCGAACCTGTCGTCGTGGATCCCATGACCCGTGCCGGCGCCGGCGATTTCGACAAGATCCGCGATCTGAACATCGTCGCCGCAGATGGCGGAAGCGACGATTCCGCACTGTTCGAGGTCTATTATGCCGACGGATCGCAGAACGGAGATCCGGCCGTCGAGATGGAAGAGGGAAAGGATATAACGATCCACTTTTCCGAAGAGTTTACGGGTCGGTATGGGCTGACCCGAAAAAAATTTTATATCGTCGCCAATTACGGCCGAAAGATCGACAAGGCTGCGGTGACTACCGTCGGGCTTCTGAAAGCTCTGAAACAGGAATCATCCGAGGGTTTCCCCGGCATTCCTGTCAATGGTTGTATGATGTTTGCCGAAGCCGGGCATGCCGGAACCCATACCCATCCGGATACCGGACAGACGGGGTTGTCCCTCTCCGCCGAACTGCGGCGTACGGTAGCCATGATTACGGGAGGGGTCGGCGGGGGGTAATGCCCG
>OGUN01002316.1_pt1 | contig 11539 bp, 14 predicted proteins | sample 1553621 | NCBI WGS metagenome assembly OGUN01 (sample SAMEA2580300, study PRJEB22360) | human gut metagenome | biome: human gut; feature: human-associated habitat; material: faeces | place: Denmark | collected 2008/2010
CCCAATAGCTGAGCAGCGGCGCGGGCGGCAGCGGGAGCAGCAGCAGCAACAGCAGAAACGCCGAACTCCTCGCAGATGGTGTCAACGAGCTCTTTCAGCTCCAGAACAGTCATAGTCTTGACAGACTCGACAATGGCAGTGATCTTCTCAGAAGCCATGGTAGTTACCTCCATAAATTTTATAGTTTTAAGCGGCGCGGTTTTTATTCAAAGAGCGCTGCGCCGGTGCGCTCAACCTGCTTGACCTGAAATCAGGCAGCAGTCTCGTCCTGCTTGTCGACGATACCCTGCAGGGCAACAGCCAGACCACCAACGATACCGTTGAGAGAGCCAGCCAGCATAGAGAGCAGGCCTTCGCGGTTGGGCATGGTGGACAGGCTCTTGACGCCAGCGGCATCCAGCACCTGGCCGTCGCAGAAGCCACCCTTAACAGTGAAGCGCTTGGACTTGTCTGCGTCAGCAACCTTGCACAGGATGCGGGCAGCAGCAGCCGGGTCCTCAGCAGACAGAGCAATTGCGGTATCACCCTTGAAGTACTCAGCAATAGCTTCGTACTGGGTGCCAGCAACAGCACGGCGCAGCATGGTGTTTTTGACAACCATGTACTCAACGCCAGCTTCACGCAGTTCCTTACGCATCTTGGTATCATCAGCAACGCTGATGCCGTTGTAAGCAACGACAACGCCAGCCAGAGAACCAGCGATCTTGGTGTTCAGTTCTGCAACATAAGCCTTCTTGGCTTCCAGAATCTTTGCACTGGGCATTTGTTTTCACCTCATTCCGCTTGTAAGATATACAGGCAAGCGGCTCTATCAAAAGAAAAAGCCACTTTCCCGTTGCCGGGAAAATGGCTTTGAAGCAAATTCAAAACGCACGTTTCTCGGCAGGTGGGTCAAACCCGTTAGGCCCCAAAGGGCGCCTGCTGTCTTAAAAACAGCTTAATTATAATAGCACGGGAATGTGCGTTTGTCAAGCATTTTTTAAGAGAAAATTCTCTTATACACCATACTTGTTGGTGGCAACGCGAACGCCGGGACCCATGGTGGTGGCGATGGTTGCGCTCTTGAAGTACTGGCCCTTGGCAGCAGCCGGCTTAGCCTTAGCAATGGCTTCCAGGACGGTGTCCAGGTTGGCCATCAGCTTTTCAGCGCCAAAAGAAGCCTTGCCAACGGGAACATGGATGATGTTCTGCTTGTCCAGGCGGTACTCGATCTTACCGGCTTTGGCATCGGTAACAGCCTTGCCAACGTCGGGGGTAACGGTGCCAGCCTTCGGGTTCGGCATCAGACCACGAGGTCCGAGGATCTTACCCAAGCGGCCAACGCGGCCCATCATATCCGGGGTGGTAACCAGAACGTCGAAGTCCAGGTAGCCGCCCTGGATCTTGGCGATCAGATCATCATCGCCAACTTCCTGAGCACCGGCAGCCTCAGCAGCCTTAGCAGCGTCGCCCTTGCAGATAGCAACAACGCGAACGTTTTTGCCAGTGCCGTTGGGCAGAACAACAGCGCCGCGGACCTGCTGATCAGCATGGCGGCTGTCAACGCCAAGGCGGACATGCAGCTCAACGGTCTCGTCGAACTTGGCCTTAGCGGTCTTGCAGCACAGCTCCAGGGCTTCCTGGGGCTCGTAGGTCTTGGTACGGTCGATCAGCTTAGCGCTGTCGACATAATGTTTACCGTGATTCATTACTTTATTCCTCCATTGTGGTAGTTATCGGATTTATCCTCCCACGCAAAAGAGCTTGATCAGCCCTCGACGGTGACGCCCATGCTGCGGCAGGTGCCCTTGATCATGCTGACGGCAGCTTCCAGAGAAGCAGCGTTCAGGTCAGGCATCTTGGTCTTGGCGATCTCTTCGGCCTGAGCCAGAGTGATGGAGCCAACCTTGTTCTTGTTGGGCACGCCAGAGGCGGTGTCGATGCCAGCGGCCTTCTTGATCAGGACCGGAGCCGGCGGGGTCTTGGTGATGAAGCTGAAGGAACGGTCAGCGTAAACAGTGATGACAACGGGGATGATCATGCCGATCTGGCCCTTGGTACGTTCGTTGAACTCCTTGGTGAACGCCATGATGTTAACGCCCTTCTGGCCCAGAGCAGGACCAACAGGGGGAGCCGGAGTTGCCTTGCCGGCGGGAATTTGCAGCTTAATGTAGCCAGTGATTTTCTGTGCCATGATAAATTGCACCTCCAAAATTTGTGGTGAGTTGCGGCCCGCGGTGCAGGCCTCCCACGAGCATGCGACCCTCGCACGCTCTATAAAAACTGCTCATGCGCAGTTTCTACCGGAATTACTTGCCTGTTGCCAGGCGATTTGCGCTAAGTTCCGCTTACAGAAGTTTGACTTCGTGCAGACCAAGTTCTGCCGGGATTTCGCGGCCAAACATGTTGATCTTGATGCGGACCTTGCGTTCGTCGAGATTGATCTCTTCCACCGTACCGATGGAACCTTCCATTGTGCCGGAAGTGATCTCGACATTGTCGCCCACGGCATAATCGACTTCGGGCGCGGCAACGCCGTTATCAACGCCGAGCTTGGCGACTTCCTCCTCCGAGAGGGGTTCCGGCTTGGAAGCCGGGCCGACAAAGCCGGTGCAGCCGCGCGTGTTGCGGACAATGTACCAGGTATTATCGTTCATGACCATTTTGACAAAGACATAGCCGGGGTAGATCTTGCGCTGAACTTCTTTTTCGCCGATCTTATTGCCGGTTTTATCAAACTGATCCTCCATCACGGTCTCGGTGGGGACCTTGACATCGCAGATAAGATCCTGAATGCGGCGGTTTTCCACCATGGTCATCAGATCCGTTGCGACTTTGTTTTCATAGCCGGAATAGGTATGCACAACATACCAATATGCTTGTTCAGCCATAGTTGCCTCCGCTCAAAAGCCGGTTCACGCGCCGATCAGCAGGTGAATGATACCGCCAAACGCCATGTCCAGCAGCACCAGCACAACAGCCGCGATTACCACAACCACAATAACGGTAATGGTGTTGTTGCGGGTGTCTTCCTTGCTGGGCCACACAACCTTTTTCAGCTCGCTTTTGGTATCACGGAAATACTTGGTGATACGGCCAAAAAAGTTCTTGACCTTGGCAGTGAAGGGAACCTTCTTTTTGCCGTCATTTGCCTTAGCCTTTTTGTCGGCTTTGGCTTCTTCCGGCTTGGCGGCGGTCTGGTTTACCGCTTTGTTATCAGCCATCTTAAAAGCTCCTTCAAACTTACTTTGTTTCGCGGTGAACAGTATGCTTCTTGCAGAAACGGCAATACTTCTTCATCTCAAGACGATCCGGATTGTTCTTCTTGTTCTTTTCCTTGTTGTAGTTACGCTGCTTGCACTCGGTGCAGGCCAGGGTGATCTTGACAGTCATTCGTTCGGCACCTCCAATTAACGGTTTATACGGGTGCAGCACCGAAGTTAAAGCTTGATGCTTTGCGCTGCGCCCAAAGGCCTCCCTCGTTGTGCAAAGGGTTGCCGCCCTTTGCGCCCGCGGGCCCTGTGCCTAAAAATGGGCACAAAAAAATAGACCCGCAAAAGAGGTATTACTATAATAGCATACCAACCCCCGTGCGTCAAGGGGGGCAGGCAGAAAAAAATCACGTTATCTGCCCAAAAGTTTATCGCCTATTCCAGCGGGATATCGATCTCATCCTGCATGGCGAACGAGTAGATGGTCAGCTTTGTTACCGGCACCGGCAAACGCAGGGCAAATGCACGGCGGTACAGCCGCAGCTGCGCGGCATAGCTCTCAATATAATAGGTGGCATTGCGGCTTTTATCGGTTTTATAGTCCAGAATTTCGGCGTGGTCGTCAAACACCAGCACCACATCGGCAATGCCCTGCACCAGCACCGGGGCTTTGGCCGCTCTCCCCTGCCCCGCCGCTTCGGGGACGACTTCTCCGGCCGGCAGCGCGGTAATGAACGGTTCTTCCCGCAGGACCTGGCGGGCAGCGGCAATGCGCTGCCATACCCCGCTGGCAAAAAACGGGCGTACCTGTTCCAGATCCAGCACTTTGGCCAGCTCCGGGTCCAGCAGGTGCAGGTCCAGCTGGCGCTGCACTTCGGCTTCCAGCTCTGGCGGCTGTGGGCCAAAGGGGACGCTCTGCAAAAACGCATGGATGGCCGTGCCGCGTTCCGCCCCGGTCATGCCGGACTTTTGCAAAAAGGCCGGGCGGCGCAGGGTCAGTTCCTGTTTGGTGTGGGTCACGGCGCTGACACTGACTTTAACCGGGATGGTTTCCAGCGCTTTGTTGGGGCTTTGCCATGTAAACGCTTCCAGCAGGCGTTCGGTCAGGGCATCGTCCGGCAGGGCCGGGGCTTCCGGCTCCGCTGCCTGCACCGCGGGGGGCGGGTCCAGCAGGCGGATGTTCAGCGGCGCTTCCGTTGGGATATGATGGGGCAGCAGCTCGCTGTATTTCCACAGTTCCTCGCTGGCCGGGTGCAGCATAGCTGCCGTCAGCAGCCAGAGCGCCCAGTTCTGTGCCCCCAGCATGGCTTCGGCATCCGTTGCCTCGGCGCTGGCAAACATGGCCGGATTTTTCAATTCACTTTCCGGTCTTTTCAGCGGTACCGTAATGATCAGCGCATCCTGCGCACGGGTCAGCGCCACATATAAAATGCGCATTTCCTCGCTGAGTGTTTCACGTTTGATCGTCTGCGCCACGGCGGTATAAGGCAGCGTTTTGTAGCGGCTGGCACTGCTGCCCGCGCGCAGCATCAGGCCAATGCCCAGCTCCTTATGATACAGCACCGGATAGATGGCATCGCTCTGGTTGAACTTGTGGGAGGTGTTGGCCACAAACACCACCGGGAATTCCAGCCCTTTGGAGCGGTGGACCGTCATAATGCTCACGCAGCCGGGGCGGCTTTGGCCAATGGAAGGCGCCTGCACCCCGCTGCCCGCCTTGGCGGCATCCATTGCGCGCACCAGGGCCGAAAGACCGCGCGCCCCGGCGTTCGCTGCCCACGCGGCAAATGCCAGCAGGTCATCCCGGCAGCGGGCACCGTCCGGCATGGCGCCGACCGCCGCCAGGTAACCCGTGCGGGCAAACAGCTCTTCGATCAGCTGCCCCACCGTCAGGGTACGGGCCAGCTCGCGGTAAACCTCCATATCCTGCAAAAACGGTGCAAAGCGCGGGTCGCTGCCGTGCAGCACCGCCGCGCACAGCCGCGCGCAGCTGCACCAGATCATCCGGCGTGTAAGGGTACAGCGGGCTGAGCAGCACAGAGGAAAGCTCCACATCCTGTGCCGGGTTATCCAGCACACGCAGCAGTGCGGCAAAGGGGCGCACATGAGGGGCGTCCAGCAGGTCAGCCGCCACATCGGCATAAACCGGGATATCCAGCGCGGTCAGGGCAGCTTCATACAGCGCAAAGTCCGAACGGCCGCGCAGCAGAATACAGAAATCGTCATACTGGCAGGGGCGGGTTTTGCCGGGTTCGGCGTCCCGCACAGGGTAACCATCCGCCATCATCTGGGCAATGCGTGCAGCAATGGTGCGGGCATCTGCCGCAGTATCGGCTTCGCGGATCACATCCAGCTCGCACAGGCCGGGGTAGGTTTCGTCTTTTCTGCCCACCACAAGGCGCTGGCCATCGCCGTAATCAATGCCGCCGAGCCGCCGGGAGAAAAACGTTTCAAAAAAGTAGTTGATCCCCCGGATTACATCCGGCGCACTGCGGAAGTTGGCATCCAGCGCAATGGTGGCCGGTTCCGGGTAAGGTACCGGGGCATCGGCCGGGTAGGGCTGCCACGCCGTCTGCTTGCCCACAAAGACGGAGGGGTCCGCCTGGCGGAAACGGTAAATGCTCTGCTTGATATCCCCCACAAAAAACAGGTTAGAAGCATCCGGCGCGGCAAGGGCAAAGTAGATGACATCCTGCAGCGCGTTGGTATCCTGGTATTCGTCCACCAGCACAGCAGAGTACCGCGCGCTGACGGTGCGGCACAGGCTGGTGCGCTCGTACTCCGGTGTCAGCAGCAGTTCCAGCGTCATGTGCTCCAGGTCTGCATAGTCCAGCACTTTTTCTGCCAGTTTAGCTTCCAGCAGTGTGCGGCGGTACTGCTCCACTGCGCGGACCAGCCACAAGCGGGGCGGCGCGGCGGCGGTCTGCCTGATAGTCAGCTGCCGGGCAGAGCAAAAAGTCCGTTCTCAGGGTCGCTATCTGTTTTTTGGCGCGGTCCCGCAGCATATTGGCCGACATTGCCGCTATGTTGGATACGATCCCACCGGGCACCCGCCCGGCTCTGCGCCAGTTATCTGCGTTATCCAGTGCTTCCGGAACGGTGTCCCACGCGCCGTGATCGAGCCGATCCAGCACCAGCAGCATGCGGTCTTCGTCATCCATCAGTACGGCTGTCAGGGCTTTATCCGCCGCCGGGTCCTTCGCTGCAATTTTTTGCGCCGTGCGCAAAAGGCGCAATACGCCCTTGATCCGCGCAGAGGTTTCCCGCAGAACGGCCTGCCCCCACTGGGTCTTTTCCGGTGGGGCATCGCTCTGCCACATTTCAACAAAGCGCTGCAGCGCCTGCGCCGGGTGTGGCAGCGCCTGGGTAAAGTGATACAGTTCCTGCACCGCCCGGCCTGTGGTATCATCCGTCCGGCCGCGGTCATACAGGTCCGCAAAGGCACAGAAGTCAGGATCGGTATATGCCTGTTCCAGCACGGTGGAAAGGGTTTCCTGCTGCAGGCGCACCAGGGTAGCGTCATCCGCAATGGTAAAATCCGGCGGAACATCCAGAGCCGAAAAGTTCTGCTGCACAAAATGCAGGCAGAACGCATCCACCGTGCCGATGGACGCACGCTGCAACAGCAGCTGCTGGCGGGGCAGATTTATGTTGGCGGGGGGGGGGGGGGACCCGCCGGTCGAACCGCTGTACACCGTTGACGATGCGAAGGGCACGGCGGCGTGCTTCCGTCCCTGCCGGTATGGCGAATGCGTGACGATTGCCGACGGCCTGCGCGTGCGCTTTTCCGATATCGGCCATCTGCTGGGCTCGGCCTGCATTGAGCTCTGGCTGCGGGAGGACGGCACCGAGAAAAAAATTGTGTTCTCCGGCGACGTCGGCAACATTGACCAGCCGATCCTGAACGATCCGCTGCCCGTCGCCGAGACGGCCTTGCGGTGGGGATCAGCCCATTACCCGGAACCCCAGCCACTTCGCCGGTGCGGATTACGTCGTTATGGAATCCACCTACGGCAACCGCCTGCACGACAAGCCCAAGGACGTGCGCGCGGAGCTGACAGAGGTTCTGCAGCGGGCGTTCGACCGCGGCGGCAGCGTCATTATCCCGGCCTTCGCCGTGGGCCGGACGCAGGAGCTTCTGTACCTGCTGCGCGAGATCAAGCAGAAAAAGCTTGTACACGGCCACGACGGCTTCCCGGTCTATCTCGACAGCCCACTGGCCGAGGAGGCCACCAGCGTCTTTTTACAGTGCGATACCGTCTGCTTTGACCCGGAAACGCAGGCCGTCCTGAAAAGCGGGCAGAACCCCATCTGGTGCCCCGGACTGCAGTTTGCGATCACGGCAGAGGACTCAAAGGCGATCAACAGCGATCCGCGCCCCAAGGTCATCCTGTCTGCCAGCGGTATGTGCGACGCGGGCCGCATCCGGCACCACCTGAAGCACAACCTCTGGATAGCGGAGAACATCATTCTTATCGCGGGCTATCAGTCCAAGGGCACGCTGGGACGGGCATTGCTGGACGGCGTGAAGGAGGTTCGGCTGTTCGGCGAAGATATCGCCGTAAACGCCGAGATCGCCGTCCTGCACGGCACAAGCGGTCACGCAGACCAGAAGGGCCTTTTCAATTGGGTCGAGGCATTTGCAAAAAAGCCGGAGACGATTTTCGTCAACCACGGCGATACCGAGGCCTGCGAAGCGTTTCAGGCGCTTTTGCAGGAAAAGGGGTATGTCGCTGTCGCGCCGTTCTCAGGCGCGGAATTTGACCTGCTTTCCGGCAAATTCCTCGCGTTCCCGGCCGGCCGCCCGATTGCCAAGCGCGGCGCGGCACGGAAGAAGGGCGTCTTCGACGCGCTCATCGCAGCGGCGCAGCGCCTGCTTCTTGTGGCGCAGAGCTGCAGGGAGCGCCCGAACCGCGATCTGACCCGCTTTACCGCGCAGATCCAGGCGCTCATCGACAGGTGGGAGAAATAAAACGATGGAAATCAATTATTATAAGCCCTGCCCGGAATACGACCGCTGCTGTGAGCTGATCGACCGATACTGGGAAGCCGGAGAATATGAAGCCTGCTTCAAGGGGCATCTGGAATTGGCCGAACAGGGCTATCCGCTGGCCGAGTGTCAGGTCGGCTGGTTCTATCTGAAGGGGCAGGGCGTTCCGCAGGACGACGCGAACGCGTTCTATTGGACAAAGCGCGCCGCAGAGCATGGCGACTGGGACGCGCAGTATAATCTTGGAACGTTCTACGAAGCGGGGATCGGCACCGCGCGCGATGCAGAGCAGGCAAAACGCTGGTATATCGCTGCTGCCCGGCAGGGACAGGATGAGGCACTTGAAAAATGCCGTGCTGAAGGGCTTTCATGGGAATAGACTGACGCACCGGTGCGACAGCGCCCGACGTCTCCCCCACCGGCCCGCAGCCTCTGAAGCTTTACACCGCAAACGAACAGCGACGGACGCATATCGCCTCCCCTTACGCAAGGGGAGGCGACTTTTTTTGTCGGTTCAGGCTTTTTTGCCGGCGAGAGACTTGCGGTATTTTTCGCTTTCCCAGCTGGCAATGAACTTCTTCGCGGCTTCGCCCATGGTGGAAAGCTCGTACCCCGCCTTGCGGATGTGCTCCATGACGAAGAAGACTGCCGTGAGTGTTTCGGTCAGCGTCAGGGCCTTTTTCGCGTCCATCTGCATGAGCAGCTCGCCCGTTTTGCTGCTGGCGACGGCCTGTCCGGTTCCAAGCGTTTCCTGATCCAGATAGAACGTATCCGTCAGGAAGACCATCTGGTCGGGATACAGCGGCTGCGTCATGAGAAATTCCTGCGTGTAGCCGCCGGTTCGGAACTGACCTGCCAGATACGGCACATCGGCGGCGTAAATGCCTGCGGCCATTTCGCGCACGGCGATCTTCGGGAAGCTTGTACCGGACAGGCCGAACATCCGTGCCAGCCGCTCGTTTGCGTCAGTGTGAATCGCAAGCGCGGTATCCGGGTCGTCGTCATGGACGATGATGCCGTGGTTCTGCATCAGAATCACAGACGGGACTTTGCCCGTCTCTTTTTCCACGCGCCGCAGCTCGTCGCGGATGGCGAAGGTCAGGTTCGCACCGGGATCGGTGTAGGGCACCCAGCCCCAGGTGTAATTTGCTCCGGCGAACGCCTGTGCCGCGATCGGACGGCAGGCTGTGGAGCAGGCCGCAAGGTTGGCATAGACGCTGTGCGTGTGCACCACGAAGGTTTTCAGGATGGAGTGAAAGCCCGCTTCGACGGACGGCCGCAGGTCGGCAAGGCCGTCAATGTGTCGGATATCGTCCTTGGCACGGGCGGAGCCCTCTTTTTCCACGTCCGCAAGCGCGGACGGCTCGGTCGTGAGATAGAAATTGCGCAGATCAGCCCCGTCCAGAACGACATAGGCCTTATCAGGGCGGATGTCAGACAGGCAGAAGCCGGAGGCTTTGATCGCCATCAGCCCGCCGGGGAGCTTGACGGAGGTATTTCCGCCGCCGCCCTGCACATAGTCGGCGCGTGCGCCCGCCGCCTGCGAAACGCGGGCAAAATCAGAAAGCAGCTTTGCGTGTTCTTCAAAAAACATTTCCGTTCCCCTCTTATCGCTTGCTCAGCACGTCGGCCTCGTAGCGCTTGATCTCAGCAAAGTAATCCTGCGGGATATTTTCGCGGCGCAGATACTCCTCCCAGACCGCGCCGAACGGCATGATCTTGAGTTCCTCCTGCCGTACCATCAGCTCTGTGAAGTTGTTCTCGTCCTGAAGCTTTTTGAGAGACTTCGGCTCCAGCAGGGCATACAGAAGGGCCTTCTGCACAGAATGCAGGCCCGTGACCCACGCGGAGATGCGGTTGATGGAGGCGTCAAAATAGTCCGTCGCGAGGAACACGCGGCCCAGCGCGTCCGCGCGGACGATCTCCTTCATCATTTCGCGCGTCTCGTCGTCAAACAGCACCACATGGTCGCTGTCCCAGCGCATGGGGCGGGTGATGTGCAGGGCCAGACGGTCGTTGAACAGGAGCATGGAGCTGATCTTGTCGGAGACGAGCTCGGTCGGGTGATAGTGACCGTTGTCCATCAGCGGGGTAATGCGGCGGGTATTGACGTAATTCGTGCAGAACTCCGCCGAGCCGACGGTGTAGGCTTCCAGGCCGATGCCGAAGACCTTGGACTCGATGCACGGGAAGACCTTCGTCTTGTCATAGGGAACTGACAGAATTTCGTCCATCGACTGCGCATAGCGGCGGCGCGGAGACAGCCGGTCTGCCGGATAATCCTTATAGCCGTCGGGGATCCAGAAGTTGATGACGCAGGGCTTGCCGGTTTCCTTGGCGAAATATTCCGCGATGGCCATGCAGCGCTTGCCGTGCTCGACCCAGAAATGGCGGACCGTCTCGTCCGGGGACGAGAGCGTCAGGCCGTCCTTGACCATGGAATGAGAGAAGAACGTCGGGTTAAAGTCGATGCCAAGGCCGCGCTCTTTGGCATAGGCGACCCAGCGGGAAAAATGCTTCGGCTGAATGGCGTCGCGGTCTGCAAACTCGCCGTCTTCAAAGATGGCATAGCTTGCGTGCAGATTGAGCTTCTTTTTGCCCGGCGTCAGGCGCAGGACCTCATCGAAGTCCGCCATCAGCTGCTCGGGCGTGGTGGCCTTGCCGGGGTAGTTGCCGGTGGTCTGGATGCCGCCGGAGAGGGGCTCCTTCGCGTCAAAGCCGACGACATCGTCGCCCTGCCAGCAGTGGACGGAGACGGTCACGTTTTTCAGTGTTTCCAGCACGGCTTCGGTATCGACGCCGAGCGCGGCGTAGCGTTCCTTTGCAAGCGTATAAGCGTTCATAGTTGTTCCTCCCTCAATTAAAAAAGAAGACCTGTTTCATGAGCGGCTGCGCACCGGTTTCCGGGTCCATTTCCATCAGCATAACGTCCTTCATGTACTCGTTCCAGCGGTCCACGACCGGGCTTTCGGCCTGCACGCGGGCAGCCTCGGCGACGCTGTCGCACTCATAATAGCCGAACAGCTCATTGCCGACATTCCAGATCGTATAGTTGCGGATCCCGGCCTGATGCAGCACGTCCTTCATCTCCGGCCAGATCTCGTTGTGGCGGCGGATGTATTCTTCCAGCTTTCCCGGAAGAACCGTCGCTTTCCACGCGTAGCGTTCCATGTTCGTTTCCTCCCTGTTTTTTATGGGTTTCTACATTTCATTATAGAAAAGCAAGCCTGTGTGTGGTATCATAGGCTTGCTTTGAAATATCAATATCTTGCTGTTTTGCGGAGGACTGCCGAATGGAAGTGCTGCACTACAATCTCGATATGACGCCGGAGTCCGAATGGAAGATCGTCTCCGCGGG
>OGUN01002320.1_pt1 | contig 11522 bp, 9 predicted proteins | sample 1553621 | NCBI WGS metagenome assembly OGUN01 (sample SAMEA2580300, study PRJEB22360) | human gut metagenome | biome: human gut; feature: human-associated habitat; material: faeces | place: Denmark | collected 2008/2010
TGGCATGGCTGCGACACGAAATGATTCGATGGCCTCCTCTATTGCATTGGGGTTCATCACCTTGAGCTTGCCGCTGGCGCGCATCTCGCTGATCTCTTCCGAAAGATCATCAATAGCGTAATCCAGGGAATTCGATATTCGAATCGATATCTCTCGGTAAAGCGAGGAAAGGCGCTCCGTTCCTTTATTTTCTTGCGAGTAGAATCGACATCTTCCATTCCACCTTGGCAACCTGCCGTTTTCATTTGAATCCGGCAGGAGGAAGAAGCGCTCTTTTACGATGCCATTCTCGAGGCTAATGTAGCAGGTCGCTGAATTTTCGAAAGCTCTGTTATGGACGATCTCGTTTCTCAGTTCTTCTAAGTACACGGCTTCGGGAAAGTCGTTGCATATATGGCCTTCGTCGCCAGAGTGCGGACTCTTTGACCTGAATTTGGAATATAGGGCCGACTTGTCTGATCGGATTTTCTTGAAGGATTCGAATCGATTGGGAATCCGGTCCAGCTCAAATAGCAGATGGCTGAGAATATCCAATGAAGAATACACCCTAATTATGAACGACTCCACTTCTCTCATCATTGAATGAGACTTTGGAGAGGATACCTTGAATACTCCGTCCGAGATGTCTCCAATGGGCTCGATTTCCCCTAGTGCGCAGAATGCCATCCTCAGTGAGCCCACGGCCTGATCGTACGTTTCGCCAAAGCTATCGGTTAAATACCTTAGATCATCTAGATAGATGAGCCTTCGCGCCTCCTCGAATGAGAAACGTTTGACGTAATCAGCGAACGAATTCCTATCGAAAGTCATTTCGGGACTGAAGCCGCCCTCTGATATTGCAATCGGACAGAAGCGGATGATGGAATAGTAAATCGACTGATTTCCGAACAATCTTTCGATGATGAGATTGTCGAGGTCGATCAATCTCGAATGGATTTGCTCCTGAATGCTGTCATAGGAATCGTATAAAAGATCTTGCGACGGCAAGCTGTACACATAGAAGCCATCAGGTTCATCGTCCAGAGTCCCTTTTGATACTGTTCCTTGTTCAGAATAGTAAGTAATTAATGATCTATCAATCGTATTAGAGAGGTTGCTGGCGTTCAATTCCATGACTTATTCTCCTCTTGTGAATATGCGATTGCTGGGAGAAAGATAGTGTAATGAGTATCTGCTGCGTCCCCGGTATCCGTTTTGGCTGTCAAACAAACACGTGATTTATTTATGGCTTCCAAACGCTTAGCGTGTCTGGAAGCTCATTTATTTTATTGTCAGCAACCACGAAGCCAACGCTGAACCTCGCCCTAGTAATTGCAACATAGAGCTTGGAGCGCGTCTGCGGCTTCAGATCCGTTGAAGCGTCTTGCAACCAAGAGGCCATATCGGCAACTGGATAAATCAGAACATGGTCATATGTTCGGCCTTTTGCTTTGCCGAAGTTGCAGACCAATGAAGCGTTCGCGGTCTGAGTGGCGACGCTATGTCTCAAAATCACTGGATCCAAAAACTCGCAATACTTTTGTGCAAGTGACTTTGGAATAGCCCAAACTCCATTATGGGTTTCATTTGAAGCGGCACACAAAGATTCGGTTGGTGGGAACTCCGGATAGACCATGTTTGCGAATTCGATGACGCTCTTAGAGCAACGATGCGTTCCGTTGAGAGTCGCGCGATCTATCTCGCAGAGCGACGTAAGCTTCTTTTTCTCGATATATTGCTCGAGGCTCAGACCCTTGTTCTTGTTTCCAGCATTGGTGCGATAGGTTGACTGCCTCTCATCGCCGCACATGACTACGGGCATGCCAGAGGATAGAAGCGCGGCGATAAAGTCATAGTCGTATCCGGCCATATCTTGTATTTCATCGATGAGCACAACGTCGAACAGCTCCTTGATCCTTTCGATAACCGCTCCGAAACTGCATTCATTGCATTTCAGCGCAAGCGCTGGAAGTTTGGCCGCATAAATCTCTTTCGATTTATTACAGTAATAACGAAGGGTTCCTTTCTTATAGAAATTCCTTCCTTCAGGATTCAGGTCAACCCCGCTGAATTTCTCTTTACCGAAGCCCGCAGCGCCTTGGAAAGGACGCACTCCGTGCTCAAGAAGGAAGGTGAACCACGGGAGTACAGTGATGTTGGAAGGGATGCAGCCATACTTCTGATAAATCATCTCCTTCGCCACCGCCGAATTTTCATCCGTAAAGGTGGTGTAAAGGATTTTTTGATCGGCATCCGAAAGACTATTGATTAAGAATGTGGTTTTTCCTGAGCCGGCAGCAGCTAAATAGATCTTAGATTTCATCTAATTCGCCTCGCACCCAAGCAATGGTTTGCATTATGTATTCCGGATACGACAAGGTTTCCACCGAATCAAATATCTTGAGCGCGACCTCTGTCTTGTTTTCCTCCATATACTTGAGTGCGGAATCTCGATCCTTGAACTCTTTGCCCAAGATTTTCGACAGCATTTCAGCGCCAATCGATTCGTACATCTCTGCTTCAAGCGTGTTGTAGTTGATTCCCTCCATGCTGCCCTTTTCAAGAAGCCTATTTGCGTACGAGACGACTTGCAGTTCATCTTCTTGAGCTAGGGTTACATACTTGTAGCCTTGATACTTCTTTTCCAGTGCCCCAATGTTTCCATCGTTGTCGGTCATGGCGATAACCCTCTTATTGATCACCTCTGCAACTTCAAGGAATCGAAGGAAGCTTGTTCCGACGGAAATGACATCGACACCATCCTGAATTGGAAGTTTTCCATCGGAGGCATCCATATATGCGCGCTGGACAACGAGCTCGTCAGCATCTCCCTCGACGAGAATAGCGGTATCGCACAGAAGAACCCACAATGTCTTGTATCCAGGGGCCTTCATGAAGAACCTAGAGGTATCCTCGCTCAGGTCTCTCATCGAGGCAGAATTACCTCCGTTGAGAAGGATCAAGTTCCTAAGCTCGAGCTTGTTTGCAACGAAGCTGCTATGTGTCGTGATGATTAGCTGAACCCCCTCACATCGGCTCTTCACGCCCTCAAGGAACATATTCAACCTAGTATGTGAAAGATGGTTCTCGGGCTCTTCAAGCAATACCACGTTGCCGCCACGCTTTTCGCTCTTTGCCAAAGCGAGCTCTGTGCTGACGATGCTTTTGGTTCCATCTCCTACGTTGGAGAATGGAATATCCTCAAGTTTGGTGATGACTCCATTTTCCCAGGAGTTTACTGTGCCCGCTTCGAACCCAAACGTTACAGCCTTATTCGTGAGACTCTTTGCTCTTTCGGAAATCTTTTCATTTATACTTTTGACGGTTTGGTCGGCGGAAAAGCCAGTGCGCATTCTTCTATGCACTTGCGATATGGCTATCTGATCGGATCTTTCCAGCACGTCTCTTGCAATTCTTGTCACCATCGCTTTCGAACCAGGACAAGCAAGAGAATTGCCATCGCCAACTAGTGCCGACTTGAACTTGATGCCAGCAGGGCGGATGCTCTTTCTGGCAAATGTCGTCCATGAGCATGCGTAGTATTCGATAGGTGTTAGCGCCGGGCGATTTTAGCCGCTAATAGTCAAACGATTTTGACCAATCCCGGTCACCGAATAATGGCCACCGTGCCTCCCCGCCGCCACTACGCTGGTGGTGCCAACACGCCGGCGTTAGGAGGACCATTGAGGTGAACGAGAGACACGATGACCTACAGGAGATTATAGACGCGACGCTCCGGGAGATGGCCGCGGAGGAGGGCGACGGGTTCGACCCGCAGGCATGCAACCTCGCTGAGTTCTGCAGGAGGACGGGGCTCACCCGCTCCCGCGCGAGGACGGTCAGGGCCCACGGGTTCAGGGCCCTGCCCCACGGGAACAGCGGGAGGAGGGCCGCGCCGGGCGTGCTCGCCGGCCACACCGGCCTGGTGGACGACCTCCTGCGGAAGGGCGTCACCAACTCGCAGGTGATATTCGAGCGGCTGCTCGGCCAGGGCTACGCCGGCGGCCTCACAACGGTGAAGACCTACATCGCCGCGCACCGGGACCTCGTGCCCGCGAAGAGGCGGCAGGCGGCCCCGCAGGGCTGCCGCGGCCAGCGCTTCAGGACGGCGCCCGGAGAGGCCTACCAGATGGACTGGGGCTTCGTCGCGGTCGAGCGCCCTGGCGGGGAGCGGGCGCGGATCGCCTGCTTCGCCATGGTCTGCCACCATTGCGGGGGCGCCCACGTCGAGTTCTTCCCGAACGCGCGCCAGGAGAACCTCCTCATCGGGATGCTGCACGCGTTCTCGGCGCTGGGCGTGCCCGCGACCGTGCTCACCGACAACATGAAGAGCGTGGTCGTCCGCCGCGATGCCGACGGCCGGCCCGTCTGGCAGGCCGACTACGCCGAGTTCATGGGCGTCGTCGGCTTCCGCACCAGGTTGTGCAGGCCGCGCCACCCCTATACGAAGGGCAAGGTGGAGAGGCTCGTCCGCTTCGTGAAGGGGAACTTCCTCGCGGGAAGGTCCTTTACCGACCTTGACGCCCTCAACCGGGAGGCCGCCCTCTGGTGCGCCGAGCAGGGAGGCCGCTGGCGGCGCGCGGCGGCATGCGTCCCGATGCGCGAGCACGAGGCGGCGTGCTCGGCGAACACCAGGCCGCTCGAGGTCACGGCCGAGGTCGAGCGGTACCTGTGCCCGCGCCGGAAGATCTCCTTCGACGGCTTCGTGAGCTTCGAGGGGCACCGCTACGGCGTGCCCTACTGGTACGTCCGCCGCGAGTGCAGGGTGAACCGGGAGGGGCGCGTGGTGCACATATACAGCGACGACCTCTCCCGCGAGCTCGTCGCCCACGCCGTCGGCACCGGCGCCGACAGCTGGTGCGAGGGGCAGTGGGAGACATCGCCGGCGCAGCCCGAGGAGCTGCCGACCCAGCCGGTGGGGACCGTGGTCGAGCAGATCGCCCCGCCCAGGACGAAACCCGGTTTCGAGAGGTTCGACTTCGGGAGGGCCGAATGATGGCGGGCGCGGGGGCGAGCCCCTACGAGCTCGCGAGCGACGCCGCGTCGAGGCTCGGGATCGCCGTCGGGGCGGAGGAGCTCGCGACCCTCGCCTCGGACCTCGACCTCGGCGACGGGGAGATGGCCGCCGTGGCAGCCACCTTCTCCTACCTTGCGGAGAAGAGGAGGCTCGCCTCCATCGAGACGCTGCTGAGGCTGAGCAGGCTGCCCAGGCGCGAGCCCAAGACCTTCGAGGGCTTCGACTTCTCCAGGATCCAGGGCCGGGACGCGGCCGCGCTGGGCAAGCTCCCGTCGCTGGCCGACCTCTACGCGCACCGCAACGTCGCCTTCGTCGGGCCCGGCGGCATAGGGAAGACGCACCTCGCGCAGGCCTACGGGCGCGAGTGCTGCATGCGGGGGCTCAAGACCTACTACATAAAGGCGACCGAGCTCAGGGACAGGTTCCAGAAGGCCGTCCAGCGGGGAAACACCTCGCGGGTCGTCTCCTCGCTCGTCAAGCCGTCGTGCCTCATCGTTGACGAGGTGGGAAGATGCGTCTACGACAGGCCGTGCACCGACCTGTTCTTCGATGTCGTCGACAGGCGCTACGAGAAGGAGGGGCCGAACGCGATGGTCCTCACGAGCAACATCGCCCCGAGCGGGTGGGATGAGTTCTTCACGGGCGACGACACGCTCCTCTGCGCCCTCGACAGGCTGTTCGACAAGGCGTCGGTGTTCGTGATGCGGGGCCCGAGCTACCGCGGCAGGGAGCTTGACACCTACTCGGTGGAGGCCGTCCCCCAGGCGGTGAAGGTGAGGGGGATCCAGCCCGAGGGGATGTAGGAATGCGATAGGAAAGTCATAGATGCGGGCGTGTTGGCTAAAATGGGTCGGCCGGGATTGGTCAATCTCGGCCGACTATATTTGGCTAAATTATTCCGGCGCTAACATAGGTAAACCATGGTGTGATTTCGCGGCAACAAAGTCTTGGTACTCATCGGAAAAAGACTCTGCGTCTATGGCGATATCTAGCTTGATTCCAGATTCAGCGACACCGCGACTATTAAAGTCGCCCTTATAAAGAGCAACTGTGTCCTCTTCGCCGGAAAATACCACCTCGATAACAATGCTCGGAGGATTGCAAGGCTTTCCGTTCTTCAGCAGGCAAAGATACTCGTCAACGATATCCTTGTTAAAGAGATCCTCGGAAATGCTCCTCATCAGCGGAGCTCCTCGATATTGACCATCGATTACTGCTGTTACCGCCTCAAGCAGCGTCGACTTTCCAGAATCATTATCTCCAACGACAATGTTTATTCCTTCGGAAAACGAGATGCTCGCCTCGCGAAATCTCTTAAATCCAAATACCCTGAGCTCTTTTATATGCACGGTTCCACCAACTCTCGCAGCTCAATTCGTTATTCTTTCTATTATCCGCCAAGAAAAAGCGTCACATAGGGATCGCATGTTGGTGTAAAGGGTCGCTTCCCCGGCCGTAGAAAGCACGATGCGGCTATCGCCTGGAATTCTAATTGCTGAAGTCAGGATTCGTAGAAAGGCAATAACCGCATATGAACAAGATGCACGAGATCGCGGGCGGCGGTGCCCTGATGCCGAGATTCGACGACGGCATGGTGAACATGGGCGAGCTCATAAGGGTGATGGCCGAGTCGCTCGTCAACAAGATCATGGACACCCAGGCCGACGAGGCATGCGAGGCCGGCAACCGGCCCCCTACATCTGGCTCGATGCTACCTGCATCAAGAGCCGCAGCGAGGGCCGGGCGCAGTCGACCGCGCCCGCCACGGTCACATAGCAGGTCCAAAGAAACGTCCGCATCTTCATCACGTCCTCCTGCTATTTCGCCTCCAATGCGCAAGGAGCCTACCAGCTTCTTCAGCAGAGACCTCGTTCCCACCATCATCGTCTCTATTCGCAACGCAGAAAGCTGCCGCAACCAGCTGGTAGTCTTCCGGCAACTCGAAAAAGCTGCCGTCTGCGCGCGCCTCAGTAAGAAGACCGTCGATCTTTGCGAGCTCGACCACCCTTGCGACACCAGCCTTATCGAATGAGAAGCTCGTTACTTCGCCGCTGTCAAGCGAGGTGTAGCGCCCCGACCCGAACGAGAGAAAAGACGCGCACCCCGCCCCGTCAACGTTGGCAACCCTTTTCGCATAAGCCATGAATTCATTGGGTTTACGCTCTTTGAGCAAGATCAACGCATAATGACACTCATCGTCTAGGAACAGGTTCCTCGTGGCGGCGTCCTCGATCACCTTGGCGCAAACGGCATCGGAAAGCTCGAAAATGTCGCCTTCGGGCAAAAGCGTCTTGCAGCCACCGTCTCCCCTGTCATTCAGGCTGTTCAGCTGCGATATCAAGAAAGGCGTGAGCGGACAGATCACTCTCCCCTGGCTCTCGTCCACCGACGCTCGCAGAATCTCGCCAGACTTAGCAGGCCCCAACTGTTTGAACAGCAACTCGATGAGTCTGAGGAGTTCCAGGTCGGCACTCGTCGAGGCCAAAGGGGCATAGTGCTTTTCCTTGCTCAGACCCAAGGCCAAAAGGCACGCTTTGGCGACGACTTCGGCACGTCCTTCCTCCAACGTCGATACGCGGGCCCTCATGGCCGACACAAAGTCAATCATGCTACCCGCTTCGGCGTGCCTGCGCAGGTCTTCGAGCAGCACTCCGCCCTCGCTCACATTCAACGCATCCTGTACCTCGTGAACATCGATTCCGTCCGGCATGTTCGAATGGAAGTATAGATCGAAGGAATCGGCCCGCCAGATAGCGTTCAAGGTCTCCCTCGAGTAAGAGACGCAATGACTCATGCCAGTTATATTTGCCACCCGCGGGAAAAGCCTGCAGACGGCCTCGACCGCCCACTTGGCCTCAGAGCTCGGGACTATCCCAGAAAACAGCTTCTCCAAATTGGCGAGGCTGTCTTTCGGATCCATGTTATTCATATACAACGAAGATCCGATCGTGCCGCAAAGGAGGTCCTTGTGCACGCGAATCCAATCAACGAGCTTTGGCACCTTGAGCTCCAGCACCGCCAAGGCGACGACGTCCTCGAAGCAGCAGAATCGCGGCAGGATGCTTAACTTCGCCTTTAACGCGTTCGAGAAGCGCCGAACCTCCCTTATGGTGAAGAACCGATTGTTCAGAAACGTCAGGCAGACGCCGTTCCACCTCTTGTCGTCAAGATCCTCCCGCCTGTAGGCAAACGCCTCAAAAATCGCGTTAATGTCCTTGAGAAGCATCCGCTCCAAATCGCCCGATGAAATGGACGGCAGGCGCACAGGGACCTGGACTACCTTCTCCAGGTATTCAGCGCCATCGCACTTCTGGACCTCACTTAAAGCCCGCGTAACCACCTCCTCATCGAAAGAAAGAAGGTAGTTTATCTTGGGAAGCTTCGCCAGAGAGGCGACGAGCTGAAACACCATACGCACCTGGTCGTTCGGCAGCCGATCGATGTCATCGATGATCACTACGACTCGCCCATCGAACTTGAGGAGCTCCTCCTCAAGTCTCTGTTTCTTCGAGGAGACGCTTCCCGCCCTAACTGCGGATTTCCTCAACCTGCTCGTCAAACGATTGCCGAAGGCGGGCACAGCAACGCCCGCAAGCGGCATGCCCGCCAAACTGGCAGCGGCGCCGGCGGTCATCAACAAGGCTTCAGAATATGCCGCGAAGGCATTGAGGACCTCGGGGCGCTTAGCGCGCAACTTTCCGAATAGCTTGCGCCGCCCATGTGCATCTTTATCAAGCGCACTCCCGACTTCCTTAAGGAACTGAGCGAGCAGCTGCTCGGCCGTGAGGTAATTCCAGGGCTCAAAACGGACGACAGAGACGCCCGCCTTTTCGTCATCGTCTTTTCGGGAGAGCGCATTTTCAACGAGGTTTATAACCGAAGTCTTGCCTGATCCCCAAGGTCCATACAAACCAATGACAAGCGACTCGGGCCCAGCTGCGGATTTCAGAATATCAGCCAGTCTCTCAGCGAAAGGGATCCTTCCGATAAGATCTTGCTCCCTCACCTTGATTGGTGTATCGGTGGCAAGAGATAGGTTGGGGTTATCCAAGGCCACTACCTCCCCAGTTCGTAGCTGCGCACGGCGGCCTCGGAAAGCCGCATTTTCTCTGTCAGGTCGAGCTGCGTCATTTCCAGCTCCTGGCATCTTCATCTGTTCTTTGTTCCGAAGCTGGCTCCCACAATACACATCTTGTCGTCTGCTGCCGCATCCGTTAGAAATCCATTTTATTAAAATCGATGGAATATCCCATTGACTTGAGTTCTTTCAAAAGGCCGAACTCCCAACTGTCTGTTCCGGTATAAACGACGCCCTGTAGATCGGAGGGAATCTCGATACCTTTGTCAACAAGAATTGCAACGTTTTCCCTGCCAAGCCGACCAATAAAGTATCCGGCTTCAAATACAACATTCTGTCTAGCCCTGGGATTTGCCGACTGTTCTGCCTTGGCCCTTCCTTCGTCGTCCGCCGTAAAAAGGCATACCGCTCCTGCTGCATCGCCTTCAATTTCCAGCTTTTCGATGATTGTCTTGCCCTGATTTGACTGCTCGTTCAGGACTACCGCCGTCAGGCCCTGCCTTTCGATGATTCTCGCGACCCTTTCTCTAAGCTCTCCGTTGTGGCCATGAACGATAAATACCTTCGAATAATCTCCAACATTTGCAGTCGATCCGGTTTCCCCTTCGTCTGAAAACTCATCAAGGTATGTCTCCAGCACAGCTTTTGCACTGCGCAGGCCGTCCGCACAGGCTTCAACGAAAGCCGAGTCGGGCGTACCGGAGGTGAAGAAAGACAACGAGTAGCTGATTTTGTTAAAGCTTTTAAATTCGTAGCTGTCTTTTCCAAATCGCCTAATTAAAAGCCTGTCCGCCCTTGTCTTCCATGCTTTAAAGTCAGGCGAACTAGAGCTGATGTATTTCTTTGAAAGTTCGTCTGCTGTTTCGCACAACTGCTGCAAAATTTCAAAATCAGACATTAAGCCTTCTTTCTATAACCAATAACGGAGCTAAGAAGCATCTTATTCCAATGAGCGGCCAAATCTCTTTACTGTTTCCTCGGTGCCCCTATCGGAGATGGACTTGCCCAGTGCGAACTCAATAGCGTCCAGCAAAGCCATGGCGCGATCTTTGAAATAGGCATCAAAGTCATCATTAATGAACGCATCCCAGTCAATGAGATTCGATTCGATGACGGAGTTCACCCTGTTCGATTTCACTTTCTTAACGAATTTCGCTGAGCAGACGCTGGGAGTCAAGCCTCCAATTTCTCTGTCCGATTCAGGCAGCAGAGGCATCTTGTTGATGACCGAGTTCCACTTATGCCTTTCGTATCCCGTTTTTACGCAGTGGCTTTGCGGGAAGATGTGATGTATATCGGGAGCGGTTTCCATGCTGTTCACGATATCGATAGAGATGCCACGCATTAAATCGAGCCCCTTCCCCTTATAGAGGAGAGCCATGATTCCCTTATAGGCTGCCGATTGCCTCGACTAGAGTCGCAGGAGTCGGGTTGACTGGAAATGAGCATTGTTCACGGTTAGCATCTCGGATTCCGCATCTTCAATCTTGGCATTCACATCCTCTATGTCATAGCAATAGCGGGTCTCGTTTGAGCCGCCATGCATCTCTCCAAGGATTCCACATCAGAACCGACGAGTAATGTTATTTGGCTCTTTAGGTCTTTGAAGTCTTGCGGAACGACAGCCATCGGTCATCCCATATTATTCGGAGTTAGAATTATCGCCCCACGACGCTAAGCCGGTGACCATCCAGTGACTTTTGACATCGTTATAGACATCGCCAATTTGATTGTCCAAGCATTCATCGGACTCGTTACCTTGGGGGCCTTGATTGCCGCATTCTGGCAAAGTAACCAGAGCAAAAGGAACAGGGAGGACGACATTAAGCGGCATCAGCCATCCCGTATATCGGCATGGTAAGAAGAGCGTCGAAACCGAACCGATCAGCCCGAGGACAATCGATTCGTCTGGCACATCAACCTCAGGATTCCGAAGCTGCGCGCGGGGAGCTTCTTCCCCGAGGGCCTGATCGAGCGTTACCCGGGCGTGGACCGCGCGGTCGCCGCCGCGGTCTCCGAGATGGTGACCAACGGCGTGTCCGCCAGCAAGGTGAAGCGCGTGGCGCAGTCCATGGGCATAGACCGCATGAGCGCCAGCCAGGTGTCGAGGATGTGCTCCTCGCTCGACGACACGGTCGCCGACCTGCAGGAACGTGACCCTTCCGACGTCAGGTACCCCTACATCTGGCTCGACGCCACCCAACAGAGTTCATATCCCTCAACGAGACGCGCTGGCCGGTGTCGGAGATGTGCGCGGCGCTGAAGGCGGCGCGCCAGGGCTATTACGCCTGGAAGTCGCGCCCTCCGAGCGCGCACGCCTTGCGCAACGAGGAGCTTGCCATCGCGATATCCCAGCTCAGGGACGAGGTTCGGAGCATCTACGGCGCGCCCAAGACGCTCGTGCGGCTGCGCTCGAAGCGCTGCGCAAGCCACGCGCCGCTGAAATAC
>OGUN01002322.1_pt1 | contig 11521 bp, 9 predicted proteins | sample 1553621 | NCBI WGS metagenome assembly OGUN01 (sample SAMEA2580300, study PRJEB22360) | human gut metagenome | biome: human gut; feature: human-associated habitat; material: faeces | place: Denmark | collected 2008/2010
GCGGCTGCCGGTCCGCTGCTCGGTCCGGTGCTAGCAGCGCAGTTCGGCTATCTGCCTGGTCTGCTTTGGATCTTGATCGGCTGCGTGCTGGCCGGCGGCGTGCACGACATGGTCGTGCTTTTCTGCTCGGTTCGCCACCGCGGGAAGTCTCTGGCCTACATCGCTTCGCAGGAAATTGACACCACTACGGGCCGCGTTGCTGCGTGGGCTGTGCTGGCCATTTTGCTGCTCACGCTGGCAGGTCTTTCGATTGCTGTCGTGAACGCGATGCACAATTCGCTCTGGTCGACCTACACCGTCTTCTGCACGATTCCTATCGCCGTTTTGATGGGGCTTTACATGCAGGTTTGGCGTAAGGGCGACGTGCGCGGCGCGACCATCATGGGCGTCGTACTGCTCTTCCTCTGCATCCTTTCGGGCCCGTGGGTTGCCTCGCACCCCGAGTACTTCGGATGGCTCGACATCGATAAGCCTGAGATGAGCCTCATCATCCCGGCTTACGGTTTCCTCGCTTCGGTTCTGCCGGTGTGGCTCCTGCTCCTTCCGCGCGATTACCTCTCCACCTTCCTGAAGATCGGCACGATCGGCGCGCTGGCCATCGGCATCGCCTTCGTGATGCCTACGTTCCACATGCCGGCCATTACGGAATTCATCCACGGCGGCGGCCCGATCATCGGCGGTCCGGTTATTCCGTTCCTCTTCATTACCATCGCCTGCGGTGCGCTTTCGGGCTTCCATGCCACTATCGGCACGGGCACGACGCCGAAGATGATCAACAATGAAAAGGATGTTCTGTTTGTCGGGTACGGCGCAATGCTGATGGAGGGCTTCGTGGCCGTCATGGCGCTCGTTGCTGCCTGCGTGCTCGTTCCGGCTGACTACTTTGCCATCAATGCTCCGGCAGAAAAGTTTGCCAAGCTCGGCATGGATGTTGTTGAACTCCCGACGCTTGAAGCAGAGGTTCAGGAAAACCTGATGCACCGTCCGGGCGGCTCTGTGTCGCTCGCCGTAGGCATGGCTCACATCTTCTCGAAGATCCCGGCCATGGAAAGCCTGATGGCCTATTGGTATCACTTCGCCATCATGTTTGAAGCCGTGTTCATTCTGACTGCAGTGGATGCCGGCACCCGTGTGGGCCGCTTCTTCCTGCAGGAAATGGTGGGCAAGGTTTGGCCGCGCTTCGCCGATAAGGATTGGTGGCCCGGCATCATCATCACCTCTGCGGTCTTTACCGGCGCATGGGGCTACCTCGTCTACTCGGGAGACATCGGTTCGATCTGGCCGCTCTTCGGTATCTGCAATCAGCTGCTTGCCTCTGTGACGCTTCTGATCGGTACGACCGTCATCATCCGCATGAATCATGTCAAGTATGCGTGGACGACTGGTGCGCCCGGCATTCTGATGACTTTCATCACTTTCTGGGCCGGTATTTGGCTGATCATCAATCAGTATCTGCCGTCTGGTCAGTATCTGCTGGCCTTCCTCTCGGCGCTCGTGATGTGCCTCATGCTCTTCGTGATCGTGGGCGTCCTTCGCCGCTGGATGGTACTTCTCAACATCCACACCACCGTCAAAGATAAGTACGGCGTGGAAGTGAAGACCATCGTCGAGGAATAACTATCGGCAAGGATTGCTGGAGCCGCACGGTCGTCATTAAAAACCGTCGGCTCCGACGATCCGGACTCTCTTCAAGCACTCGTGCGGTTTGCGCTGCCGAGTGCTTTTCTCATGTTGGAATGACCTGTATCGTAGACGATGTACGCTGCGATGCTTGCTGCAATGCCCGCCTATAATCCGGCCTTCAGACCTGCCTTTAGCGGCAGAAAGCGTTCAGTTTTTTCTTTGAGGAGGCCCACGGGAGCATCATGTCCAGCAATCAATACGAAACACTCCTCAAGGATATTTATGAACGGGGAGCGCACAAATCGGACCGTACCGGCACGGGCACGCGCTCGCTATTTGGCTGCCAGATGCGCTTTCCGCTGGCTGACGGCTTTCCGCTTGTGACCACCAAGAAGCTCCATCTGCGTTCGATTATTTACGAACTGCTCTGGTTCCTCTCGGGCTCAACGAACATCAAGTACCTCCATGACCACAAGGTGACGATTTGGGACGAGTGGGCCGACGAAAACGGCGAACTCGGGCCGGTCTACGGCCGGCAGTGGCGTGCTTGGCCTACTTTGGACGGCCGCACGATTGACCAGATCTCAGAGGTGCTCGAGCGCATCAAGAAGAACCCCGATTCTCGGCGTCTGTTGGTAACGGCCTGGAATCCGGCTGAAGTGGACAAGATGGCGCTGCCGCCTTGTCACTGCCTCTTTCAGTTTTATGTCGCCGACGGGCGGCTTTCCTGCCAGCTTTATCAGCGCAGCTGCGACATGTTTCTCGGCGTGCCGTTCAATATTGCAAGCTATGCGCTTTTAACGCATATGGTCGCGCAGCAGTGTGATCTCGAACCGGGCGATTTCGTCTGGACGGGCGGCGACTGCCATATTTACGACAATCATCTTGAGCAGACGGCGTTGCAGCTCTCCCGCGAACCGCGTCCCTATCCGAAGCTCGTGATCAAGCGTCGTCCGGCGTCTCTTTTTGAATATGAGTATGAGGACTTTGAATTCGAGGGCTACGATCCATGGCCGGGCATCAAGGCGCCGGTAGCTGTTTAAATCCGATTAACCCCCAAGTTTCTCGCGGAACCTTCAACCATGATTGAACTTATTGCCGCTGCTGCGCGCACCGGCGTCATCGGCGCCGAAAACAAGCTGCTCTGGCGCATCCCAGAGGATTTTGCCTTCTTCAAAAAGACAACGATGGGTTCGCCCGTGGTGATGGGAAGCCGTACTTGGGCTTCAATCGGACGGGCGCTCCCTGGGCGGCTCAACGTGATTGTGTCGCGACGCCTGCAGCCTGCGGACATCTCGGTGAAGAACGTCGTGGTCGTGAAGTCGCTCAATGAAGCACTCTCGCTCGCTCAGGCGCGCTCTCGTACAGGGCGTGTTTTTGTGATCGGCGGCGGTGAAATCTACCGCCGGACGATCGCCATTGCCGATCGAGTGTGGCTCACCAAGATCGATCACGACTTTGAGGGGGATACCTATTTCCCGACCATTCCTCGCGGACGATTCAGAGGGGAATGTTTCCGTACGCTCTTGCCCTCTGCGAAGCGTCCTTGGCGGGTGGATTTTGAGTGCTGGACGAAACGTTCAGGCGCTTAACGCCTTCTCAAAAAAGATGTCCACAGCGAGCCCGGCAGTGCAAATGCGTTTCCGGGCTTTTTGCTGAGTCATTGTGACCGTCCGCCGTTGGCGGCGGCGCACGGCTCTTCGACCAGCATAAGTCTTCGATGCTCAAACTTTTCCACAGGGGCAATGCGGTTTTTGTCCACAGATTCTGTGCATAAGTTAAGAACGTTCGGGGGAGAAGATTCGCCTTCCCCTCAAAATCAGATGCTTAAGGAGATGCTTAAAAATTAAGCATCTGTAAATTACTCATCTATTTGATATAAAAAGGTTTATTGGCGAATTCACAATCAACAGACAACAAAAAAGAGCCGTTGAATTTCTTCAACCGCTCCTAACTTATCTGCCTCAAAAACGAATGGTGCGCCAGGCAGGATTCGAACCCACGACCCTCTGGTTCGTAGCCAGATACTCTATCCAACTGAGCTACTGGCGCACAAATTTCGCAGAAGGAGAACTATACATACTCGAAAGTGAAAAAGCAAGAGTTGCGAGAAAATATTCCCTGATCGAATGCAGGTATACCGCCGCAAACGAAGCGGCTGCTGCTGAGGAAACGAAAATGCCCGGGCAGTCTGAACTGTCCGGGCATTTTGAAGAAAGATTCACGTTTGGGCGGAAGCGATCACAGATCAATCCGCACGGCGCTGAATCTCGCTTACGAACCAATGACGGCCGTCATCATCCACTTCTTCCTGCTTAAGAAGACCGTGACCGGTCTGTCGGCAGAAATCGGAAAGGTCAGGCGTGCTGTGCGGATCGGTACTCCAAACCGCCAGCACGGCTCCGGGCGTCATCTTTGCAAGAGCCTTTTTGGCACGGAGAACAGGCATCGGGCACGAAAGGCCGGGAAGCCGCAGCGTCTCCACGCTTTGAGGTTCGTTGTGCACGTTCGTCATCAGAGCTTTCCTTCGATCCAGGCGCGGGCTGCTTCGAGGGCTTCCGGGAGCTTCTGGTGCGCTGGTTCGAGTGGGGCTGCTTCTGCCCGGTATTCCGTATGCATGGAGAACGCTCACCGTGGTATGAGAGATCCGCACACCCCGCCCTGGCCGCCGAGGAGACCGGCTACGAAGCCGGCAAGCTCGCCGGCCTTCACCCGGCCAGTGAGATCCTTGGTAACGCCGGCGGCGAGCTGGACGCGGTCTTCGCCGGTGACAGAGGCGAGAACCGCTACGGCGCTGCCGAGCTTGTCCTTGACTTTGTCCATCGTTTCGCGAAGCGCTTTGGCGTCTGCGCCGTCAAGACGAGCCAGCAGAACTTTCACGCCTTTGACGTCGCGAGCCTCAGCGATGAGCGCATCACCGGCCTTGGCGGCCATCTGGCTCTTGAGCTGATCAATGCCTTTTTCGAGCGTGCGGATCGTCGCGATAGCATCGGCAGCCTTGACGGGGACTTCGCTCACCGGGGCCTTGAATTCGCGGGCAGTTGCAGCAAGGAGGCTTTCCGTGTTCTGCACCCAGCTGAGCGCATTCATGCCGGTGACGGCCTCGATGCGGCGCACGCCGGCAGCGATGCCCGACTCAGACACGACTTTGAAGAACCCGATGTCGCCAGTGGCCTTGACATGCGTGCCGCCGCAGAATTCGGTGGACTTGCCGATGTCGAGCACGCGCACGACTTCGCCGTAGCGTTCGCCAAAGAGCATCACTGCACCAGTCTTTTTGGCTTCTTCAATCGGAAGCACGCGCGTCTGAACCGGTGTGTTCTTGAGAATCTGCGCATTGACGATGCGTTCGACCTCGGCGATCTGTTCGGCTGTCACGGGTTTGCCGTAAGAGAAGTCAAAGCGCGTGGATTCGGGCGTCACCAGCGAACCCTTCTGGGCAACTTTGTCGCCGAGCACCGTGCGCAGTGCAAAGTGCATGAGGTGCGTCACGGAGTGGTTGCGGGCAGTGGCTTCGCGGCGGGCTTCGTCGACCGCCAGATCGAACTTGTCGCCCACGGCGACATGACCTTCAGCAACGTGGCACTGCAGACCTGTCACGGCGGCCTTCACGCGGAAGGTGTCGAGCACCTTCAGAATAGCCGTGGCGTTCTTGGCTTCGCCCTGATCACCCACCTGACCGCCCGATTCCGCATAGAACGGCGTGCGGTTGAAGACCACCACGCATTCGCTGCCGGCTTCAACCCGGTCAACCGGTTCGCCGTTGGCGTAGAGCGCCACGACTTCAGCGTCTTTTTCGGTGAGGGTTTCGTAGCCCGTGAAGACCGTGTCAGCACCGGTGTAATCCAGACCCTGAGCCATCTTGAATTTGGCCGATGCGCGCGCGGCGGCGCGCTGGCGTTCCATCGCGGCGTCAAATTCAGCCGTGTTGACCGAAATACCGCGTTCACGGCAGACGTCGGCCGTCAGGTCAGCCGGGAAGCCATAGGTGTCGTGCAGCTTGAAGACCACATCACCCGGCAGGACGCCCGTCTTGTTTTCGGCAATAGCGGCATCGAGAATATCCATGCCCTTGCTGAGCGTCTGCAGGAAGCGGCGTTCTTCGGCCTCAATCACCTTTTCGATCTCATGGTTCATGAGTTCGGGATAGGCTTCGCCCATTTCCTTGCGGACGGCGTCGACGAGCTTATAGAAGAAGGGGCCGCGGGCGCCCAGTTTGTAGCCGTGGCGCAGAGCGCGGCGGCAGATGCGGCGCAGCACGTAGGCGCGGCCTTCGTTGCCCGGCACCACACCGTCAGCGACGCAGAAGGCGCAGGCGCGGATGTGGTCAGCGATGACCTTGAGGGACGGCGAATTGATGTCGGCAGGAACCGTCGACACGCTTTCGACCGCGGCCTTGGCGGCAGCGAGCAGGTTCTTAAAAAGGTCAATGTCGTAGTTGCTGTGGACGCCCTGAAGCACCGTAGCAATACGTTCGAGACCCATGCCCGTGTCGATAGAGGGGCGCGGCAGCTTATGCATTTCGCCCTTTTCGTCACGATAGAACTGCATGAAGACGAGGTTCCAAATCTCCACGTAGCGGTCGCCGTCTTCCTCGGGGCTCCCCGGAGGGCCGCCCTGGACGGAAGGACCGTGGTCATAGAAGATTTCTGAGCACGGGCCGCAGGGGCCTGTATCGCCCATCATCCAGAAATTGTCTGACATGTAGCGGGCGCCCTTGTTGTCGCCGATGCGCACGATGCGGTCGGCGGGGATGCCCACTTCTTTATGCCAGATGTCATAGGCCTCCTGATCTTCGGCGTAGACCGTCACCCAGAGCTTTTCCGGCGGCAGGTGGAAGTGTTCGGTGAGGAGCTCCCAGGCGAAATGAATGGCATCCTTCTTGAAATAGTCGCCGAACGAGAAGTTCCCGAGCATTTCGAAGAAGGTGTGATGACGGGCGGTGTAGCCGACGTTGTCGAGGTCATTGTGCTTGCCGCCGGCGCGGATGCACTTCTGCGACGTTGTGGCGCGCTTATAGGGGCGATGATCGAATCCGAGGTAGACGTCCTTGAACTGATTCATGCCGGCATTGGTAAAGAGAAGCGTCGGGTCGTTGCCGGGAACGACGGGGCTGGACGCCACAATGGTGTGACCTTTGCTTTCGTAGAACTTTAGAAAGGTCCGTCGAATGTCTGCGACTTTCATTGGAAATCGGTTTTAGTTGATCTGCTGCGTCGGTGCGTGTACCAAAGGGTCTGCTCTGCCGCCGGCGCGGATAAATGGAGAGATGCGTCATCCGCCGCTCTCCGGCAGGGATGATGGATCCGAAACTAATAATTTTAGACCTATTGGCCCGACAGAATCTTTCTCCGGACGGGTCTGTGCGTAAAAGATTGGGCGTTCGGCTTGATGCCGAACGCCCAATGATTCATATCAGACGTTTTCGAACGGTGTATCAGGCAATGCGCGAATAGCCGCCGGCGCGATTGGACTCGCGCAGGTAGCGGTCAAACTGCATAGCGACGGCACGAACGAAGATCTTGCCCTTGGGGAGCACCACCAGGCGGTCGGGGTAAAGCTCAACCAGATCGTGATGAACGTAGGGCTTCATCTTTCCAAGCTCGTAGGCGAAAACTTCGTCGAAATGGATGCCGAATTTGTCTTCCACATCCTTCTTTTTCAGCTCGAAGTTGCACATGATCTTCATGATCACATAACGGCGCAGCTCATCGTCTTCGTTGAGGTGATAGCCGCGGTTCGTGGCCAGCCGTCCTTCTTTAATGGCGGCGGCCCAATCGTCGAGTTCGCGGGGATTGCAGGCATAGGCGCTGCCGATCTTCGAGATGGAGGAGACGCCCAAAGCGACCATGTCGCATTCTGCTTTGGTCGAGTAGCCTTGGAAGTTGCGCTGCAGCGTACCTTCGATCTGCGCACGCGAGAGCTCATCGTCGATCTTGGCGAAGTGATCCATGCCGATGTAGCGGTAGCCGTTGGCGGTGAGGCGCTTGATGGCATCAAACATGATGTGCACCTTCGTCACTGTATCGGGCAGATCGGCGGGGCAAGAGCGGCGGGCAGAATTCGGCGCTGGGGCTTGAAGTGGTTGGGCAGATGCGCGTAGTGGTAGAGCGCAATGCGGTCGGGCGAGAGTTCAAGCACCTGGTCGATCGTCTGCGCAAAGGTTTCGCGGGTCTGCTTCGGCAGACCGTAGATCAGATCCATGTTGATGGAGTGGAACCCCTCGGCGCGGGCTGCATCCATCGTTTCCTTCGTCATTTCAAAGGGCTGAATGCGGTTGACCGCCTTCTGCACATCGGGATTGAAGTCCTGGACGCCCAGCGACATGCGGTTCAAACCAATTTCACGGAGCTTTTTCACCTTCGAGGGACCGCAGGTACGCGGATCCACCTCAATGGAGAATTCGCCGCCGGTTTTAGCGAGCGGGAAGCGCTTCGTGAGCGTGTCCATCATGAGTTCGAGCTCATCCTCGGTGAGGAACGTGGGGGTACCGCCGCCGAAGTGCAGCTGTTCGAGCTCCTGCGACCCCGTCAGATGCGCCTTCACCAGATCAGCTTCCTGACCGATTAAATCGATGTATGCCGCGCTGCGGCTATGGTCGCGCGTCACAATCTTGTTGCAGCCGCAGTAAAAGCACACATCGTTGCAGAACGGCACATGCACATAAAGTGAAAGCGGAGCCGGTTCTTTGGCTGTGCCGCGGCCCGCTAAAGCGCGGGCATAGTCTTCGGCAGTGAATTCGGCATTGAACCGGTCTGCTGTCGGATACGAGGTGTAGCGCGGAGCAGGCACGTCGAACTTCTTGAGGAGGTCCATGTCAGGCAGCTCGACGCCGCTGGTTTCCGAATTCGTCATTTTGTGGGGGCCTATGTTTAATTATGACTTGGGTTAAACTTCCTGCTATTATTTTGGAAGCTTGAGTGTCTTTCTTGATGATTATCAACGTGAGGATCAAGGTCGATTGGATCGAAGGGATTTTCCCTGCGAATTCATCTTTATGAGAGCCAACGCCTTGATTCTAGGCAGTCAAGATTATTCAAAAATTAGCTTTTCGAAGCTCCGCTCCCTGTATGTGGATTGTCGCCAATAAAGCGCTGCCGTCAGACGATACGTCTGCGGTGAGGCTTCTTAGCCTACGACTGCTGCATTCTCGTCCTCTGCTTCGGAACTATGAACAGCTGCCGGCCCATGACCCCTCAGGACCGGACGACACACCAAGATGAGGAAGAAGTGGTGGCACTTAATAATCCGGCAATGCTCCTGCGGTCAACGTGCTCGAACTGCAACCTGCGTGAATCCTGCCTCCCGACGGGACTGACCCTGAAGGAGATCGAGCGGCTTGAAGAACTGGTGACCGGCAATCGCCGGCGCATCAAGCGCGGAGAGTCGCTCTTTCGTGCCGGTGACCGTTTTGACACGCTCTACGCCGTCCGTCTTGGATTTTTGAAGAGCACGGTGATGAGCAGCGACGGCCGCGAGCAGGTGACCAACTTCTTTATGGCCGGTGAGATGATCGGCTTTGACGGCATTTCGAGCGGCGTGCATTCCTGTGACGTCACCGCGCTTGAAGATACGGAAGTCTGCGTCATCAATTACGACAAGTTTGAAGAGGCTGCGACCTCCATGCGCTCCATGGGCGCTCATGTGCTCAAGATGCTCTCGCGCGAAATCGTGCGTCAGCACGGCGTGATGCTGCTTTTGGGCTCGATGCACGCAGAAGAGCGTTTGGCGGCGTTCCTGCTTTCGCTTTCTCAGCGCTTTGAACAGCGCGGCTACTCGCGCAGTGAATTTGTGCTTCGCATGACACGAGCGGAAATCGGCTCCTATTTGGGCTTGAAGCTCGAGACCGTGAGCCGCGTTCTGTCGCGCTTCTCGCACGACGGGCTCATTGAGGTCAACCAAAAGCACGTTCGTATTTTTGATGCGGAAGGCCTGCGGGCCATCGTTTCAGGGGTGCCGCTTTCGGAGCAGCGCTAAGCCGCTAAACGTCTGACAGCACGTGTTCCTTCCAAAGGAGATGTTCGATTTTTTCGGATGTCTCCTTTTCTTTCATTCGGCCGCAGATAAAAAAGGGCCGCAACCTTGAGCGGCTGCGGCCTGAGACAGGAGGAAAGAGAGTTAAAGATTTGCGGTCGGGGCTCGCATTAAGCTGCGGGCTTGCCGAACGTATGCTTCATATCGCCCACGAAGAGAATCACGTAGATAAGGAGCGCAACAGCGAAGCCGAGCAGGCAGCACTGAGCCATGGACATGAACTTCATGGACGGGATGAGATACCAGCCACCCGCATCGGAATACATCTGGATGATGGATTCCTGCAGCGGAGAGAGCACGGTTCCGAGGGGGACATCGGAATTGTCATAGCCGCAGTCGCCGGTCGGCAGGAACCAGTCCGGAGCCCACTTTTCAAGCGGCAGACCGAACGGATAGTGCGGTTCGAGCGAGCAGCCCTGCATGCCAAAGAGGGCATCAAGGTCTTCAGAGTGAATGGCGTGGTGAATCGAGGAAAGCTTCACCGAGCACATGATGCCGTAGATGCAGCCGTAAACGCCGCACACATAGGCGATGATGCGCATGATGAGAGCCTTCGGCCAGGCGAGCGTGAAGAGGCAGCCGAACGTCATGCACAAGAACGCAAAGCGGATGTACACGCACTGTTCGCACGGCTTCATGTAGAGCCACACCTGAAACACGTTGTGGGCGATCAGCACGAGGCCAGCACTCAGGATGGCGATCACGAGCCAAGGCCAACGCGTCTGGGAGAACAGACCGATGCGGTCAAGAAGCGTATTCATTTCTCAGATCCTGAGGGATTACTTCTTGGAAAGTTCCGTGATGAGGTCAACGAGACCCTGAACGGAGCGGATGGACTTCGTCATGATGAGGTACTTGCCGTTGACGACATAGGCCGGAATGCCCTGAATCTTGGCGACGTCGTAGCTGGGCTTCCAGCTGTCAGCGAGCTGCTGAACTTCAGGCGTCTTGCGGGCGGCTTCGAATTCTTCAGCCGTGGCACCGATCGCATCAAGACCGGTCTTGAGGAAGGCAGCTTCACCAGAGGCCCAGCGTTCGCCCTGACGGTGGTAAGCCTTGTAGATCGCATCCTTGGCTTTCTTGAAGATCGACTTGGGATCTTCCCAGTCGGTGATGCCGGCAGCCTTGTCGCGCAGCTGGCACCAGGCGAAGAGTTCAGAACCGGCACGGCCGTACTTGCCCTTCGTTTCGATGTGCACCATGTCGAACTTAAGGCCGGTGGCCTTTTCAGCAAGCGGAACCATCTTCGGGTCAACGCCCACGTCGAACTTGAAGCAGAACGGGCAGTCGTAGGACCAAACCTTCACGAGCTTGCCTTCACCGCCAGGAAGGGGCTTTTCAAGGGTGATGTAGTCCGCGTCCTTGCCTTCCGTAAAGGCGAAGGCGGCAGGAGCGGCGGCGGCAGTCGCAAACAGAACGGCAGAAGCGATGAAAGTGCGGCGAAGCATGGTGATGTGTCCTATTCCTTTATGTACAAAGTTCTGTACGGTTCGAATTCAGTGTGTCGATTCAAGACCCGTGCGTTTCCGAGTGAAAGGTTCGCGGGCCGACCGGCGCAAAAGCATCACAGAGTGACTCTTTAAAGGAGTACAGAGCGACGCTTAAGAACTAAGCGAGAAGGAGTATAAGAACGCCGCAGCCACTTTGGGTAGTGCTAAGTGTACGAAATACCTGAAATTGCGGGAATCTCCCCGCATCATCATATAGATTGAAAAAAGGGATTTGCGAATTGTGAAACTGCCTGTGCGTCAACGGCGCCGAGGGTGAATGACGACGCTAGGGGTGCGGCAGCCGGAGAGTTTTGGGGTGTTTGCAGGAATGGCTCCCAATCACGTCGGGGCCCGGATTCTCTCAGGCAGCAAAT
>OGUN01002325.1_pt1 | contig 11505 bp, 8 predicted proteins | sample 1553621 | NCBI WGS metagenome assembly OGUN01 (sample SAMEA2580300, study PRJEB22360) | human gut metagenome | biome: human gut; feature: human-associated habitat; material: faeces | place: Denmark | collected 2008/2010
TAAAAAGGAACGTTAGTTTTGAAATAGGTAGGTTCCGCCAGCCATTCGGTATATTTCCTGCCTCTCATGTAAGGAATGATCGAACGGCTAAAGTACATAGCCTCATTCTTCTTGTTCAAAACTACTTTCGGTGAATTGGCGTTGAATAAGGTCGTTTCGAAATCATCATCCGGGCGGAATGGTTTTACCAGGGTGGCGATTTGGATGCTGTCATCGATGAAACATGCTTTTAGTATTTCGATCTGTTCCGGTTGGATAAAAGGTTCGTCACCTTGTATGTTAACAACCACATCGTATCCATCTCCGATTTTACAATACGCTTCATAACAACGATCCGTACCGCTTTTGTGTTGGTCGGATGTCATGATGACATTGCCGCCGAAAGCTTGGACGGCTGCTTCTATACGGTTATCGTCCGTAGCTACGCAAACTGAATCAAGCACATTTTGGACTTGTTCGTATACCCGTTGGATCATTGGCTTGCCTGCCAGATCGGCAAGTGGCTTCCCCGGAAAGCGGGTAGAGGCGTAGCGTGCAGGAATTATTCCTATAAACTTCATGATTTATGAATTATAATTTATGATTTATGAAATTGTCAATTGTTCACCGTTTTTCCTTCGCTTAACTGAACGACTTTTTCATGTTCTCCAACAATCCATACAATATCCCCCTCTTCAAAAACAGTTGAAGGAGATGGGTTTTTGATGGAAGAGGAACCTCGTTCGATACCGATGACCAGACAGGCAGACCTGTCCCGTATGCCTGATTCCAGAATTGTACGCCCGATCAGATGGGATCTTTCGGCGATGGTGAATTGTTCCATATTGACTTCATGCGTCGTCTGCTCCTTGTCGGTTTGGGCCTTTTTATATCGCTCGACCAGATATTGGCGGAAATGTTCAAGATCGACATCTGCACCGACTACTACCAATTTGTCAAATGGATAGAGACGTTCTTCTCCTCCGGGAATATTAATCCGCTGTTCTCCCCGAATGATCGTTACGATGTTGACATTGCATTTCTGGCGGAAGTTGAGTTCCTTCAAGGTTTTTCCCATGCTGGGGGAGTTCTGCTTTACTTCAAAATCGGCTAAATGAAGGTCGCGTTCCAACAGGTGGTTGGCAAACCGTTGGTTGATCGGAGCTTTCCGCTCGTTCTCCAATTCACGTGCGGAGAGGTTACTGAAAAAATGTCGTTCCATCAGGATGGATTGTCTTTTCAGCCGTTTGGATAAAATGACAATAACGATGACGGTTGCTGCGATCGCCAGTACGATACCGACTGTAGCATTCAACAAACGGGCGACGGGCAGCATGACTAGGCCGATACATAATATAATACGCAAAATGACCAATGAAACCAATGGTCCCCGGTTGTACTTGCTGTCCAGCCATAATTGTTGGAATTCGGCGGAATGGTTCTTCTTCATCATGATCGCACGCAGCATGGGAGCTATTAGTAGCAGGATCAGAACGAGTGAGATACCCGCTCCCCGTATGCCCGGAAGTTCTTTCATGATAAAAGGAGCTATGAACTGAAGCCAGATAAAGATCAGGACAAGGGTAACGGCTGTATAAGTGCCGACTATGCGGATCAGCGCCTTCAACAGTTTATTCCAGGCGCTTTTCTGATGTATGGTATTGGAACCGGAAGAATAACGTTCGAGAAATTTCATCCATGACTTCGGTATGATCCGGTCGGCAACCCGGCATGCAGGTTCTGCCATACGAATCATGTAGGGCGTAAAGAAAGTCGTGACAACTGAAACCGCTACGACAATAGGATAGAGGAAATTATCGGTTACCCCTAATGACAGCCCCAACGATGCAATGATAAAAGCAAATTCGCCTATTTGAGCGAGAGAAAAACCAGATTGTATGGCAATCTTGACCGGTTGTCCAGAAAGCAAGACCCCGAAGCTGGCAAATAATATTTGTCCGGTCATTACGACCAACGTGAGAATCAGGATCGGAATTTTGTATTCCCACAGCAATGCCGGATCGATCAACATCCCGACAGAGACAAAGAATATGGCTCCAAAAAGATCTTTTACTGGTTTGATAATATGTTCGATATGTTCCGCATCAATGGTTTCTGCCAAGATAGATCCCATGACGAAAGCTCCCAAAGCGGAAGAAAAACCAGCTTTCGTGGCAATGATAACCATTCCGAGGCATAATCCCAGGCTGACGATCAACAAGGTCTCGTCATTCAGGAAAGTCCTGGCTTTTTTTAGAAAAGAGGGAATTAGATAAATGCCGATAACAAAACAGAAAAGCAAAAAGACTCCCAGTTTGATCACACTGTTGAGCAGTTCCATTCCCTCTACGTGTTTACTGACTGCCAATGTAGACAGTAAAACCATTAGTAAAACGGCAAACAGATCTTCGACAACAAGGATTCCGAAGACCACTCCGGCAAACCTCTGATTGCGTAGTCCCATATCGTCGAACGCTTTGAAAATAATGGTTGTAGACGACATAGAAAGCATTCCCCCGAGGAAAAGGCTGTTCATATGTCCCCAACCTAAAGATAATCCGGTAGTATAGCCAAGTGTCATCATGCCTATCACGATGGTAATAGCTCCGATCACAGCTGTTCCGCCGACTTTCATCAGCTTTTTGAAACTAAAGTCGAGTCCTAAAGCGAATAAGAGGAAGATTACGCCTATATCAGCCCAGATACGGATACTTTCTATATTCGTGACAGTCGGTATTTGCGTGATAGACGGACCGGCAAGAATTCCGGCTACGATATATCCGAGTACGACCGGTTGCTTTAACCATTTGAAAAGCAAGGTGACCAATCCCGCTGAAATCAGTATGACAGCAAGATCCGATATAAGAGAAGGTATTTGAGACATGCTTTCATTGTTTTTTCTGTTGGCAAAGTTATGTATTTATTTTAATTTTGCCGATCTAAAAAATTGCCAAAATGAAGAAGATGCATCCGATAGAAGCGTTGATAGAGCAGGGGGAACACCAACAACTTGATTTTAAATTCGAAGTGAGCGACAGTAAGAAGATTGCGCGTACGCTGAGTGCTTTTGCCAATACCGACGGTGGACGTCTCCTGATCGGTGTGAAAGATAACGGGAATATCTCCGGTGTCCGAAGCGAAGAAGAATATTATATGATTGAAGCGGCCTCCAAGATGTATACCCGCCCGGAAGTCCCCTTTGAGGCGACACGCTGGGAGGTGAACGGCAAAACGGTTCTTGAGGTGTACATCGCCCCCAGTTCGGATAAACCGCATACCGCTCCCGATAAGGATGATAAGTTTAAAGCCTACATAAGGGTCGCCGATGAAAATATTTTGGCAAATGAAGTGTTGGTGCTTGCCTGGCAGAAAAAACATAAACCGGACGGGACTTTATTGAAGATAAGCAAACCTGTGGAACGTTTGTTTGCTTATCTGGATGATCATCCCCATATCAATATCAGCCAGTTTTGCCGGATCGGGCGGATCAATTATTATACCGCGAAAAACATTCTGAGCGATCTCCTGGCCATGAACACCTTGCAATACCTTGTAATAGACAAGCATATCTTATATCAACGCGTCCCTGCGTAGAAAGTGCCAAAACGGCCGTGTCTTAAAGGTTTTCCACATACACTTGTGCATTCTCAAAACGGACAACTTTGACTTTGCCCCCTTTCTCTATAAAGCCTGATTCGGAAATCCCGTCATAAAATACTCCGTCGACCGACACTTTCCCGGAAGGACGCAATACGGTTGCGGCTGTACCTTCTTTCCCGACTAACGAAGATAAATCAGGGGATGATATCGCATTTTCCAAATCTGTATTTAGCGCGACTTTCCGGAACATTCCCCGGTGTCCGATTTTATTGGACAGCCAGATCATCAGGCTGAAGCCTGTCACTAATCCGAACAGGACTGTCAATGTCGCTTTCCCGATCTCTTTTCCGCTGACTCCTTCGAAATCGAAATGATCGTTGTTCAGTAAGCCCATGACTAGGCCGCCGATAATCAATATGATACCGCTAATTCCGGCAACCCCGAATCCCGGAATGATGAAGATTTCCACTGCGAGCAATAGAATGCCGATGATAAAAACCAGAATCTCCCAGTTTGCCGCCAGCCCATCTATATAGAGTGGTGCAAAGTAGAGGATTGCCGCCAGCAGGGAGGCCGCAGAAGGGAAGCCCAGTCCTGGCGTTTGCATTTCAAAATAAATACCGCCGATGATAATAATGATCAGAATAGACTGAAAAATAGGATTCATCAAAAATCCTTTTAAATCGTCCTGCCAACTAGGGATATAACTTTTCATTTTGTAATCTTTATATCCCAAATATTGCGTGATTACTTCATCCGGATTTTCTGCTATACCGTCGCAATATCCCCACTTTTGAGCCTCCTGTGCTGTGAAAGTAAGGACTTTTCCTGTGTCTATCAGATTTGGAATGGCAACCCGTTCGTCTACCATCGCTTCGGCTATCAACGGGTCTCGTTTCCATTTGTATAAGGTGTCGTTTTTTTGAACGATTGTATCTTGTCCATGCGCTTCGGCTGTCGAACGCATCATGGAACGCATATAGGATTGGTATTTGTCTGGCATTGCTTCCCCTGTTGGGTTCACGACGGTGGCTGCCCCGATATTTGCACCTTTTCGCATATAAATTTTTTTACATGCGATGGAAATGAGCGCCCCAGCAGAAGCCGCATTGTTGTCGATGAAGACATAGACAGGGATGGGGTTGTACAAAATAGCCGTACGCATCGAGTCTGCAGCATCTACCTGGCCGCCGTATGTGTTCATATGGATCAGGACGGCGTCTGCACCCAAAGCGTAGGCTTCCGCTAAACCATTGCTAAGATACAGGCGTGTGGTGTTGCTTATCTCTTTTTTTATATCGATTTTATATATTAGCGGGTACAAGGTGTCTGCCGCTGATATAAATGGAGCTATCTGAACCAATATGATAGCTAAAAAAAGTCCTAAATTTTTCTTCATTTTATATTATTCTCCATCTCTTTTACATGTTGTACGAATTTGTAACATACATGTTGTGAATTTTGTATTTTAGTTGTTGCAAAACTTGTAAATACTGCTCATTTTCAATGCTGTTTGTTATAAATGTATTAAGTTACGATTTTTAATATTAATAATCATCAAACCGCATTGTATTTAAAATATTATTCCTACATTTGTAATGTCCTTCAATGGTGAAGGATAATGCCAAACCGGTATTAAACATATAAAAAAATAAGTAATATGAATGCGTTGCAATTTCAGAAAAAATTATTGAGCATGCAAGAAAACATGATGAATTTTGCATTAATGCTCACCGCAAATCGGGATGACGCCCAGGATTTGATGCAAGACACAACGCTGAAAGTTTTGGACAATCAGGAAAAGTTTGTAGATAATATTAATTTCAAAGGATGGGTCTTAACTGTGATGCGTAATATCTTCATAAATAACTACCATAAAATCGTTCGTACACAGACTGTCGTTGACCAGGGTGTCGACCTGTATAATCTGGATGTAGTGAATGACTCAGGTTTTGATTCTCCTGACGGTGCTTATCAAATCAAAGAGATAACAAAAGCGATAAACAGCCTGAACGATGAGTTGAAAATCCCGTTCTCCATGTTTTTGAGTGGTTACAAGTATAATGAAATTGCAGAGAAGCTATGTGTACCTCTGGGGACGGTTAAAAGCCGTATCTTCTTCGCTCGTCAGGAATTGCAGAAAGTCTTGAAAGATTTTCATCGAAGTTGAGGTGAAGTTTAAAATAAATATGTGAAAAAATAAACGGGAGTATCCAAGGGGTGCTCCCGTTTATTTTTATTACTTTTGGCTCAAAATTTTAAACGGAAATGAGAAGTTTTGCAAGTGATAACAATTCGGGCGTTCATCCTTTGGTGATGGATGCCGTGATAAAGGCGAACGATAACCATGCTGTAGGATATGGTGACGATCCCTGGACAGCAGCAGCTACTGCTAAAATAAAAGAAGTGTTTGGTGAAATGGCATCGCCTTTTTTTGTTTTTAACGGAACAGGGGCGAACGCTGTAGCTTTGCAGGCTGTGACACGTCCGTTCAATAGTATTTTGTGCGCTGAAACAGCTCATATCAATGTGGACGAGTGTGGTGCTCCTGCCCGTATGACTGGTTGTGCTATCGTGACGATTCCGGCTCCGGACGGAAAACTGACGCCGGAATTGATCAAACCTCGTCTGCATAATTTCGGTGTCTGCCATCATTCGCAACCGAAAGCTGTTTATATTTCACAGGTTTCCGAGTTGGGGACGATTTATACGATCGAGGAGGTCAAAGCGATTGCTGATCTGTTGCATTCTTATAACATGTATCTGCATATGGACGGTGCACGTTTGGCGAATGCCTGTGCTTATCTGAATTGTTCGATGCGGGAGGTGACCGTCGATGCCGGGGTGGATATCCTGAGTTTCGGGGGAACTAAGAATGGGATGATGATGGGAGAGGCTGTGGTTTCTTTCCGTCCTGAGATAACTGAGAATTTGCAGTATTTCAGAAAGCAATCTGCTCAATTGGCTTCCAAACTGCGTTATCTTTCCTGTCAGTTTATTCCTTATCTGGAAAATGACCTGTGGTTGGAAAACGCACGGAAAGCAAATAGTAGCGCTTATCGCTTGGCTGAAGCTTTGAAAAAATATCCGCAGATACGGTTTACCCAGAAAGTAGAATCCAACCAGCTTTTCTTTACCATTCCCACGGAACCGCTGAAGAAGTTGCAAGAAAAATATTTCTTCTATATGTGGAATGAGGAAATCAATGAAGCACGATTTGTCACTTCGTGGGACACTACAGAAGAAGATATTGACGATATGATACGGACGTTGGATGTCGTGTTTGGTTGACGGCTACCCCTATGGGTTTCCTGATGAGGATTTGTCTTGCCGGACTCATGGAAAGTTGTTACTTTTGTGGCCTAATCTATAAATCCGGCGATAAAATGAAACAGGCGGTTTGGTTGGCGGCGGCATTGATGATGTTGTTGCCATTGGGAAAAGTCTACTCGAAGGAGAGAAGCGAGCGCGAGAATAATACTTTGCGCATTATGAGTTATAACATCCGTAACGGTAGAGGAATGGACGATGTGGCCGACTTTCGGCGTACGGCGGCAGTGATCAATAAAGTTTGTCCCGATGTCGTGGCAGTACAGGAGATCGACAGTGTGACAGGCCGTAGTGGAGGAAAAGACGTCTTGCGGGAAATTGCCGGACTCACCCTGATGCATCATATGTATGCCCCGGCAATTGATTACGATGGCGGGAAATATGGTATCGGCATGTTGAGCAAGGAGAAGCCTCTTGGCTATCGTTATCTGCCCCTGCCTGGAAGGGAAGAAGCCCGTGCGCTGCTTGTCGTAGAATTTGAAAAGTATATTTATTGCTGTACGCACCTTTCGCTGACCGAGGAAGACCGGATGCTTTCCTTGCCGGTCATCAGGCAGGTGGCGGCTTCGGCAAACAAGCCTTTCTTTATAGCCGGCGATATGAATGCGCATCCCGGTTCGGAGTTTATCCGGCAACTGCAGAACGATTTTGTGATCCTGACGGATACGAAGAAGCCGACTTTCCCGGCTGATAGACCTGACGAAACTATTGACTATATTGCTGTCTATGCGAAAGATACGACTGCCTTTACCCGCATCTCATCCCGTGTATGGGATGAGCCGGCCGCTTCCGACCACCGCCCAATCATCACGGATATTATCTTCAATCAGCCTGCGGGCAAGATATTCCGTACGGAGCCCTATCTGCAAAATCCTGTAGGAAATGGAATTACGGTCATGTGGCAGACTACCGTCCCGACTTATAGCTGGGTGGAATACGGAACCGATAAGGAGCACCTGCAGAAGGCTCGTACGATCGTGGATGGGCAGGTGATCTGCAACAATCTGCAAAATAAAATCAGACTGGACGGACTGGAACCGGGAAAAACCTATTATTACCGGGTTTGTTCACAGGAAATCATGCTCTATCAGGCTTATAAGAAGGTGTTCGGCGAAACTGCCGTTTCCGATTTCCATACTTTTACCTTGCCTACTACGACGGACACCGATTTTACGGCTATTATATTCAACGATCTGCATAAACATTCCGAGACTTTGCAGGCACTGTATAAGCAGGTGAAGGATTTGAAATATGATTTTGTCGTTTTCAATGGCGACTGCATCGACGATCCGGCCAATCATGACGAGGCTACCTGTTTCCTCAGTGAACTGAACGAAACGGTCGGAGCCGACCGGGTCCCTGTGTTCTATATCCGTGGCAACCATGAGATACGCAATGCCTATTCGATCGGCCTGCGCAGTCTTTTCGACTATGTGGGCGATAAAACCTACGGCGCTTTCAACTGGGGCGATACGCGTATCGTCATGTTGGATTGCGGTGAAGACAAACCGGATACGCATTGGGTCTATTATGGGCTGAATGATTTTTCAGACCTGCGTAAGGCACAGGCGGGTTTCCTCAAGGAAGAGTTGGCGTCCAGAGCCTTCAAGAAAGCCTCTAAGCGGGTGCTGATCCATCATGTTCCCATCTTTGGGAAAGGAGAGGACTATGATTCGTATAATCCTTGCCGGGACGAGTGGGGGACGATCCTTGAGAAAGCACCGTTCGCTGTCAGTATCAATGCGCATACTCATCGTTTCGCTTATATCCCTGAAGGTTCTGACGGAAACAACTATCCTGTCGTAGTGGGCGGCGGTTACCGGATGGATGGCGCTACAGTGATGGTTTTGCAGAAGAAAGGAAAGGAGATGACTCTTCGTGTGCTGAATGCTAAAGGGGAAACATTAAAAGAACTGAATTTATAATAGACGAATAGTAAAGATATGAAACTAAACCTGGAAGAGCAGGAAGAAACGATTGAGCCGGTCGAAAAGACCGATCTGATTTATGGTATAGACGACCGTCCCCCTTTTAAGGAAGCCCTGTTTGCCGCTTTACAACATTTGCTGGCGATCTTTGTGGCGATCATTACGCCCCCGTTGATTATTGCCGGAGCCTTGAAGCTGGATCTCGAAACAACCGGTTTTCTGGTTTCGATGGCACTCTTTGCATCTGGCGTCTCGACATTCATACAGTGTCGCCGGATTGGTCCGGTAGGGGCGAAGTTGCTTTGTATCCAAGGAACGAGTTTTTCTTTCATCGGTCCGATCATAACGGCTGGACTGGCAGGAGGATTACCCCTTATATTCGGGGCGTGTATTGCGGCAGCCCCGATCGAGATGGTAATCAGCCGGACATTCAAGTATATGCGTTCTATCATAACTCCACTGGTATCGGGCATCGTGGTGCTGCTGATCGGACTTAGCTTGATCAAGGTTGGAGTCGTTTCATGTGGCGGCGGCTATGGTGCGATGGATAACGGGACGTTCGGGAGCATCCGGAATATAGGGGTGGCAGCGACAGTGTTGCTGAGTGTCCTGTTCTTTAACCGTTGCAAGAACAAGTATCTTCGTATGAGTTCGATCGTATTGGGGTTGTGCATCGGTTATGCGCTGGCCTATTTTCTCGGCATGGTCGATATGGCGGCGGCTTCTTCGCAAAGCCTGATGGGATTCAATATCCCGATGCCTTTCAAATATGGGTTGGATCTGAATTTCTCCGCCTTTGTCGCTATCGGCCTGGTGTATCTGATTACGGCGATCGAAGCTACTGGCGATGTGACGGCCAACTCGATGATCTCAGGAAAGTCAATAGAAGGAGAGGACTACCTGAAGCGTGTTTCGGGCGGCGTGCTGGCGGATGGGGTGAACTCCTTTATTGCCGGGATTTTCAACTCTTTCCCAAATTCGATCTTTGCGCAGAATAACGGTATTATCCAGCTGACGGGAGTTGCCAGCCGGTATGTCGGATATTATATCGCCGGTATGTTGGTGCTGTTAGGGCTGTTCCCTGTTGTCGGTGTTGTCTTTTCCTTGATGCCTGACCCGGTGTTGGGTGGGGCGACCTTATTGATGTTCGGTACGGTTGCGGCTGCCGGCATACGGATTATCGCTTCGCAGGAAATCAATCGGAAGGCTACTTTGGTTTTGGCGGTCAGCCTCTCGCTTGGCTTGGGTGTGGAGCTGATGCCGGATATCCTGAATACGGCGCCGGAAGCTGTAAAGGGTATTTTTTCGTCCGGGATCACAACCGGTGGACTTGCCGCTATTTTTGCAAATGTATTGATACGAGTCAAAGAAGATAAAACAGAATAAAAATGGAATTACTAAAACAACGTATTCTGCAGGATGGCAGATGTTTTCCGGGAGGGATTTTAAAGGTTGACAGCTTTATTAACCATCAGATGGATCCCATGTTGCTTTATAAGGTGGCAGAAGAATTTATTTACCGTTTCCGGGATGCGGATATCAATAAGATCGTGACGATAGAAGCAAGTGGTATCGCTCCGGCGATTATGGTGGGATACATCATGCATCTGCCTGTCGTTTTTATCAAGAAAAAACAACCGAAGACGATGGAGAATATGTTGTCTACCGTTGTCCACTCGTTTACGAAAGACCGCGATTATACGGTGTGTATCAGTAACAACTTTCTGACTGCCGATGACCGTATCCTCTTTATTGACGACTTTCTGGCGTATGGCAATGCCGCAATGGGCGTGCTCGACCTGGTGAAACAGTCTGGTGCCAAGCTGGAAGGAATGGGCTTTATCATCGAAAAAGCTTTCCAGAAGGGACGCGATGTGCTGAACGAAGCGGACGTGCGTGTAGAAAGCCTTGCCATTATCGACAGCCTGGAAAACTGCACGATCACCATCCGCTAATGATTTGAATAACCGTATGATATGGATTAGGAAGTGAAGGAACGGCTATAAGCCGTTGGGAGATTACGGCAGCGTGAAACGCATGCATGCCGTATTCTTCATGATCGGTAAACTCAGTATCTTTTCAGGAGGCAGTTTCTCCAGCTGCACGACGATGGCACGGTTGAAGCCTCCATGCCCGATCGCCAGAATCCGCTTTCCCGGAAACTCCTTTTTCAGGAAGTCGACAAAATCTCCCGCTCTTTTGTATAGGGCTTCTATGGTCTCCACGCTTTCCGGCAGTGTCGTAAAATCCATCTCATCCGCTACTTTCCCGGTATATATGCCCCAATCCATTTCGCGAAGAAGAGGAGTCGCCACCGGCTGCAATCCTTTCTGCCGGGCGACGGCCATTGCTGTGTCGTAGCTACGTGCGAGGTCGCTGCACACGATCACGTCCAACTCCTCCTTGTCCAGCGTTTCTGCTAATGCTTTGGCCTGCTGTTTGCCCAGTTCCGACAGATGGCCGGGGAGCTGGCCTTGCATAATATGCAATTTGTTTTCTTCCGTCTCGCCGTGGCGGCTCAGGATCAATTCTATCTGACTCATATCCGTTTTTTTATTTGGTGGTAAAGATAAATAAAAAAAGAGAACCAATTGCTTGATTCTCTTTTTACTGGTTGCGGAGGCAAGACTCGAACTTACGACCTTTGGGTTATGAGCCCAACGAGCTA
>OGUN01002330.1_pt1 | contig 11468 bp, 9 predicted proteins | sample 1553621 | NCBI WGS metagenome assembly OGUN01 (sample SAMEA2580300, study PRJEB22360) | human gut metagenome | biome: human gut; feature: human-associated habitat; material: faeces | place: Denmark | collected 2008/2010
GTATGGTGCATATCACCATATTACAGTAATGGGTAAGGAAGACCAGCCAAAAGACCATGTATATGACGTGGTTGGTAGTCTTTGCGAAAATAATGACAAATTTGCAGTTGACAGAGAACTTCCAAAGATTGACATGGGAGATTTCATTTATATTCATGACCGAACATTTTTAAAATAAGAAAGTTAGAAACATGTTTCGCGTATAGGTTGTCAACCCCGGGTGCATGGTCCGGGCTACGAACAATCCTTGAACATCCGCCGCACCTGACGCCTTCAGGTGTTCCGCACACTTCCGAAACGAAGACCCGTTCGTGATCACATCGTCTATCAACAGGATTTTCTTGCCTGCTATCTCCGAGCGGGAGAACGCAAATGTGGCACTCGGGTCACTCAGCCGTGCGCCGGTATGTTGTGCCTCCCTGTCCTCCTTATTGGAGATGGCAGTATTGGAAGCCATCACACCCGTATGAGCAGAGAGATACTTGGACAACTTGCCATAGCGGAGAACCGTAGTAGCCTGTTTGGATGAAGGGATGAAACATATCAGCCATTTGCCCTTCTCGCCGGCTGTAATCTTATTGATTCTCTCAACCAGCAGATCCTTCACTCTTTGAGAAGCATGTCCTTCTTTAAAATCATACACTTCTTTACGGTCGTGTGCCAATTCATCAGAAACATTGTAACGAACCGGATAATATTCCAACAAACTGGAATACGAGTACTTTTTAGTTGCAAACATAATCAAATTATTTTATCGTTTGCATCTTTATACCAGAGAAACAAAATGGTAAACAAAGGGGAAGCATAAAATTTGCGCTAAAAGTGAAATAATATGGAGAGATCTAAATATTAACGGTTTATTCAATCAAAATAAACTACCGGCTACAGGCTCGGCAACTAAAATTTTGAAGAAAGCCATATTCACATTAACTTTGTACCAAAACAACGAATTTATGTCACGCCGACTCAAACATATCATCCTTTCCCTGCTCTGTTGCTTACTTATCCACACAAGCGTACAGGCACAACGGGATCATGCTCTGTTGGTTGGCATATCCAACTATCCGGAAGGAAACGGGTGGTCCGCCATCAACGGTGCGACCGATGTGCACATACTGGAGAAGGTGCTGAAGGGAAAAGGCTTTGAAGTCACCACCCTCATAGACGAAGCAGCCACCTATGACAGAATCATCGAAGAACTGGCCAGGCACGTCAAAGGCGCACAAACAGGTGACGGGATTTATCTCCACTTTTCGTGCCACGGCCAACCCTATGAGGATGCAGACGGTGACGAAGCAGACGGATGGGATGAAGCGATAGTCCCTTATGACGCTCCGGTCATCTATCAATCAGGAAAATACGAAGGAGAAAAGCATCTGACAGATGACAAACTAAATGAATACCTGAACGCACTCCGCCAAAAAACAGGTAAGACAGGATACGTAATAACCGTCATAGATGCTTGTCATGCCGGGACCAGCTACAGGGGTGACGATGACGCGCCGGTCAGAGGCACCAGCAGGGGATTCAGCAGCCAGGGCCGGTTATACCGTCCACTCAAGCTAGAGAAAGAAAACACCTACCATATAGCGAATGAACCAGGTCTTTCCCCTATCACCATACTGGAAGCATGCCGCCCCTATCAGCAGAACCGGGAGATAAAAGAGGATGGCCACTATGTCGGAGCCTTGTCGTGGTATGTTAGCCGGCAAATTTCGCAAGCAGAAAATTGGCGCAATTCATTCTGGATTAAAAAAGTAGAACAAGCCATGAATGGCGACATCCGCCTGACGCAGCAGAACCTTGTCATTGAAACAAGCCACTAATAGCCTGAACTAGTCCAGCAAAACAAATCCCGCCCAATCCGAAGGATTCGGATACCGTTTCTGCATTTTAGACAATGTCTTATTATATGCAGAACGTACAGTCTGTTCGACGGACAGATTCCGATAAAAGCACGACATCCATTCTGCGGCAATCTGGTCATCCACTTTCCAGAGGCTCATCAATATGGAACCGGCCCCTGCCCTCTTGAATCCCCGTTGCAAACCGACCACACCATCCAGTCCCGTAAAGCCCAGACCGGAATCACAGGAAGAAAGGACAACCAGCCTGGTCTGGCTTAAATCAATACCGGCGATTTCGGACGAAGTAAGGATTCCGTCCTCCACACCAGCAGGCAAAGACCTTCCGGTCCAGCTCCTGTTTGAACCAGCCATGAGAACGCCAGACTGATTCATGTACTCTGCTTCCTTTCCGAACGACTCCATTACGGATTCGTCTCCACCATATATTTCATCAGATGAAACCGCAAAACCATGTGTCGCCATATGGATAATGGAGGGGGAATGGCCATCCAAGCATTTGAAAGACTCTTCGCTCGCATCCATTCCTGTCAGGCAAGAGACCGGAATACCTCTGGCGTTCAAGTTATCTCTCACCATTACCGCCTCGATTTCAGAGCCAGGCAAGAACATCAGGCTCCCTCTGTCTATATTAGCACGGAACACCAGCTGGTCAGAGAACAACGGTTGACCCGCTTTTTCAGCTGATGAAATCATCTGGTTGTCGGACATTTCGTATTGGATACCACCATATACCACGACATTGTTCCAAGACTGTGCCTGGTTAGAGAGACATTCACCTGTACAGGAAGAAACAAGGTTCAGATCATACTTATCAGAGAGACAGCCACCTTCCGGTAATGGGATAGCCGCAAAGCTAAGCCTATGTAATATCTCCATGGGAACATAGCGTATGGTTTTAATATTGGCAAGATAGGGTTCAAGACCGGCCCAAACCCATTGATAAAGTTTTTGGCCAGTATCACCCGAATACAATTCATCTATAGAATCATCATCGACCGCCTTCTCAATGACGTCACTAATCTCAAAAAAATCAGAAAGCCGCACTATCGACGGATATGGAGCATCCTTCGTCACGACATAAGCAATCAGAAGGTATGAATCCTCGGCGAACGGTTTCATGATAGAAAACAAGACAACCGCTTCGTCAGTCTGCAGGTTTTGTTTCATAGACCGGAAATCACCAAACCGTTTTGCAAGCAATTCGCCAAAATCATTGAATTGAGTATAGGCCCACCGCTCTTTCTGGGAAATCAATTCCCGATACAGATTTACAGAATCCCTATGTAAAGACAGTTCCTTCAGTTTATTCTCATACAATCTGATATCTCCTAAAACCTGCCGTAACAACGGGTCTCCGGACAAGTTTACCAATTCTTCGAAGAGCCTGTTCGACTCCAACTGCAAGTTTTGCATGAAAATATGGAAATCCACTGCCAACTCTTTTGCCGACGGTATGGCATTGTCAAAAGCAACCGCATTGACTATAGACAACATCATGTCAGACTCCGCCACCCAATAAAAACGTCGTTCATCCCGCGAAAAGTGAGAGAATACATCATATATGCTACTTTTGAAATAATCATAATATTCATGATAAGCTTCCAAAGCCAGGGAATCCTGACCTTGTAGTGTATAAAGACCTATACGATTACCCTGAGCCGTCTTATAATAATCGCGAGGAGAACCCGAAGTACACATATCCAGGAACCGTACCGCCTTTTGATAATCACCTTGTGTTGCATAGCAAGTAGATAAATTGAGTGCAGACCCATAAAACGCATCTGGATATTGACGGGCCATTTCACATTTTTGTATGACTTCAAGCCATTGGTTAACGGCATCTTCGGGCAATCCCATCTGATAAAACAGCAGCCCCCTATTACTTAATTTTTGAATGTACGAACCAAATATCGGGTCAGACAAGACATGAGGAGACTGTTCTGTCAAGGAAACAGCCACATCCAAATACATTTTGGCCTTACCAAAGTCCTCTGATTCCAGATAACAGCTAGCCAAATTGCTCAGACAGTTTGCATATCCGATACCTTTATCGCCCAGCTGCTCGTAAAGTGACTTCGCCTTCATCTCATATTCTATAGTTTTCTGTATATTGGAAAGAGAATAATACAGTAATCCATAGTTCTGGTAGACAAAACGTAACCCAGGGTGTCCAGGAGCATATTTATCTATCACTCCGATTGCTTCAGCATACAGTCCATCAGCCTTTCCCAGTTCATTTAAGTCCCTATATAATTGGGCCAGGAAATTAACCAAATACAAATAATTACCAGCCTGCTCGGGTAGTCTCAGCTTGTAATACCCTATATGCTCAATCAATATATCTCCCACCCATGGACTCTTATCTCCGTTTATATAGGCATTAACAGCCTTCATCAGTCCTGAATGATCCTGTGACAGCGATTCCGATATAGAATCAGGCAATATAGAACGATCTTCAAACTTCAAAAGCAAAAGCCGGACTGCTATATCCTGTTTCAAATCTCCGTTATCAGCATCATCCGGACAGAGTCCATAGGCCCTTTGCAAGTATCCGGAAGCCCTCTCGTACATACCCACGTCAGACAACTCATATCCGGCTTCACATAAGATTTGCGCAAGGGATAAAGAAAGAGAATCGGGCCTTAAGTATCCAGCTGCTGAAAAGTCCGCATCCAGAAGGGAGTCCATCCTATCCCAGTCTTTATCAAAGAGTGCCTGACGGAGCTGTGGCAACACATCTTTTGAAACCCTATCCTGTGCAAACAAGCTGTACTGGCAAAACAGGACCGAAAGGACGACAATGAAAAGAGAATTGAATGTTTTCATTGCAACTTTGATTTGCATTCATCCAGATATATTTTTGTCTTAGCAATCCCCAGCTCGGGATTCTTATTCTGCAACTCCAAAGAACGGGATAAATAATCAACTGCAGCTTTGTAATCTCCATCCAGCATCAGCAAACGTCCCTTATTATGGAGAAAAGTTATCAGATGCCTTTCGTCAAGCAACGACAGCGAACCGTCTTTCTCCATATCCGCCAGATAAGTCAGAGCATCCTTATACTTCTCCATACGAAGATAGGAAGTCACAAGATTCATATATACATTGTACTTCAAATTATGGTTCCCAGGAGCATTAAAAAAACCGCTATATTCATCAATGATTTCTTTAGAATAACGGCCGGCCTTTTCAAAGTCATTTTGGTCGAAATAAAAATCCGCCATCAGATAGGTGAATGAGCACAGTTGCTTGACATTCTTCTTATCCACCATCTTCCCCAATGAAGATAAAACATCCAAAGCCTCCTTGTTTTTACCTTGAGCCAACAAACAGTCGGATAGAGTTCGATATAGATACTGATTATAAATGTCAAAGGTCTTTGGCCCCTCTGCACACAATCTTTCCAAGACGGAGATGGCCGTATCATATTCTTTGAGCCCTTGATAACACAGAGCAAGCACATATCCGGCATCTAGTCGCTTGCTATTCTTATCACTGGATTCAAAAAAACGTTTCAAATACGGAATTGCCGCATGATAATATTTGCCGCCGTACAAATATTTCCCGGTAGCATAATCAATGGAATCCTTATTAAAGGAATCATATTCATTCAATAAATCATTTGCTGTAATCAAGCTTTCAAGTTCATCCACCAATCCTGCTTGAACATAAGAGAACAACAACCGCTTGAATAATAAGGAAGCCCCCAGCTGTTCCTGTTCCGGCTGTTTTTTGTCCAGCCGTATCAGTTCTGCCAAATCCAGCAACCCACGTTGGGGATTATTTTTGTCAATAGCGTCAATAGAAGCAACCCGAAAAGCAGCTTCACGATAGAGTCTGCTACTCTCTCCAAACCCAGCCAAAGAACGTTCCTTAATGATGCGGTCAACACCATCTGCTTCCAATGATTTATGTGATGATGAACAGTACTCACTATAATCATTCAGATTCTTATAAGAGTCCATATTATCTGCACTAAGCAGCGTATCCACCGCTATTCCTTGTCTATAGAAAGAAGAAGCCAGCAAATCCTCCCCTTTTTCACTATATATGTAGCCCAAAGCATTGCATATGTATGATAGGGCCTGGCAATATCCATTCGTATGTCCGTCTGAAACCACCAAAATCTCCTGCATCTTATCAATCGCAGCCGCAGTGTCCCCCTTGGTTAAAAGGCACTCTGCCAAATACATACCGGACTCAGCGTAATCGCAATCAGGCGTTTTTGATGACCATTGCATGAATTTTGAAAAATGAGATATAGATTCATCAGGATTATCGGCCTTCAACACGATTCCTTTAACGAAAGATATATAAGGTTCGATAGAATCATTCACAACAGAAGCATATCGTTCCTGATATTCATTCAACTGTTGCATTGACCGTTTTACATCAATATTAGACGACGATATGATACCTATGAGTTCAGTTTTCCAATCCTGAGCACAAACGTTAAGAGTAAAGCAGAAGGTGCATACCAAAGCACAAGCTATAGACAAAACCTTTTTCATAAATCCATTATTTAAAATAATCGTTTCATATATCATCTCCATTTAATGGGTTCAATTTTGAACCACATGCAAATATAACATTTAATCACGAAAAATATTAACACACAGTTAAACATGACCAAATAGGCATCATTATATACCAAGTTAAAAACATAACATGAGAAAAAACAAGGGATCTATCCAGAAAAGAAGATCCCTTGATCATTCAACGAATGGCACAATTTCGACATCAGTCTACATCAGACCGCGTCAAACGAGTCCTCGGACAATGTATTCAAACGAGAAGAACGCTGTTCATCGCTGAATGATATCCCCCTAGTCTTTTCCTCTTTCTTCAGCCTGTCCAACCCCGTGAAATAACTCTCCCGCATGGCTCTGTCTGTATCCATACACTCTTTGACACCTGCTCTTGAATAAGCATAACAACGAGCATTGCGGATGTTCATGGAAGAAGCCACCTTGATGGCATCCTGGTTAGCTCCCATATAGGAGAAAGACCACCCGGCAGCCCGCAATTCTGAAACAAGCATGTTAATGTCATCCAGTCTAAATTCTACGGAAGCATTTTCGAGCCCATCGGTAATCACCGTAACCACCACCGCATAATCCTTCTTGTCGGTCAGAAAAGACCGCAGTTTGGTCAGAGTTAATCCCATCGCATCCAGAAGAGGCGTATAGCAGCATGGACGATAGCCATCCAAAGTCAACGGCTTGACACCATCAATCGCTACCCGGTCATATACATATTCGGTTTTGCTGCTGCAAAACGTCACCAATGTGACAAAATGTGCTTGCGTATCCGCAAACTGCTTTTGAGCCGACCGGATACCTCCCACAATCTCGTTAAAACCACTCACAGCCGCCTCCTGGATATCCGCCATGGAACCACTCCGATCAAGGATCACCACATTGTACACCTGAGTTTTACAGGAAATACCACCTGCTAAACTATCGGAATGTTCAGCACACACTTGATTTTGTTGTTTGGATTCGGCCAGACCTTGTCCTCCGAATAACTTTTTGAAAATCTCTTTCATTACTATATACTAAAAGAATTAATTCCAAACACATTCACCATAATAGGCGATGACATCAAAACAATTGTATGTCATATAGATGGTCAATACCAACACAAAGAATATGAAAGCCATCCATGCATACACTGCATACTTGTCATCCCGTCTCAAATGTACCATACCCGAATAATAGACCAACAAAGAACTGAGGATGACTATACATAAATGAACAAATACAATTATAAAAGTCATAATCACAAAGAAAAATAATTAAACATCATACTAATCTGACAAAGAAGTGATGCTACACGACTTCATATCATACGCCCAATACATCCGTCCCGAACGGGATTCCGCATAAAAGACCAACTGGTCTCCAATAAGCGAGAATGACGGATAAGAAGTATCCAGCCCGTACACGTCAGGTAACTCTGGTGCTACTACTCTTTTGCTCTCTCCAGCATCATCTTCATCCGACACCTCTTTAATCAAAGCCATATTTTTCAAGGTCATCGGATAATCCAAATGAAATCCGGAATGTTTCGGGAAAGACAGTAAAGACGTTGACCGGCTATCATACAAATACGCAACCGTATCCGATTCGATAACCCAAAGGATAGCGTCCTTTACCTGTAACAACCTTGAATGAGAAATGTCCCGATTATCAGGGAAAAGCATAGATATGGTTCCGGAAGAAGCATCATACAACTTAAAATTCAGGATACGCTTATGCTGTCCTGTTAAATCCTTCTTTATATCCTCCAAAGGGAGAACCAACTGCTTTTGGAAGGGGAACATTTTACCTTGGACGGTATCCCTATACAATACCACTTCCTCCGGTTTGACAGCCGTAACCACTTGATCAATCCTTGTACGCCATGCGTACCATCTTGATTCGCCGTTTGTTTCAATCAAAGCTGATTCCAACAAAGACAACGTAAAAAGTACCGCCCATACGCAGATGCACGTTCCCAAGACAATAGAGAATACCTTTCGTGTAAATAAGTCTTTTAAAAATTTCATGTCGCTAATAGATTTACTGTTTACGCTACTCCATACCCCAAAGCAGAAAAGGTAAACATCCGTCAGCAAAAAATCTCAAAAAAAAATCCACAAATAAACAGCAAGCCCTGTTTACCTTAAACACTACCCCGGTATAGAAGGACAAACATGTTAAACTATTAAATACTTACATCATGAGAATCGAACTGAAAAATGTATTGAGACGCTGGAAACGCGCATTGGAGAAATATGGCAAACTGAACGCCGACCAGCTGGAACTTGACCTGGACATCATTGACCGGGAAATCCGCGCCTGTATCAGAAACGACGAAGAAACAGCAAACAAGTTGTCCTTATGCCGTTGTTTTATCATCAGAGGGGAATACAACACGGAGAATTTTCTGGCAATCACCAACGGCCTGCTCTATGAGCTAGAAAAAGAGACAAAGAAGAAAAATCAGTCGGACAGCACAAAAGGTTTAAGTACGAGACACGGTCTATGTTTTATGAACCAATACGATTTAAGGACGACCAGCCCCTCCGCAGTCTGGATATCACCATGGAAGACAGGGAGAGCGCCTATAAGATACGCAGGATAGTGGAAAAGAGGATGTGTCAGGCATACCACCGGCAGCACAAGGACGAGTTCGGCAAGAGAGGCAATTTAGACCGGCATTTGATGCACCGCGCCACCTCCTTCCAGTTATTCAACATCGGCCAGATTGACGATGCCCGCTACTCGAAAAGAGAAATGTCGAGCCATTGGAAAAAGAAATATGACCCGGTTACAGGGCAGATTGTATTTAAAAAGAAAGTGGGCTATCAGACATATGAAGAAGCCCTACAAGGGGTCATCAAAAACAAAAAAGAGAAACCACACGAACAAACCGAATGGGGCATATACGTTTGTCCAAGCTGTGGCAAGTATCATATCGGGCACCAACATCTGCCAGCAAACCTATTAAACAAAGGGACAGAATTGATGGGAGCGTGTTAGCACCTTAAAAAATCAATACACAAATCACCAGCATAGGAGGAAGTATTACCATCCTGATGTACATCCTCCTATGCGCACCACAAATACTCGACTTTATTCCGAACCCAGCCTATTTGCATGTATCAATTTAAAAGCCGTCATGAACGGCCTTTCCCCTTTTTCCCACGGCAACAAGTAAGGCATCTCGATATCAGGCGAAATTCCTTCGCCTTCGCTATAACTGACTGAGTCCGCCAACAAAAAAGGAGCTTCAGCAGCCACCCTAAATTCGACACCATGAGTTGTCTTAAAGTTATACCCGGCAGAACCGCAATCCCCATTTGTATGCCGACCTATGACGGTCACATTGGACTGCCCCTTAAGCAGACCTACCAGCATCTCAGCCCCGCTTGAAGAAACCTCGTCCATCAGAAGATAGATATCCCCATGATAATAAGCAGAATCCCGCACCACTTTGAACCGGCCGAAGTATTTATCTCGGTCGATAAAATGTGCGGCTATGGAACCGACATATTTGGCCACACCGCCGGGATTCCCTTCTACACTGAGTATCAAGGAGGAACAATTTCGTACAGAATCCAATAATTGTGCGACCTCGGTATCCGAACCTTTTTGGAAAGCAGGGATTTGTATAAAACCGATATCATGTTCGTCCTTCAGGCGCTTGACCACTTCTGGCAAAACAAAACAGCTGTCCTGCCCTACCCCTGCAGTCACAAGAGACTTTGATTTATCCACCACTTTCCGGTAAAGCGGTATTTCGACATCAAACACAGAATCACCCCGTTGTATGGTAGCCAGCAAAAGCGAATCCGTATAAGAAGACAACACATTAGTTGCAGCAAACCTTGTGCGGGAAGCTTCATTGGAAGCGATAGTCGTTTTTATGTTCCGCTTAATCACATCCGCAACCGGAGTCCCATTGACGGCCAGTATCAAATCCTTCTCTTGCAAATCCAGCCTGTCCGGGCTTTTATGTACCCATACACTGTCATTACACGAGACCAACGTAACACCGCTTAGAAAGCTTTTGAAATAAGGATGGGTATGCATATTTTGCAGACGGGAGAAGTACTCCATCAAAAGCATTCCATATTCCTGGGCATCTTTAACCTTGGCAACCCTCGGTTCAAACTCCACATTCAATGCATCCAAATCAATATGTTTATGGTTGGCCACAGGTTGATACTTTAAAGCGACCACCTTCTTGATTTCTTTGAAATCCTTGATACATTCAGCCGGAGACAACCGAAGATCCGTAATATATACAGGACGGGGCGAGCGCATAATCAGGTTCCAGAACTTGTAATAGTGATAACAAGATTGCAGCTTGTCAGAAAAATATACAACAGATGCCAACGATGCTATCGCCAGCACATACACATACCAACCATCTTTATGACGCTTGACATGATAATATATGAGCATACCTAAGACAGACAATGAGGCAACAACGCCCAATAAGAGCTTTGCACAATACATAATGAAAGTAGTATCCATGATATATCACCTATCGTTTAAATTCACGGATGCAAATATAGCAACTAAGGTGTGCTATAGGGACACATAGTCAAAACAAATCGAACAGTTTAGTAATGAGAATTTCTATTTTAAGGTTTACATAACAATTTGACTCACTCTACCTTATATTGCATTAAGATCTCCATAATCACGTATAGAATACAATCAGCCATCTTTCTCTTATAGAGAGAAATACAATTTGAGATAGTCCGGAACTCTATAATATTATCGAAAACACCATTAGGCAGCATTATTAAGACCTATCCCCCGCTCCGGGCAAATCACATCGATATAGTTATCTTCGACATATCGGACTAGCTTGGTGAGCGTCATACAAGGCTGTCCGTCCCATTCATCGAAAATTAATGGGTACAAGTTTGTCACTTCGAAGTTGTTGGTGTGCCAGGTCAGTTGAATATTGCCAGGCAAATAGACGAAAACTATGTAACAAGCATTCTTACCGGATGCATAATTGAAACCAAATTTCCAATCCGTTCCTTCCAACAAGAAAGGAATAGATTCCAAAAGATAATCTTTTCTACTATAGATGATA
>OGUN01002335.1_pt1 | contig 11445 bp, 8 predicted proteins | sample 1553621 | NCBI WGS metagenome assembly OGUN01 (sample SAMEA2580300, study PRJEB22360) | human gut metagenome | biome: human gut; feature: human-associated habitat; material: faeces | place: Denmark | collected 2008/2010
CGCCTTCGACAACAACGGTGCGAAGTTCGACGAGAACGGCAGCGCCGCCGACTGGTGGACGGCGAAGGACTACGCCGCCTTCCGGCAGAAGTGTCAGGCTGTGGCCGAATGGTACGACGGGCAGGAGGCCTATCCCGGCATCGCGTGCAGCGGCGCACTGACAATCTCGGAGAACGTGGCAGACCTCGGTGCGGCGAAGTGCATCGTTGCGGCGGCGAAGAAGCTCGACCACCCCGACCTCGACAAGCTCTTCCGCGCCGTCGCGAACACCTGGGCGTCCACGACCTCGCGGCAGATGCGCGAGTATCTGGCCGTGACCGACGTCCACGCGCCGGATAAGCTGCGCTGCAACCGTGTACTGCAGACGCTGCCGGAATTCTACACGACCTATGATATCCAGCCCGGCGACGGGATGTGGACCGCACCGGAGACGCGCGTGAGCGTGTGGTAACGAAACGTCCGAAAAGCAGCCATTCTCTCGCACCTGCATATTTTTCGGCAAAACGACAAAATATCTTTCTTGACAAAAGTATATTGCGTATGTTACCTTAAAAAGGCAAGTGGATAAAGTGATCGGATGATGGGTCACGGGAGAGACCGCGGAATATCCGCCGCGGCGCCGAAGGGGAATGCAGAAGCTCTCAGGCAAAAGGACCGGACTCGGACGACGCTCCGAAAAGTGCGGCTTGCCGCACGCCGAAGGTGCAACCTGCAGGATGCGATATGCTGTGTCAGGGAAACTCTCAGGTCATAAAACGGAGGCACAAAGTTCCAAGGGGGACTTTGTGCCTTTTTTCTATGCCATATTTTAATCATTTTTATGCTATCGTTCAAAAATGATAATAGAGGAGGAAACAGCTTATGGAAAGGAAAACACCCCTGTATCAGACCCACGTGGACATGGGCGGCAAGATCGTCGAATTCGGCGGCTTCCTGATGCCCGTGCAGTATCCCACCGGCGTGATTGCCGAGCACATGGCCGTTCGTGAAAAGGCCGGATTGTTCGACGTTTCCCACATGGGCGAGCTTCGCCTCAAGGGCCCTGACGCCGTCGCCAACGTGCAGAAGATCATCACCGCCGACATTTCGAACATGAAAGACGGCGAGATCAAGTACTCGATGTTCTGCAACGACAATGGCGGCATCATCGACGACTTCATCGTCTACCGCTGCGCAGCGGACAATTACTGGCTCGTCGTCAACGCGGGCAACCGCGAAAAGGATGCCGCCTGGGTCGAGAGCCACCTCTCCGGCGACGTCAACTACCGCGACGAGGGCAACGACTGGGGCCAGATCGCCCTGCAGGGCCCCAAGTCCGGCGACATTCTCAAAGAGCTCTGCGACGAGCAGTACATCCCCGCCAAGTACTACACCTTCACCGAAGACGTGCCCCTGAACCTCGGCGAGCGCACAATCCGCGCCCTCGTCTCCCAGACGGGCTACACCGGTGAATATGGCTTTGAGATCTACTGCAAAGCCGAGGACACCGTCGACCTGTGGAAAGCGCTTCTGAAGGCGGGCGAGCCCGAGGGGTTGATCCCCTGCGGCCTCGGCGCGCGCGACACGCTGCGCTTAGAGGCTTCGATGCCGCTCTACGGCCACGAGATGAACGACGAGATCACGCCGAAGATGGCGGGACTTCCGTGCAAGCTCACGGGCAAGGACTTCATCGGCCGCGACGCGCTTGTCGCGCTCGGCGCGCCGAAAATGAAGCGCATTGGCATGAAGGTCGTCGGCCGCGGCATCGTGCGCGAGCACTGCAACCTCTACACGATGGACGGAGAAAAGATCGGCTGGGCATCCTCCGGCACGTTCGCACCCTATATCGGCTGCGGCGTCGCGATGGGCTATATCCCCGCCCAAGATATCGAGATCGGCAAGCACCTCAACGCCGATGTGCGCGGCCGCATGGTCGAGCTGGAGATCGTGCCGATGCCGTTCTACAAACTGGAGCGCTAAGTACATTGACATAAGAACAACTCTATCAAATTCAAGGAGGAACACATGATGAATTTTCCCGCTGAGCTGAAGTATTCCAAGTCCCACGAGTGGGTCAAGATGGACGGCGACGTCGCCGTGATCGGCATTTCTGATTTTGCCCAGGATGCGCTGGGCGATGTGGTCTTTATCAACCTGCCCGCCGAGGGCGACAGCGTCACCGCCGGCGAGAGCTTTGGCGACGTCGAGTCCGTCAAGGCGGTCTCCGACGTGGTCTGTCCCGTCAGCGGCACGATCTGCGAGGTCAACGAAGCGCTGGCCGACGCGCCCGAGACGCTGAACTCCGACCCCTACGGCGCATGGATCATCAAGGTCTCCCCCGTGGCCGACACTGAGGCGCTGCTTGACGCCGCCGCTTACGAAGCGCATTGCGCGCAGGAGGGCTGAGATGGGCTCTTACGTTCCCACCACGGCTGCGGAACGGGAAGAAATGCTCGCCGCCATCGGGGTCGACAGCCTGGAAGGGCTGTACAAGGCCGTCCCGCAGGAAATGCTCCTGCCTCACGGCGGGCTGAACATCCCCGAGGGCCTGAGCGAGCTTGAGGTGCGCGAGGCCGTCACCGCCATGGCCGAAAAGAACAAGGTCTTCAAGACCGTTCTTCGCGGCGCGGGCGCCTACCGCCACTTCATCCCGTCGGTCGTCAAATCCGTCACCTCCCGCGAAGAACTCCTCACCTGCTACACCCCCTATCAGGCAGAGATCAGCCAGGGTGTGTTGCAGGGCACGTTTGAATTCCAGACGATGATCTGCGAGCTGATCGGCATGGACGTTTCCAACGCCTCACACTACGACGGCGCGACCGCCGCGGCCGAAACGATCCCCATGTGCAAGGACCGCAAGCGCACGAAGGCCTATGTCTCCGCCTGCGCCCATCCGCAGACCATCGAGGTCATGAAGACCTACTGCTTCGCCTCGAATACCGAGCTTTTTGTCGTCCCCGCAAAGGACGGCAGAACTGATCTCGACGCACTCAAGGAAGCGCTCGGCGATGACGCCGCGTGCTTCTACCTCCAGCAGCCGAACTACTTCGGCCAGATCGAAGACGCGAAGGCAGTCGGCGAGATCGTCCACGCCGCGGGCGCAAAGTTCGTCATGGGCGTGAACCCCATCGCCTGCGCCATCCTGCCCACGCCGCGCGCGATGGGTGCGGATGTCGTCGTCGGCGACGGTCAGCCCCTCGGCCTCGACACGGCGTTCGGCGGCCCGTTCCTCGGCTTTATGGCCACGACGTCCGCCATGCCGAGAAAGCTCCCCGGCCGCATCGTCGGCCAGACGAAGGATGTGGACGGCGAGGTCGGCTACGTGCTGACGCTGTCCGCGCGCGAGCAGCACATCCGCCGCGAAAAGGCCAGCTCCAACATCTGCTCCAACCAGGCGCTATGCGCCTTCGCCGCGGGCGTTTACATGGCCGCGATGGGCGAAAAGGGCATGAAGCAGTGCGCGCGGCTCTGCACCTCGAAGGCGCACTATTTCGCCTCTGAACTTGAAAAGATCGGCTGCACCTTGAAGTACAAGGGTGAATTCTTCCACGAGTTCGTCACCGAGGTCGAATGCCCCAACTGCCGCAAGAAGATCCTTGACGCGCTCGAAGCAGAGGACATCCTCGGCGGCGCAGAGGTCGAGGGCGGCATTCTCTGGTGCGTGACCGAGCTCGTCTCCAAGTCGCAGCTCGACAAAGCTGTCGCCATCGTGAAGGAGGTGCTGTAAATGAAGCTCATTTTTGAACTTGGCGTCGAAGGCCGCGGCATGACCCTCATGCCGGAGTGTGACATCCCCGAATATCAGCTCCCCGAAGAGCGCAGCGAGGCGCTGCACCTGCCCCACGTGAGTGAAAACGAGCTCACCCGCCACTACACCGCCCTTTGCAAGCGCATCCATGGCGTGAACGACGGCTTCTATCCCCTCGGCTCGTGCACGATGAAGTACAACCCCAAGATCGACGAGGACATGGCGGCGCTGCCGGGCTTCACCCGGCTCCACCCGCTCCAGCCCATTGAGACCGCGCAGGGCGCGCTCGAGGCGCTGCACACGTTAGGCTCTGAACTTGGCGAGGTCTTCGGCATGGACGCTGTCACGTTCCAGCCCGCGGCGGGCGCGCACGGTGAGTTCACGGGCGTTCTGCTCATCAAGGCCTATCACACCGACCGCGGCGATTTTAACCGCACGAAGATCATCGTGCCCGACTCCGCCCACGGCACGAACCCCGCGACCGCCGCGATGTGCGGCTTCCAGGTCATCAACATCCCGTCCGGCGTGGACGGCTGCGTCGACCTCGACGCGCTGCGCGCCGCCGTCGGCCCCGACACCGCGGGATTGATGCTGACGAACCCGAACACCGTCGGTATTTTCGACAAGAACATCCTCGAGATCACGAAGATCATTCACGATGCGGGCGGCCTGTGCTATTACGACGGCGCGAACCTCAACGCCGTCATGGGCGTCGTCCGTCCCGGTGACATGGGCTTTGACTGCATCCACAGTAACCTGCATAAGACGTTCGCCACACCGCACGGCGGCGGCGGCCCCGGCGCAGGCGCGGTCGGCTGCAAGGAATTCCTCAAAAAGTACATGCCCGGCCCGCTGGTCGTCAAAAAGGACGGCAAGTACGGCTTTGCATACCCCGAAAAGTCCATCGGCCACGTGAAGATGTTCTACGGCAACTTCGACGTCGTCGTGCGCGCGCTGACCTACGTGCTCACGCTCGGCAAGTCCGGCATCCGCGAGGCGGCGATGAACGCCGTGCTGAACGCGAACTACATGCGCGTCAGGCTCAAGGATACCTTCACCATGGCCTATGACGAGATCTGCATGCACGAGTTCGTCATGTCGCTCGTCGATCTCCACAAGGAGACGGGCGTCTCCGCGCTCGACCTTGCCAAGGGCATGCTCGACTTTGGCCTGCACCCGCCCACGATGTACTTCCCGCTCATCGTCCATGAGGCGCTCATGATCGAGCCCTGCGAGACTGAGAGCAAAGAGACCATGGATGAGGTCTGCGGCATCTACTGCAAGCTCTTTGAACTCGCGCACTCCGATCCCGAGACGCTCCACACCGCTCCCCACTCCACGCCCGTCCGCCGTCTCGACGAGGTCGGCGCGGCGCGCAACATGGTTTTACGTTATCAGTTTGCCTGACGAAGGCAGCGCATATCTTAACATCACGCAATGCCGCCGAAAAGTCGGCGGCATTGCTCTCAAAAAGGAACGAACTATTATGGCTCATTATGAACTCATCGTCATCGGCGCGGGCCCCGGCGGCTACGAAGCCGCGCTCCATGCGGCCAAGCTCGGCAAGAAGGTCGCCGTCGTCGAGAAACGCGAAGCGGGCGGCACCTGCTTAAACCGCGGCTGCATCCCGACGAAAACGCTGCTGCACTCTTCTCAGATCTTCCACGACGCCAAGCACGGCGCACACGCCGGCATCCACACCGACGATATCCGCGCCGACATGACGGAGATTTTTGCCTACAAGCGCGAAATTTCGCAAAAGCTGTCCTCCGGCATTGAATCGCTTTTCAAGACCGCAAAGATCGACTTTCTGCGCGGCACGGCGCTCATCACCGCACCCGGCGCTGTCCGCGTGACGGACGCCGAGGGCGGTACCAACGACTACACCTGCGACGATATTCTCATCGCCACCGGCTCCGTCCCGTCCCGCCCGCCGATTCCCGGACTTGAGTTCGCGATGACCTCCGACGAGCTGCTTGAGGGGTGCGACCACCTGTACCGCTCCATCGTCATCATCGGCGGCGGCGTCATCGGCATCGAGTTTGCGACGTTTTACGCAGACCTCGGCTGTGAAGTGACCGTCATCGAAGGCATGGATCGCCTGCTGCCCAACATGGACAAGGAGCTCGGCCAGAGCCTCGCGCTCATCCTCAAAAAGCAGGGCGTGAAGGTCTTCACGAACGCGATGGTCCAGAGCGTCGAGAAGACGGGTGAGGATATCGCCGTCAACTTCACCTGCAAGGAAAAGAGCGAGACCGTCTCCGGCGAGGCCGTGCTCTGCGCCATCGGCCGCCGCCCGTACTGCGACGGCCTGTTCGCGGATGGCATTTCTGTCGAGATGAACCGCCGCAGCATCGCCGTGAACGAGCGCTACGAGACGAGCATCCCCCACATCTACGCCATCGGCGACGTCTCGGCCAAAATTCAGCTCGCCCATGTGGCGACCGCGCAGGGCATCGCCTGCGTCGACCTGCTCTACGGAAGGGAAAATCACACATCCATGTCCGTCGTGCCGAGCTGCATCTACTGCCGTCCGGAGATCGCGGTCGTCGGCCTCACCGAGGCCGAGGCCAAGGAGGCGGGCATCCCCGTCAAGGTCGGCAAACACGTCATGTTCGACAACGCCAAGACGCTCATCGCCGACCCGGGCCGCTGCTTTATGAAGTTCGTCGCCCACGCCGAAACACGCGAGCTTCTCGGCGCGCAGCTCATGTGCGAGCATGCGAGCGACATGATCGGCGGCGTCTCGCAGGCGCTCGCCAACCACATGACGGTCGATCAATTCCTGCTGGCCATGCGTCCGCACCCCTCGTTTGAAGAGGCGATGACCGCCGCGCTCGAGGACCTTGCGAAGAAGCTCGGCTGAAAGGCCGCGGATGAAGCTATCGGTCGCCTTTAGACGGGCGATACCGCTTTTATGCAAAATTTGCGTTGCAGCATACGATGGAGTATGCTACCCTTAAAGTGAAAAATTGCTCTGACGGGGAACGCTTCTTTGAAAGCGGCGCACCGAAAGCGTGCTAAGGGAGATGAGAATCATCCATGAAAAAGCTATTGCCCATCATTTTGACGCTGCTCCTGGTTTGCATTGCCGTGTCTTATGCCTCCGCCGCGAATGTGGTGGCTTCGCCGCAAAATCTGTCAGTCGACGGCGTCGATGCAGACTGTGACAAATACAACATCGACGGCAGCAACTATTTCAAGCTGCGCGATCTTGCGCAGCTTCTGAGCAAGACGGACAGCCGCTTTTCCGTTTCGTTCGATGAGCAAAGCAATGCGGTCACGGTCGTTTCCGGGAAGGAATATACCCCTGTCGGCGGCGAGCTTGCGCGCGGGCGGGATCAGTCCAAAACAGCCGTTGTCAGCAAGCAGTCCGTTTTGATCGACGGAAAGGCTGCGGACGGTCTTTCTGTCTACAACATCGGGGGAAACAACTATTTTAAGCTGCGCGACCTTGGCGATGCGCTCGGCTTTACCGTCGATTATGATGCCGACAGCAATACTGCCATCGTTTTGAGCAAGGGTTCCACAGCGGTCTACCAAAACGCATTTGAAAAACTGCTTAAGGACGTGAACGAGAAGCGTCGCGCCGATATGGCAAGGGAAGAGTCGTTCGACGACTTTGAAGCATATTTACAGCATCACCGCGGCGAGGTCACTATCACGCAGGCAGAGATCGACAGCCTGAAAAATCTGAACAATCCCGGCAAGGCGGTTCTTACGCGCGCGGAAGCGCTTGAGGATGTGGACCTGTTCTTCCGCGCGCTGCATTACTCCTACGGCGCTTACTACTATTTCGGTGAGGAGACGTTCCAAAAGGCGGAAGATGCCATCCGTGCAGAGCTTGCATCCTATCAGACGATCAAGTGGGACCAGTTCGTCTCGCTCATTTACTCGCACCTGCTTTTCGTTCGAGACGGACATTTCTCGATCGCCGGGCGGTATGAACCGGCCTTTGAAAAAAGCGTTCAGTATCTTTACTATTACAGCGGTCAAAGCTTTGGCAAGGATGAAAGCGGGTACTATCTGCTGGGGGAAAACGAGAAGTGGTACTATACCTCCTGCGGCAACGCGAATGTCGAAATGAAGCCGTATCTTGACGGCAGCGGCCGAGTGTGCTATTCCCTGCGTCAGTTCTGTCCCGCGACAGCTGCGCATACGGCAGACAGTATCACCCTGACCAAGGGCGCTGAAACCAAAACGGTTTCGGTCACATGGTCGCTGAGCCAGTCCTATCTGGAAGACGGTTCGCAGGTCCCGGATCATCATTATCTGAAATCAAACGGTATTGCCTTGATAACGATTCGCAGGTTTGACTGGAATTATGAGGAGACAATGGACGAGTTCGTCCGCACCGGTTCTGACCTTAAAAACGCGAAGCTCATCATCATTGATGCCCGCTCCAACAGCGGCGGCGATGAAGACTTTATCAAAAACTGGCTGAAAAGCTACACGGGAGAAGAACCCGAACAGAAAACGATTATCTCCAACTGGGGCACTGCTATGTTCGATAGGACCCAAGCCTACGCGGACCTGGGTGAAGAATTTGCCGCCTTCCGGACAGGCGATAAGGACTATGAGCTGTTTCAGGGAAAGCTGCTGGAAAACAGCACTCCGATTCTTCTTCTGACAGACAGCATGTCCGGCTCCGCCGGCGAGAGCATCGTGACCTATTGCAGGACACTTGACAACTGCCTTGTGATCGGCGGCCCGACGAGAGGCGCGCAGCTGGTCGGAAATGTGCGAGGCTGGACGCTTCCAAACTCCGGCATCGGCTTCCAGTTCGGTCAGTCGTTCCACTTCATCTACAATATGGAGAATGTAGACGGCAAAGGCTATGAGCCGGACCTCTGGTGCGATCCGAAGACCTCGTTGCAGGCGGTTTTGAGCATGGTGGAGCGCTATGACCTCGGCTCCGCCGAGGGCGTGGCCGCCCTGCGCGCGCAGCTGCCGAATATTCTGACCAAGTAGGCAGGCACTTCCCATTAAATGTTCCACAACGTAGGATGAGTAGAAAGAGAAGCATTCTACTGAACCTGTCTTATGGCCATATACCGCCGTCATCTGAACGAAAAACCGCTCCCGAGATCATCTTGATCTTGGGAGCGTTACTTTTTCTATTATGATTGCTTTTTGTGCCCAAAAACAGCCTTTTGCCGGAATGTGTTAGAAAAGTGTTAGAAAGCGTTATTTTGCGCTTTCTAATTACTGCCAAAAGGTTAGAAAAAAAGTCCTGAAACCGACCGGTTTCAGGACTTTTCTGGTTGCGGAGGCAGGACTCGAACCTACGGCCTCCGGGTTATGAGCCCGACGAGCTACCAACTGCTCCACTCCGCGATATGAAATTAAGGGAATACTGGTGCCGGTGACCGGACTCGAACCGGTACAGTATCGCTACCGGGGGATTTTAAGTCCCCTGTGTCTACCAATTCCACCACACCGGCAGATATCGGCAACAGATAATATACCATACCTCCGCCGTGATGTCAACACCTGTTTGCAAAAAAGTTCTCCGTCCGCGTTTTGTTCCTTTGACTTGCCGGTCTTGCTATGCTATACTATGCTTGTATTGTTATCGAAAAGAGGCGGACTATGCAGATCGGAACGGTAAAAATTGAATCGAAGCTCGCGCTCGCGCCGATGGCAGGCGTAACGGATGCTGCATTCCGCCAGATCTGCTCCGAAAAAGGCGCGGGCTACACCGTCACAGAGCTTGTGAGCGCCAAGGCGCTGTGCTACCACGACACGAAGACCGCGCAGCTGCTTCGTCCGTTTCCGGGCGAAAAGCCGTTTGCCGCGCAGATTTTTGGCAGCGATGTGAACTGCATGGCCGAGGCTGCGCAGATGGCGATCGAAATTTCCGGCGCGGACATCCTGGATATCAACATGGGCTGCCCCGTGGGCAAGGTCGTCAAAAACGGCGACGGCAGCGCGCTGATGAAGGATCCCGAAAAGGCCGCGCGCATCGCTGAGGCGGTCGTGCGCGCCGTCAAGGTCCCCGTCACGGCGAAGATGCGCCGCGGCTGGGACAAGGGCAGCATCAACGCCGTCGAGCTCGCCAAAATGCTCGAAGAAGTGGGCGTCAGCGCCGTCGCGGTGCACGGGCGCACGCGCATGCAGATGTACGGCGGCGAGGCCGACTGGAATACGATCCGCGACGTCAAGCAGGCCGTCAGCATCCCCGTCATCGCCAACGGCGACGTTTTTTCGCCCGAAGCCGCGGTGCGCATCCTTAAATTCACGGGCGCGGACATGGCGATGATCGGCCGCGGGAGCTTCGGCAATCCGTGGCTTTTCGAGCAGTCCGCCGCCGCGCTCTCAGGGCGCGACATTCCGCCGCTGCCGCCGTTTGCCGAGCGGTGGGACACCGCCGTGCGTCAGGTGGAGCTCTCCGCACAGTATCAAAACGAGCGCGTCGCCATGCTGCAGGCGCGCCATCACCTGTGCTGGTACTTAAAGGGCATCAGCCACGCGAATTATTATAAGGAGAAGATCGTGCAGCTCTCAACGCTTTCTGAGCTGCACGCGCTCAGCGCGTCGATCAAGCGGGATCTGCGCTGAGGATCAATAAAAAGCTATGGACGAACGGGAACTCATTGCGCGCCTTCAAAAGCGGGATGAAGCCGCCTTCGAAGAGCTGATCCGCCAATATGAGAAAAAAGTGTATACGCTGTGCTTCCGCATGTGCGGCAACAGCGAGGACGCCGAGGAGGCCGCGCAGGATGCCTTTCTTGCGCTCTGGCGCGGGATCGACCGCTTCCGACAGGAGTCATCGCTTTCGACGTGGATCTACCGTCTGGCGACGAACGCCTGCATCGACACGCTGCGGCGGCGAAAAAAGCAGAGCGGCAGCGTCTCGCTCGACGACGAGGAGCTGTTTGTCGACGCGGTCGACACCTCGCCCCAGCCGCAGGAGACGGTCGAGCACCGCGAGGCACAGAAATTATTGCAGGAGGGCCTCTCCGCCTTGCCGGAGGAGTACCGAAAGGTGCTCATCCTGCGCGAGATCGAAGGCCTGAGCTACACCGAGATCGCAGAAAGCGCGTCGATCGAGCTGGGCACGGTCAAATCGCGCATCAGCAGGGGCCGATCACTTTTGCGCAACTTTTTATCCGGAAACGGGAACTTTTTTGAAATTGCTTCGTCAAAAGTTACAGAATGTAATCGTGAGGAGATGAGCGCCAAATGAAATGTTGTGAACAGTACGCCGCCGCGCTCTCTGCCTTTGTGGACGGAGAATTGAGCGAAAACGAAAAGGAAGAGGTGCTCTCGCACGTAGAGCACTGCCAGAACTGCCGGGAGTATCTCTCGGAACTGATGATCGTGCACACGATGTTCGAGGAAATGCCCGAGCTCGACGCGCCGGAGGGCTTTTCCGAGCGCGTGCTCGAGCGGGTGCATGAGGAAAAGCGCGCGAGATCGCGCCACCGCCGTGCATGGCCGCGCGTGCTGGCCGCGTGCTTTGCGCTGCTTGTCGTCATGGCCGCGGCGTGGAAGCTGGCGCCCGCGATGGTCAGCAGCAACGACAGCGCCGCGGACTGCAATACCAGCGGCAATGACACGGCGAGTGAGCCCGCTGCGTCCGGCGACACGGCGGAGGACTTTACCTACAGCTATTCCGCCGTGCAGAAGGAGGGCGTGCAGGCCGACGCCAGCCCGTTCGACACCTATGACACGGAAGACGGCGCAGACGACCGCTCCGCCGACGCAAGCGGCGG
>OGUN01002346.1_pt1 | contig 11398 bp, 8 predicted proteins | sample 1553621 | NCBI WGS metagenome assembly OGUN01 (sample SAMEA2580300, study PRJEB22360) | human gut metagenome | biome: human gut; feature: human-associated habitat; material: faeces | place: Denmark | collected 2008/2010
GCACCTGTCCCACGCGAAGTCGTACACGCCGTCCTCCGGTTCCAGCCGCGCCCACGCGAAAATCGCAATCGACACACAGTTCACATGTGCCTTATGCATCAGCTCGATGTCCTGTTCCAGAATTTCCGGATGATCCAGCCACTGGTCAGGGTTATAGTCGCCGCCGTGCAGGAAAACCGGGAAGCGCGGCGTCAGGGAAGATGCTTCTGTCATAGGGCAGATTCCTCCAAATCATTGCTTATCGCGTCACATCATTCTGCGACAGGGAATACGAAATTATTTCGTCCCAATGGCGGCGAATCACGATTTCTGCCGTCAAGCCGGTATTGTTATACGCAATCGACCACTGGGTATTGCTCGTGATGTCCACGGGGTTCGGTTCTTGCGACGATGCTTTTAGCGCATCCCATACGGTGTCATTGGTATACCCTTCCGCCTGTTTTTCCAGCACTTTCATAACCGCATCATAGCGTTCCCTGCCATGACCGTAAATGCCATTACGCTGGTTCGGAAGCACTTTGTCTCGGTACAGACCGTAGAAATTCGTGATGGCTTCCATTGGCGTTGCAACAAGCGGACGAGTCTCCTTCTCGCAGTCGTATTCCACGACACGCCCATCGCCGCTGGCGTCTGTAATGTAGAAATGATAATCGCGCCCCGACGAAGCAAACATATCATAGCTGCTGAGCAGCTGCACAGCCTCTTCTGTCGTTGCTGCACGATCCAGCACAAGACGAATCGCCAGCGTGGTCGCAATCGTCGGCTTTCCTGTATTCTGATGAACCGGCTCACTGTCCAGCGTCAGCACCGCAATCGAAACGCCCTTTTCATTCATGCCATCCAGACAGATAAACGGCGCAGTAAGGGTTGCTAACTTCTTTTTCAGGCTTTCATCCGGTATATTCGCGCTCACATTATCCAGCGCAGCAAAGGCGACAGACCGATAGCCATCCTTTGGCGCACAGTATACCAGCATCGCGGACGTATCTCGCTTGAAATCATAGTTGCGCCCCATATGCACGCTGCCATCCGTATCCGTCAGCGTAAACGCCGTACAGCCGTAATTCGGCACCTTCATGTTGACGGGCAGAAGCGGCAATGCCTCCTTCAAAATTGCATCCAGCATCGTCTGATTATCCGTAATGCCATATGCAATTACACGATCCAGACTATAATCGTACTGCACATTCATGCGGTATAGGTTGTAACCATCATCATAGTCTGTTATTTGCTCAATGCTCTGAATCGTCTGCAAGCGGGTAAAGTAAAAGCCGACAAAAACGACAAGGACCAGCAGCAAAAGAATCAGCAGGGACAGCAGAATCGTTCGAAGCGGGTGATGTTTTGTCTTCATGTTCATAATTCCTCCTTGCCATGACGCGGTCGCAGGGGGCTTATCCTTGTATACTGTAAAGCAGATTCGCAGATATATGCAGCAATCGTATTAGTGCAGTTCCTTCAAGTACGCTTTAATCGCTTCGTCCTTGCTGTCGCGATAGAAATACTCCGCAAAATGCTTTCCAGAAATCGTTTCCTTCACAAAATCTTGATCCAAATCCTTCAAAATATCCAACAGCGGACGATACGTTACCTTCTTCACTCCGTCCAGAATCTTCTTATTCCGCTGCTCCGGCACAACACGCTCCTTCGGATAGCCATTGCCATGCCCGAAACCAAACAGCTGCTGGAAAATCATCTCCAATTTCAGCTCCGCACCCCAGCCGAAGTCTTTGGCGAACGGCAGCGCCACACAGTTGCCGTCGTTGATCTGCGCAAACATGTAGCCGTCCGACGGATCCACCACATGCCCGCACAGCACGCCGGGGAACGAGTTGCACGCCAGCATCGCGCCTTCGCCCGTTCCGCAGCCTGTTACGACATAATCCGCCGCACCCGTTTCCAAAAGCAGCGACGCCAAAAGCCCCGCCTTCACATACGTCAGCTGGCATTCGTCCTCCGCCGTGTACATGCCGTAGTTCACCACTTCGTGGCCCATCGGTTCAACCACCTTGCGCAGCACGCTTTCAATCATCGCGTTTTTGGCAGCCTGGCTGTTCTCGTTAATCAGCGCAATTTTCATCGTTTCTTTTCCTCCATTTCGTCCGCAGACGTTTTTCCATTTTAATTTTATCACGCGCGCGGAAAATTTGCAACCTGCTTGCCATGCATCCTTCAAAATTTTGCAGGGACTTCTGCAGTGTTTTCATGTATCAGTGAAAAGGTTACATGGTGTTTTTTTCTTTCGCAGATGTCCGAAAAAAGTGATTAACCAGCGGGTTATTCGTCCTTTTCGCGGGCTGAGCGGACAATGGAATTATCCACAGCCAAACTTGTGGAAAAGCTGTGGAATCTCCGCAGGTTTTGCCGAAAGTTCCCGTAATCACCCGCTGAAAATATCCACAAACGGTGGAATGTGCAGCCTGTGGATACGGTGGATAAGCCGGAAATGCCACGTTTTGCAGGATTTCTTGCAACTTCATTGCGAAAAAAATCGAGATTTTCTTGGCGAACAGGCAGGAATCCCCCTTCAGGAACTCGAATATACAGAGTCAGAGGGGATTCCCTGGCTGGAGCGCAACCGCCGTGTCCACAGCGCTGTGGAGAAGCAGGATGGATATCCACAGCGTTATCCTTGTGGACAAACCCTTGCAAAATCAAGCGGAAAAGGGGTTATCCACAGCATCCACATCCCCTACTACGACTGCGGAAATATAATTCCCTGCATTCTCTCATGGGAGGGCTTCGCGCCATGCAATTTACTACCAATGTTCAACTGCTGCTGGACGGCTTGAATACCGTTACCCGCGCCCTGTCGGCTCGTCCGACAAAACAGATTTTAGAGGGCGTGCACCTTTCCGCCGTGGGCGAGCATGTGAAACTGACCTGCTCTGACGGCAACCTTTCTATTGAAATGTCGATTCTGGCGGACGTGAAAGAGGAAGGCACAGCTGTTCTGCCGGGCCGCCTGTTTACGGAACTGAGCCGCAAACTGCCCGGCGGGGAAGTGACCATCCGTGTGGGTGAAAATCATGCGGCATCGATTCGCTGCTTGTCCTCGAAGTCGAATCTGGCGGGCATGAATCCGACTGATTATCCGGAGATGGCGCGTGTGTCGGAGGGCACGACCGTCCGCATTCCGCAGGATAAACTGAAGGAAATGATTTCCCGTGTTGTGTTCGCGATTGCAACGGAAGATAACCGCCAGATTTTAACAGGATGTCTGCTGGAGGTTGAGCCCACCGAAGCGCGCCTGGTGGCGCTGGACGGATTCCGGCTGGCGATTCAGAAGGCGGTTATGCCCTTTGAGCTGCCCGGCGGAAAAGAAAATGTGCGTGTAGTCATTCCGGGGCGCGTGCTGAACGAAATGAGCAAGGTGCTTGGCGACACGGATGAATACTGCACGCTGGTGTTTGACCAGTCGCGCATGACGGCATCGTTCGGGACGACGACGCTTTCAACGGTGCTGCTGACGGGCGAGTACATCGACTATCGGAAAATTTTGCCTTCTTCCTTCCGCACGACGGCGCTGGCGGATCGCGTGGGCGTGCAGAACGCCATTGACCGCGCGAGCTTGATGGCTCGGGAAGGCAAGAACAACCTGATTCGCATGTCTTTTTCGGGTGATACGCTTGCCATCTCGTCGAACGCGGAGTTGGGCGACGTGCTGGAAGAGCTGGAGACGGAACTGACGGGCGACCCGATTGAAATCGCCTTCAATGCGAAGTACATCATCGACGTGATTCGCAACATCACGGATGAAAAACTGTGCATGCGCTTCAACAGCAATGTCAGCCCGTGTGTGATTGCGCCGCAGGAAGGGGAGGATTACCTTTACCTGATTCTGCCGGTGCGCGTGTTCACCTAACAAGAGGATAAAACTGGAAGAAAACCGGGCGCACGGGGAAAAGCTGTGCGCCCATTTCGCGACCAATTCGATATGGATTCATAACGAAAATGCAGATAGAAACCATTCGGCTGCGGGACTTCCGCAACTACCATTCGCTAATATTGACCCCTCATCCGGGCGTGAATATTCTCCTCGGACAAAACGGCTCCGGCAAAACAAACCTGCTGGAAGCCGTTCATTATTGCGCCCTTGGACGCTCACACCGCACAGGATTAGACCGCGAAGTGGTGCGGAAAGGCGCAATGATGGCGGCATCTGGCGTGACGCTGCGCAAAAAAAGCGGAAAAACAGAAATTGCGGTAAAATTAACGCCATCAGAAGCGCGAAAAAAAACGGTTTTTATTGACTGCAAGCGCGCAGAACGCATTTCAGCGCTGATGGGGCATGTTCAGTGCGTGATTTTCTCGCCGGAAGACTTGATGCTGGTCAAAGAAGGGCCTGCAATCCGCCGCAGAATGCTCGATATGATGCTTTCACAGCTGTCAACGGCGTATTTCAGCGCGCTTCAGCAGTATCAAAAGGCGCTGGAGCAGCGGACAGCACTGCTTCGCGAGGCAAAACGCGGGATAACGCCTGATCCGGTGCTGCTGGATACGTTTGAAGATGCAATGGCGATACCATGCGGCATCATCATGCCTTTGCGGGACAAATTGGTGAAGCAGCTGGCGAAAATCGCAGCGGAGAAGTATGAGCGAATCAGCGGACGGCCGAACGAAATGTTCAGAATGACCTATCAGCCGTGCGTGGCGGAAACGAGCAATCCCGTGTCGGCGATTCGGGCGGAGTTGAAAAAAAGCAGGCAGGAGGACATTCGCGTTGGCGGCGCAGGCTGCGGCATTCACCGCGAGGACATTGGGCTGTCGCTGATGGGGCGAAGCATGAAGGTGTTCGCGTCGCAGGGGCAAATCCGCACGGCGGCGTTGGCGATTAAGCTGGCACAGCTGGAAACGTTCCGCGCAGAGACTGGGGAGACACCGATTTTGTTGCTCGACGACGTGATGAGCGAACTCGACATGACGCGGCGCACGCGGCTGCTGCGTGAAATCGAGGGGGTGCAGACATTCATCACCTGTACGGACGAAAGCGACCTTGATGGCTGCCGAGAAAAACGGAGTTACCGCGTGTGGATGGACAGCGACGGGGAAGGGCATGTTCAGGAAGAGTCGGCGGGCGATGAAGTGATGAAGCCGGACTTGCTGCATGACCCGGAACTCGATGAACCATCCGGAAAATGAAATTGTTCCACGTGAAACATTCGGCTGGCGGGCAAAAAAGTGCCTGCCGGCTGTTTTTGTATAATGCGCTGAGACAGAGCGAATGATGCGACGGACAAAGGATGAATCATCAAGGTAAATTAGAATGAGAATGTGAGCAAAATTCCGATAGAATGCAGGAAAATCAAGCACTTCAAGAATGAAATAATTATATTATCATTACCATGCAAAGAACGTCAATGTAAGCAGCGCAAAAAGGAATGTTTCACGTGAAACATTGAATCACATCCGCCTTTGTGGTACAATGGAGACAGCAAAAACGCAGGAGGAATCATGATGCCGAATTGGACGAAGCAGCAGGAGCAGGCGATTCGTGCGCGCAACCACACCATTCTCGTCAGTGCCGCCGCAGGGTCGGGCAAAACCGCCGTGCTGGTGGAGCGGATCGTCTCGCTTGTCCGCGAAGGCGCGTCGATGAATCGGATGCTCATCGTCACGTTCACGAAGGCGGCGGCAGCGGAAATGCGCCAGCGCTTGGCAAAGCGAATCAGCCGAGAGGCTATCAGCCGTGACCCGGCAATGGTGAAGGCACTTGATGAATTGGAAACGACGCAGATTTCAACGATTCACGCATTCTGCCAGCGCGTCATCCGCAGCCACTTCGAGCAGGTGGGCGTAGACCCGCTTGTCCGCGTGTGCGACGAACAGCAGCAGAAACTGCTCTTTGAAGCCGCGTTCACGACGGCAATGGACGAGCTGTTAGACGAGCGAACGGATGAAAACTTCCTTCTGCTGGCGGATGCGTGGAAGCAGGACAAACTTTTGTCGCTGACGGAGCAGCTGTACGACTTTTTGATGGCACTGCCGAAGCCGTTTGCGTGGCTGGATGAGCATGTGGAACAGCTTTCGCAGCCGCTTATGCAGCAGCCGTGGGTGGAAACGCTCGAAAATGCGGCGAAATTGCAGGTGGGAGCGATGGATGATGCGCTAATAGCGATTCGTAGCCTATTTGACCTGCCGAATGCAGTGATGGATCGCATCGAAGCGCTGAATGCGGACGCGCAGCTTGTTTCGGCGCTGCAAGGTTTGGAGGGGGAGGCGCTTCGGACGGCGGTTGCGAACTTCTCCCTGCCACGATTGTCCCCGAAACGCGGCCTGTCGGCGGAAGAAAAGGAATGGGGGAAGCGCTTCAGCGAGGGGCGGACGGCAATCAAAAAGCGCGCAGAAAGGGCGAACGAGCTGCTGAATCCCGATTTTGCGCAGCTGGAACGGGAAATTCCGGCGATTCAGGCGCAGCTGCGCGGGCTGGCGGCACTGGTCAAACGGACGCATCAGCATTTCCGAGAGGAGAAAAACGCCCGGAACTGCATGGACTTTGGGGACATGGAGCAGTACACGCTCGACATTTTGGAGCAGCCGGAAGTGCGGGCGCAAATGCAGGGGGAGTTTGACCACATTTTCGTGGATGAGTGCCAAGACGTGAGTCAGGTGCAGGATGCGATTCTACAAGCCATCCACGGGGAGCAGAACTGCCTGTTCATGGTCGGGGACGTGAAGCAGTCGATTTATCGCTTCCGAAAGGCAGACCCGACGCTTTTTTTGGGGCGGATGCAGACGTTTTCGGAAGACGAGGGGGCGAGGGAGCGGAAAATCGTGCTCCAGCAGAACTTCCGAAGCAGCTTCCCGGTGCTGGATGCGACGAACCGCGTGTTTCGGCAGACGATGCGCCCCGCGGTGACGGAGCTGACCTATGCGCCGGAGGATGAGCTGATTTGCGGGCTGGGTGCGCGGGAGGACGATCCGCCCGTGATGGTGCACCTGCTGCGAGGGTCGGACATCAGGGATGCGTTGGAGGGGAGTGCGAGCGAGGCGGCTGGCCACGAGGAAGTGCTGCAGACAGAGACGCGCGTGGTGGCGCGGCGCATCAAGGAGCTTTTGGGAACGACGATGCCGGATGGAAAGACGATTTCGTACCGCGACATGGTGATTCTGCTTGCGCAGACAACGAATTTGGCGCAGACAGTTGTCGATGCGCTGACGGAAGAGGGGATTCCGACCTTTTACGACGGCGCGGAAAGCTATTTCAACCTGCCGGAAATCATGGATATGAAAGCGCTGCTGAGCCTGCTGGACAATGCGCAGCAGGATTTTCCGCTGCTGACGGTGCTGAAAATGGTGCCGTTCTCGCTGACGGACGAGGAATTGGCGCAAATTCGCTTGATGCAGACGGGGCAGAACGTGCCATTCTATCAGGCGTTCGCCAAAGCGTGCGGCGGGGAGGATGAATTCGCCCAAAAGTGCCGAAAAATCAGCGAAAAACTTGAAACATGGCGGTTTCAGGCGGAAGTCATGCGGTTATCGGACTTCATTTGGCACCTGATGACCGATTCGGGCTACTACGCGGCGGTCGGGGCGCTCCCCAAAGGGGAAGTACGGCAGGGGAATCTGCGGATGCTGTACGAGCGGGCGCAGGCATTCGAGGCGGAAGGCGGCGTCACGCTGGCGGCGTTCATCACGCGGATGGATGAGCAGGAGCGGGGCGGGGACAGCATATCCGCCAAAATGCTGACCGAAAACGAAGATTTGGTGCGCGTGATGACGATGCACAAATCAAAGGGGCTGGAGTTCCCCGTGGTGTTTCTGATGAACATGGAGCGCAGGCTTCTGTGGACGCAGACCAGTGAGCTGATGCTGCACCCGAAGCTGGGCGTGGCGATGCCATACATTAACCGGGAACTGAACATCTGCCGAAGAACGCTGATGCAGGAGGCTTTCGAAGAACAGCGGCGGCTGGACGAGCTGGCGGAACGGGCACGCCTACTGTATGTGGCGATGACGCGGGCGAAGCTGCATCTGGAACTGGTGGCAGCGGTGGCGGATCTTGAGCGCACGAAGTGGGATTTGGATTTGCCGCCGAGCGACAGTCGCGTGCGAGAGGCTGGGAGCATGATTACATGGGTGATGCAGGCGATATCCACCGATGCACACACGAAATCCACAAATTATCCACAGGCCTCAACCCCATGGGATTGCCGAGATTGGGACGAACTGCCTCAGAAAACTGTGGATAAAGTAGGGGAGACGGAGGCGGATGCATCAAAGGTGCTTTCGCTTTTGCAAACGGCACCGCCAGAGGGCGTTTTCCCGGAAAAAACGGTTCAGACGGACATTCTGCCTCTGAAAACGTCGGTATCCGCACTGGTGAAAAAACAGGCAGACGCACTGCCGCTTTCGGATGTGGAGGAGGACGCTGAGACGAAGCACGCGGTGGATGAGAACGGCACGCCGCTGCTGCTGTCGGAACTGCCGCGCCGTCCGGCCTTCATGGAGGAGAAGCGGATGACGGCTGCGGAGCGCGGCACGCTGACGCATCGGGCGATGTCGCTGATGCCGCTGGATGCGCTGCGGGTGGCGGACGATATCCCGACGGTCATCCGTGAGGCACTGGAAGCGATGCAGAAGCGCGGACTGTTCACGGAGGAGGAGCTGCATATTATCAGCGTGGGCGCCATCAGCGGGTACTTCACGAGCGAAATCGGGCGGCGGATGCTGCAAAGCGGGAATGTCCGGCGCGAGTGGGCGTTCAATCTGCGCTTGAAGGGTCAGCAGGCGCTGCTGCTGCAAGGCGTGATTGACTGCGCGTTCGAGGAAAACGGCGCGTGGGTGTTGGTAGACTACAAGACTGACCGTGTGGACGACGAGCAGACGCTGGTGAACCGGTATGCGGAGCAGCTGGCATGGTATGCGCGGGCACTGACAGAAATCACGGGGAAGCCGGTCAAGGAGCGATACCTGTATGCGCTGCGTGTGGGGAAGGCGATTGCCGTGCCGGAGATAGACGCGAAATAAGGCGAGAAAGGAATGTTTCACGTGGAACATCGTCGAATGGACTACCATTTGCACACGAATCACTCGATGGACGGGCGGCAGACAATGCCTGAGCTTTGCGAAACGATGCTGGCGCGCGGCGTGCAGGAAATCGCCCTGACGGAGCATATCGAACCCGGACATCCTGAAGAAGAGATGGACGTGCCGCCGGTGTGGGCGGATTGGTTCGCGGAGATTGCGCGCTGCCGGGCGGCGTATCCGGCGCTAATCATCCGCAGCGGCATCGAGATTGGGGACAATCCGCTGTGCCGGGCGGAGACGAAGGCGCTGCTGGACACGCTGCCGCTGGATTTCCGCCTGCTGTCGCTGCACTTGGTGAACGGCGTGGACTGCTACGATTCGGAAAAGTATTTCGCGGGCAAAACGCGTGCGCAGGCGTATCGGGAATACGCCGAGGCGAAGGCGGAGTCGATACTGGACTGGGAGGACTTTGACAGCGTGGCACACATCGGGTATGTGGCGAAGTTCTCCATCTACACGGGGAAGGAGCGCGCGCTGGTGTACGAGGATGCGCCGGATGCGTTTGATGCGATTTTCCGACATGTGATTGCGCTGGGAAAGTGCATCGAGGTGAATACATCAGGGTACGCGACGACGGGGGATACGTTCGCGCATTCGTCGCTGATTCGCAGGTATATTGAACTGGGCGGTGAGAATTTCACGTTTGGCAGTGATAGCCATGATACGACACGGGATTATGCGGATGTGGAACGGGCGAAGGAGATGGTGCGGGCGCTTGGGGGAAAGTATCAGGTCAGTTTTGAGGGGCGCAAGGCGATATATTGGAAGATATGAGGTTAGGGGAAGCAGGAGGCTTTTCCGTGCGAAAAGTGGTTGCAAAGTGGGGAAATTACGCTGAATTTTTGCCGAAATCAAAGAAATAATGGGTTTTCAGCACTCAAAACGCCAAAAAATTTGACAAAAAGGGTTTATCGTGGCATAATAAAGAGGATGAGCGAAATCAATCCGCAGGCGCGTGGGAGCGCTCCGGCGGCGGCAAGTAAAATTCATTTTGTCCGCGGTGAAAAGCCGAAGGGCGTTGACGGGGGTGCTCATTCTTGACAGAACAGATGACGGTGAAATACTACTACCACAGCGGGTTCTCGGTGGCGAGCGGCGAAACGCTGCTGGTGTTTGACTACTGGATGGGGCGGCAGGGGAAAAAGCTGCCCGCAGCGCAGCGGATTACGCCAGAAACGCTCAGCCACTTCAGCGAGGTGTTCGTGTTCATCAGCCACGGGCATGAGGACCACTTCGACCCGGTTGTGTATACATGGGAGCAGTATGCGCCGGTGACGTACATTTTGCCGGAAACGATGGATGCATCGCTGCATGGGCGGCGGATGGGCGTGGGGGGCGAAATTACGCTGTCGCGGCATGTGAAGGTGAAGGCGTTCGACTCCACGGATGAAGGGCTGTCGTACCTTGTGGAAATGGACGGCATCCGCATCTTCCACGCGGGCGACCTCAACAACTGGCACTGGCGGGAGGAATCAACGCCGCGCGAGATTGAAGAGGCGGAGCGCGATTTTCAGCAGGTGATGGAGACGATGCGCGGTGAAAAAGTTGATGTGGCGTTCTTCCCGGTAGATCCGCGGCTGGGCATGATGTTCGACGCGGGACCGAACTATTTCGCGATGGTCGTTAAGCCGCGGCTGATGATTCCTATGCATTTCTGGGAGCGGGCAGAGGTCATCCGCGAATACGCGCGGAGAAGCCGTTCGCCGCAGACGGAGATTATCGCCATGACGACACCCGGCGACATGATTCTGCTTGAATTTGATGAGCAGGAGAACATGACTGTTCACATGCAGTCCGTCACCAGCGCGCCAGTCGCCCGGAACAAGAAGGTGCAGCTGGAAGCATACGACGGCGAGAATCCGTTTAACGATTCCGACCTGCCGGTGGATATGGAGTGATTTTCCTGTCGAAAGGGTTGACAGATGCGCCTTTCCGGGGTATCATAGAAGAGCGGCGCGCCCAATCGTGCGCCGGGAAAGGAAGTTCCACGCATGATTAACAAGGATATGACCGTAGGCGAAGTGCTGCGCTCCTGCTCGGACGCGGCGATGGACGCGGTGGTGAAGATTTTCACCGATATGGGGATGCACTGCCTGTTCTGCCCGCATTCGACGGCGGAAACGCTCGAAGAAGCCGCGATGGTGCATGGCAACGACGTTGAAGAGCTGGTTGCAAAGCTCAATACCGTTTTCCAAGCCAAATAAGCACAGACGGGATTCCTTTGCCCACAGGCAGGGGAATCCCAATTTGATTTTGGTAATACGATTCTCGGATTCACCTGTGCACCTTGGCGCATTTTCATCCGAAAATAGTATAATACTATTTCCAGATTCACCTGCGCCATCTGCTTGCGCCTTTTCCCTTCTGG
>OGUN01002349.1_pt1 | contig 11386 bp, 10 predicted proteins | sample 1553621 | NCBI WGS metagenome assembly OGUN01 (sample SAMEA2580300, study PRJEB22360) | human gut metagenome | biome: human gut; feature: human-associated habitat; material: faeces | place: Denmark | collected 2008/2010
GACAGATAGAAGCTGCTTTCCTCGGGCAGGGTGCCGGAGTCAGAGACGATTGCCAGCGCGTTCATTTGCAGTTTGTTGTAGTCATTGAAACCCAGTGGTTCACTGACCCGGACTCTGGGATCCAGTTGGAAGCCGCTTTTTTCCAATCGATTCCGAGAACGCGGATGGCAGGAGTAGAGAATGGGCATATCATATTTTTCTGCCAGCGCATTGATTGCGGTAAACAAACTGATAAAGTTTTTCTCCGTATCAATGTTTTCTTCCCGATGCGCAGAGAGCAAAATGTACTTGTTGGCTTCCAGACCCAGACGCTCCAGAACATCACTGGCTTCAATCTTTTCCAGATTTCCTCTCAACGCCTCTGCCATGGGTGAACCCGTCACATAAGTGCGTTCCTTGGGCATTCCCAACTCATGAAGATACTTTCGGGCGGGCTCCGAATAAGGCAGATTCACGTCCGAAATAACATCCACAATACGGCGATTCGTTTCTTCCGGCAGGCATTCATCCTTACAACGGTTGCCTGCTTCCATATGGAAAATAGGAATATGCAGCCGCTTAGCAGAAATTGCAGACAAGCAGGAATTGGTATCTCCCAGAACCAGCAACGCATCTGGCTTCAGTTCTGTCATGACCTCATAGGTCTGGGCCAAGATATTGCCGCAAGTCTCTCCCAGATGCTTACCAACAACATGGAGCAGGATATCCGGACCATACTCGCCTGCCTCATTTTTCAGTTCAAAGTCCTCCCAGAATACAGTGGATAGATTTTTATCCCAGTTCTGGTTTGTATAGACAACGCAGGTATCAAAATACTCCCGGCACCGCTTGATGACAGCCGCCAGACGAATGATCTCCGGGCGCGTACCGCAGACGATCATACACTTGATCTGACCGTTGTTCTTCCATTGGAAATCATACATTTTACTTTTCCTCCGCCAGACGTTCCCGGATGTAGCTCAAAGATGCAATGGTATCAATGGTTTCCTGCAGGTTCAAGCGACGGGTATTGTTGGAGTTGAATTCAGTCAGGATATTACGCTTTTCGTCGCCATCCTTAAAATATTTATCATAGTTCAAGCTGCGGTTATCGGCAGGAACACGGTAGAAGTCGCCCATGTCGATTGCCTTTGCGCATTCCTCGTTGGTCAGCAAGGTCTCATACATTTTTTCGCCGTGACGGATACCGATAACCTTGATCTCCTCTTTTTTGCCGCCAAACAGCTCGCAGACTGCCTCTGCCTGCGTCTGGATGGTACAAGCCGGAGCCTTTTTAATGAGCAGATCACCGTTTTCACCGTGCTCAAAGGCAAACAGAACCAGATCCACCGCCTCTTCCAGCGACATAATGAAGCGGGTCATATTGGGCTCGGTCACAGTAATGGGGTTGCCAGCCTTGATCTGATCGATCCACAGAGGGATAACAGAACCGCGAGAACACATAACATTGCCATAACGGGTGCAGCAGATCTTGGTGTTGCCAGACATACGGGATTTTGCAATGGCAACCTTCTCCTCCACGGCCTTGGTCATACCCATTGCATTGATGGGATATGCAGCCTTGTCGGTAGACAGGCAGATGACACTCTTGACGCCCTCCTCAATGGCAGCAGTAAGTACATTATCAGTACCGATAACATTGGTGCGCATGGCTTCCATGGGGAAGAACTCGCAGGAGGGCACCTGCTTCAGGGCAGCAGCATGGAAGATGTAGTCCACACCGTGCATAGCACCACGCACAGACTGCAGGTCGCGCACATCGCCGATGTAAAACTTGATCTTATTTGCTACCTCGGGCATCTTTGCCTGATACTCATGACGCATATCATCCTGCTTTTTCTCATCGCGGGAGAAGATGCGGATCTCGCCAATGTCGGTGGCGAGGAAACGGTTCAAAACCGCATTGCCGAAAGAACCGGTACCACCGGTAATCATAAGGGTCTTTTCTTTAAATAAACTCATTTATTTACACTCCTTCAATATTAGATTTCCTCAATGATTGTAATATCGGATTCTTTGTTATAACCCAGTACATACTACAAAGAGTCAGATAAACGAGGCCTCCTGTACAGATTTCAAGCAGAATCCCCATAATTCTGTTCGAAAAAACATTTGCAACCAATCTTACCGACACCATCATACCGAAGCCAAAAACAAGATAACATATTGATTTTGAAAGCAATCGTGCAATATTTATATCTTTTTTTATTTTCCAGCATTGCCACACACAGGTCACAAGCTCAGCTGTTAAAGTACCTATTACCGCACCCAATGCGCCGTATTTATTGATCAAAGCACTATTAACAATAAAATTAACAATCGCACCGGCAAAGACAGCTTGAATAAAGATGTTTTCTCTATGTGTTGGAATTAAATACTGCATTCTAACAGTTTGGGAAATTGATTTTATTATAAGTACTGGTGAAAGAACTATCATTAACAGTATGCACGCATCAAAACCGTTTCCAAAAAACAAAGGTGTGAATTCTTTGGCTACCGCAGAAATCCCAAAAGCCATTGCCGAAGAAAGCATTATGACCATTTCGACTGACATCTCAAACAGTTTTTCAGATTCACTTTTTTTACCCAACTCTTCAAGCGCTGACATTCTCGGTAGCATCACGGTTCCAATTCCCGTTATAATACCTATTGGTATATTGATAATTTTATCAGCATTATAATAAAATCCGGTTTGTTCATAACTACTGAGAATTCCCAGCATCGTTTTATCCATAATATGATAAACCGACATCGCAATCAGCGGAACAAACAGTATCAGTACTGGTTTTATGTGAGTTCTTACATTTAGAAATTTGATCCTGCGTATTCCATCCAGATCTACAAGTTTTGGAACGAACCACCACAGAATGCCATTACTTAAAACAGTACTTCCCGCCATAATAATGGTATATATCCATAAATCTTCTGGCGATTTAACTAGCACCAAAATGCCAACAACCGAAGCTATACGGATTATCATGCTTCTCTTTACGGTAACATCAAATTCTTCCACTCCAAAGAAAAGCCAGTTTATATCAAGCAATGAACCAAGAATATACAGTCCCTGTATCCACGCAATCAGTATATTTTCTCCGCATATCAAAAAGAGATAGCTACCATATATCCCCATTGCAGCAAACGATGCGACAAATTGAATTGCATAAATGTTCCAGAAAGACACAGTCCTCTTTTCTCGATTTTCACCACATGCTGCTATTGTACGTGTGCCATAATTAACTATTCCAAGCATTGCAAACAATGTAAAGTAATTTACAATTGATTGCGTATAGGAAAACACACCTTGTTGTGCTGCTCCCAAAACACGAGCTAGATACGGAGATGTAACAAGCGGCAAGCAAGTATTCAGAAGTTGGTACAGCGTTTGATAGCCAAGATTTTTCTTTAACGTCGACATTAACCTTGTTTTCCTCCTGCTACCTTACTGGACAAGATTCCAAATAAAAGCCACATAAAATAGCATTTAACTCCTGGCCCAATAGGCGCAAGCCCTTCAAAGAAACTATTAATTGTGTAGCCGATACAAATGATTACAAATATTACTCCATATTTTCCGTAATCTTTGAATTGAAAACTCTTAAGCAATGGAAAATACGACACAAATAAAATCAATGCCCCAATGATACATCCAAACTGCAAAATGACCGACAGTGGAAAACACTCAAAATATAATGGTCCTATTCCGGTTAGCCAATGTCCTTGTATAAGTGTTGGAAAAGATTGAAGTATTGATATTCTGCCTGATGTCAATGAATCCAAACTTTTAGCATCTCGATTAGCAAGCAAGATATTGTTAATAATGATATTATTAAATTTATCGTTAGTTAGAAGCACTATGCCCATTCCAATTAGAATTACGCTCAACGTCCGTTTTAACTTCGGAGAGAATGTCCCCTTCACTACGATATATAAAATACAAATTATAAAGCCGACAATCGTGGCTCTAGAGCGAAGTAACATCATAAGAAAAAATTGAAAAGCGATTACAAATACTTTTATAATATTAACCAGCTTTTTTTCTTTAAACTCCGTGAACATGAGAATCACAATAGATGTAAAAATAATCTGGGATATCGAATTTTTCGAAGCATATGCATATGTTCTTGAGGTCAGGTCAATGCCCATTGAAAAGAATTTTTGATAGATTGAAAGACAAACAATAGTTGTTGATAGTACATACGCTATTGTTATTTTCTCTATATCTTTCTCTTTCAATGACTTTCCGGACAATTCGCCCAAAAGATACATTAGCATTGATAGCATTAAACAACCAAATACTGAAGAATTATAGTAATTAATACCTGTCAAGAAATATAATATGGCCATACCGCACCAAATAATTGTCATCAGCATCATTATTTTCGCCGAGCTGTAACGAACTGTGACACGACCAGAAATCAATAGGTAGACCAGTAAAACTATCCATATGGGCATGTTTAATTTCTGCGTCATTCCTACAGACACAACCGCTGGCAGTTGCGATAAGTTTGAAAGAAAACACGCCAAAACTAACAGCGAAACCAACACCTTATCACCCTTGTGAGGACAACTATTTTGCTTTTGCTCATAAGTCGTTTTTCCACGATAGCACGTCATTGATATACCTTTCAGCAACATTTTTATCGCTATATTTTATCGCCGTCACAATGCCGTTCTGACGGAGTGCATTTAAATCTTTGTTTTTGAGATTTTCGATCGCTCTTATTTTTTCAGTCAAAGCAGCTGCATTTCCTTGTTCCGACAAGAAACCATTTTCGCCATCAACAATAACACCATCCACACCGCCATTTTTAGATGCAATTGTAGCACAGCCGGCAAGCATCGCCTCGATGTACACCATGCCAAAGGTTTCATTATCACTGACCATGATAAAACAGCAACATTTTTGCATAAAGCGAAAAACATCGATTCTTGGAAGCTGACCATGAAATATAATATTTTCAGCGACATTTAACTCTTTGGCCAACCCCTCAAGTTTTTCCCTCTCAGCGCCTTCTCCTATGATGTGTAATTTAAACGAATGATCCGGATATGCGTTGCTCAAGGCCTGTATAATAACATCGACATTTTTATACTTCACCAGTCGACCCACGTAAACAAACTCACGGTTCCACTCCAGATTCAGGCCAGTTTTCAGTTGCATCTCCTGCTCGTTCGCCAGCTTGTTTGGAATACCCGAATAGCAAATAAATGGCATCCTCTCCAAATTCAGCGCGCCTTTTACATACTCCGCATACTCTTTGTTTCTGCATCCGACTGCGCTCAATTTTTTTACGTTCTCTCTCAACTGAAAACGTTCGATATTTTGTTCTGTGCAATCACCATGAAAAACCAAAGAGGTCTTTGCTCCATATTTTTTTCCAAGCGTCGGCAACAATTCGATTTGAGGATTCACCCAATGAGAGATTATTAAATCCGGAACAAATTGTTCATCATTCAAGATTTTTTCGATTTTTGATATTTGACGACTAGTTTTTCCTGCACCAAACTTGCCATGTGGAATTACTTTAACCATTGGAATTCGGTAAATCTTCACATTCCTCTCGACACGACGCAGAGGTTTTCTCGACTCTGCGGTCGGCAAATTATGACCCACTCGAGAAGAAAGTTTTTTTCTCATCTTATCGGGGATCCAATAAAAGAAGCTTGGAAAACAGCTGTTATTGTGAACCACGATGACTTTATGGCCCATTTCCGCCCACTCGTCACAAAAGTATTTAACGGTTGGCGTAACAACTTCTTTCCCATCATCTGGTTGCGGATATGCACTTGTTAATGCAAGGATGTTCATAAGTATCTCCTAGTTATCTTCCGTCTTTAATTGCTGTAAAAAAACCATTGGATCATCAAAACAATCAGAATACTCTTTAATCTTTTCTTCAGGCCAATTCCACCAAGCAGATTCTAGCAGCATCTCCGTCACTTCGTCCGAAAATCTTTTTCTGATTAATTTTGCCGGTACCCCCCCCCATATTTCATATGGCGGGATATCCTTTGTAACAACGCTTCCCATGCCGATGATTGCGCCCGTGTGTATATGGACCCCTTCTTTTATATGGCATCCCATTCCCATCCACACATCGCTTTCAATAATTGTTTGGGCAGTCTCGTTGTCCGCATGTTCAGCAAAATTTTTGCCCATTATATTTTTTCCGGAGACAAACACAGGAGAGGTTGACACATAACCGATTTGATGTGTCGCACCGCCAATTTTGCAATTGTCCGCAATAGAGCAAAAAGATCCAATTTTTACATTATTTAAAAAGCAATCATGCCCAATATAAGAATATCGATCCATTTCAACTCGTGACAACTGACTTCCGGAGCATACTCGAGAGTGCTTATCAATTACGCCGCTTCGAATTGCAGGTCTTTGAAGTACTGCTCTTAGCCCTTTCGCAATATAAAAGCCGATTTTTTCCATCAAATCACTTTCTCCTTAATCATTACCGGGTCCACAATTACAGATCTTTCCGCGCAATCGTTTTATAAGCATCTTCAACAGAATAATTCTCTTTCAAATACTTACGATTTAACACCGGATAGAGTGTGGAACATCTGCAAAGCCCCTCTTCTTGGGCATTAGATTTTTTCAACCACTGCGGAAAACGCAGCAGTATCATTGCTTTCACACCACCAGCCAAAGCCGCCTTCTGTGATAACTTTTCCGATATCCGTATTCGGGTCTGTGCAAGCTAAAACCGGGATCTTTGCCTGCATGTAGCTCAAAAGCCGGCTCGGGAAATTGGGAATGGTAAAGCGATGATCCAGAAAAATCATACCCACGTCGCACGCAGCCACCATGGTATCGTAGTCCTCTTTTGGCAGACGGCGCATCAGACGAATGTTCTCCGGATTTTCAGTTCTGACGAAAGCATCAAGCTTACCATATTCTGTACCGTCTCCCACAACAAGAAAAAAAGCGTTCTTATTGTTTTTCTGGCTTTTGAGACATTCGATCAGGAAGTCGATTCCCTGCGGCTTACCCAAATTACCACCGTACACAAACACCTTTTTATCTACCGGGATGTCATATTTCTCGCGAATGCCTCTGCGTGTTTCGGCATCAACACTCTTATCTATGACCTCGATGCAGTTCGGACAAATCTCAACAATGTCCTTACTCACTTCAGGGTTATGGGCGAGCACATAGTCAACATTCGCCTGCGACATACAGCCGATACGATCAGATGCTTCATAAAGTTTCTTTTCCTTATGACGGAAATACTGATACAGCACACCTTTTACACCTGTTGTGCGCAGCATACCGATATCAACTGCATTCTGCGGAAAGATATCCTTCAATAGCAGGTATGTTTTTGCGTTATCGCGTTTTTTCACGAAATCAACCGCTTTTGCAAAAGTGATTGGCGGTGTTGAATACATAACCAAATCAAATTTCACATTTGAAAAATACGTTTTGATTGCCTTTATGTAAATTGATTCGATTGAAACCTGTGCCAACCCCTTTTGAATAAGGTTGGCAGCCTTTGTTACGTTGCCCGTTTCAATATGAAGGATGTGTGCATTTTCCTCGTGAATCAGCTTTGTCTTTTTTCCTGTTTTCTGTTCATAGGGAGTAATCACATAGATATCGTCCCCATGCTCACGAAAACAACGTAACAAATCTGCATAAATTGAATGTGCCTCAATGCTCTCAAATTGCCCAATCGTTAAAAACAGGATATTCATATATATCCGCCTTTTCCTTTATTTTCGAACCATAATCTCGTTATACTTCATCATATAAGTGCCATCTTCATACTGGCCAATCACGCACGCATTCGCTTTGCCTTCCAGATTGTTGACAATCAGCTTCATATGGTCTGCACCGCTCTCATAGGCATGCGGATAGCCACCGCCGAAACGGGGATTCACTTCCGAAATGTAATACACACCATTCACATCAAAGATATCGATATCGATCTGGCCATTGTATCCTGCGTCCAAGGCAAAACGCTTGACAAGCTCAAACAGCTTTTCGTCCTTGAACGATACAGCCTTATCCGTTTCACCAGCGCGCATTTTCAGCTTTTTCTTAGTGAAGATGGATACCACCTCATGAGAGACCATATCGATGTAAACATCCGCGCCGATCTCCTGCCCATCCAGAAATTCTTGGATCATCAATCCATCATCATGGGCAAATAGCAATTCCAGCGTCTCTTTATCGTAAACCTTAGAAATCGCAATACTGGCACTGCCTCGTGCCGGCTTTACAAATACAGGATAAGAGATTCTCCCAGCCTCTACATCGGCATAGAATGCCTCCTTATCCATATAGGATCTTGCGCAATTGTATCCGTGCTCCACCAGCCAATTGTACATTTGGAACTTATCCAGCGACATTTCGCACAGAGCATACGACGAACCGATGACCGTCGTTCCTACGGCCTTAAAATCTTCCGCATGCTCAGCCAGAAGAGACAGTTCAGGGTCAATCAACGACAGCACGCCATCAATGTGCTCTTTTTCGCAAATGCTCAGAATTTTATCCAAGTAACCCGGTTCAGACATTCTAGGAACGATATAGTATTTATCCGCCTCATAGATGGCAGGAGCCAGCTCGCTCATATCTGTAGCGACGACCATGCCTTTGTCTTCAAGAGTTCTTTTAAAATACTGGACAATTTTGTTTCTGGTTCCAGCGCTCAAAACCAAAATATTCATGCATTTATCTCCCTAAAATCACTATTACGACAGAGTTATCGTCATAAATCATCTATACACTCTAATTCGCATTGGATGCTTTAAAATATGTCACTTTTCATCTGGTACGCTACGTAAAGACTGCCGGATTTCTGCTAGATTTCCTTCATAGTTCAATTCGACACCCTCCACCTTGACAAAGACCTTTTTTACTGTTTCAAAAACAATTTTCAAGTCCTCAACGAAGGTGATTTTCTGCACATATTTCAAATCCCATGAAAACTTTTCTTCCCAAGTAACACAGTTACGCCCATGTACCTGTGCCAAGCCGGAAAGGCCGGGTCTCACATCATGCCGATGACTTTCTTCCTCTGTGTAATAGGGCAGGTATTTTACCAACAACGGTCTCGGCCCAATTACGCTCATGTCGCCTTTGATGATATTGAACGCTTCCGGCAGTTCGTCCAGACTGGTCTTTCGCAGCAGCTGACCGTACTTGTTCAGCCGCACCTCGTCCGGCAGAAGGTTTCCGTCTTTATCCCGGCGGTTATCCATGGTACGGAACTTGATGAGCTTGAAGATTTTACCGTCCTTGCCCGGACGCTCCTGTGTGAAGAACGGATTACCGCGCATAAAGATCGCACCCAGTACAATCAGGATCAGATACAGCCACCAGAACACGACCACCGCTGCCAGCCCGCACAAAATATCCAGCGGACGCTTTATGTACTTTTCATACGGGCCATAGGGGATATGCTTTGTCTTTACGTTTTCCATTTCTTTGACTTGCCTCACTCAAAGCACGCACGGATGACCTGAATGATCCGATCCTGCTGTTCCGGGGTCATCTTGTTATCGCTGGGCAGGCACAGGCCGCGCTGGAAGATATCTGCACCCACGTCAAACACACCGCCGGAGATATACGCATTGGTCTTTGCTCTGCCGGAGCCGTTGACCGTAACGAACTCATGCATCCGGTACATGGGCTGCATGTGCATGGGCTTCCAGATCGGACGTCCCTCGGCGTTCAAGCCGGCGATAGCCTCCAAGATCTCGGTGGGGCAGGTCTTACCCTTTTCCTTTATGTACAGTGCCTCGGTCTCGCCGCGCACCTGCTTGCACATAACATCCTTATCAAGGATCATCGCCGACAGCCAGTAGTTGGGTTTGCACTTCGTTTCATCAAAGGGGTTCATCTGGATGGGCAGACCCTTCAACCCCTCCTTGTAACGCTCGTAGACCGCCTTCTTCTGGGCAATATGCTCGTCCAGATGCGGGTACTGACCACGGATAACGCCTGCAATGACGTTGCTCATGCGGTAGTTGTAGCCCACCTCCTCATGCTGATACCATGCGGCATTTTCGCGCGCCTGCGTGGACCACTTGCGTGCCTTGTTGGCTACTTCCAGATCGTTGGTCAGCAGGCAGCCGCCGGAAGAACCGGTGATGATCTTGTTGCCGTTATAGGAGATAGCCGCATAGTCGCCGAAGCTGCCGCACTCCTTTCCTTCCCAAGATGCGCCCATAGCCTCTGCTGCGTCCTCAACAAGCAGAGCGCCGTGTGCATCGCAGATCTCGCGGATCTTACGGATGTTGCCGGAGAAGCCGTACAGTTCTGCACAGACCACCAGCTTGACCTCCGGGTACATCTCAAAGGCCTTTTCCAGCGCCACAGGATCCATGTTCCAAGAAGAAGCCTCGGTATCGATGAACACCGGAATACCGCCCTCATAGACCACCGGATTCAGGGTTGCATCGAAGGTCATATCCGAGCAGAACACCCGCTTGCCTTCCAGTGCACCATGGCTGATCATGGGCTTGCCGTACAGCTTTTCGCCGGCAAACTTCACGCACAGATGCAGCGCTGCGGTGCAGCTGCACAGCGCCACAGCATACTTCACGCCGGAGCGCTCTGCTGCGATCTTTTCCACTTCATTGATGTTCTGACCCACGGTGCTCATCCAGTTGGTCTCGTAGGCTTCCGTGATATATTTCAGTTCCTCACCGTGCATGGTCGGCGTTGCCAGCCACACCTTATTTGCAAAAGGCGCAAAATCGCCCTTACGATTGAATGCCATAATTCCTCAACGTCCTTTCTTTTCCACCCTTAGAAGAAGCTGATATCCTCGCCACTCTCTTTTTCGTAGCTGCGGACCCAGTCCTCCTTCAGATCATTGGGGACCAGAATGTCCTTCTGCAACTCTACCACCAGACGGCTTTCCTTTGCAGCCACACTCTTGATCAGGTATTTGCCGGTCATTGCCAGCGCTGCCTGCTCCCCGTTTGCGAACACATGATGCTCGCCCTCCAGCACGACCTCGACCTCACCCTTGGTATAGGACAGTAGCGTGCGCAGGGTCATGGAGCCGCTGGATTCCTGCAGGTAGCCGGTAAATTCCCGCACTTCCACTTCCTGCTTTGCGCAGATCTCCCGTACCTGCTTGCGGATGCTGTCCGGCATGGTGGTATCGGCCAAAATCACACAGCCGATGTTGTATTTCTTCACAGCCTCATCGATCTTATCCACACCGCCGATGACCGGAACACCCTGCATCACGTCGCCGCTGTCATTGGAACGGAAGTCCACCAGACACACCGGGCGGGCAACACCCTCCGGGTTACGCTCCATCTGGCGCAGCACAACATGGCTGGTCTCGCCGACGCCCACAACCATCACGTTCACCGCAGCATCGTCCTTGCGGTTCATGGTCTTGGCGCG
>OGUN01002353.1_pt1 | contig 11378 bp, 7 predicted proteins | sample 1553621 | NCBI WGS metagenome assembly OGUN01 (sample SAMEA2580300, study PRJEB22360) | human gut metagenome | biome: human gut; feature: human-associated habitat; material: faeces | place: Denmark | collected 2008/2010
ATGCAGCCACTGCCCGCGCACAGGTCGAGCACACGGCAGTCCGCGCCGGAGTCCAGCTCGTGGACGACCGTCTGCACCAGCACCTCGGTGTCGGGGCGCGGGATGAGCACAGCGGGTGAAATGTCCAGCCCAAGGCCGTAAAACTCCCACTCGCCGATGAGATACGCCACCGGCTCGCCCGCCAAGTGGCGCTTGACGAGCTCGCGCGCACTCTTCTCCACCTCGGGCGAGGCGTAGAGTGAGCCGTCGCGCACCAGCTCCTCGCGCGTTTTTGCCGCCGCGGCGCAGACGAGCTCGCGCGCCGACTGCGTCGCCTCCTCGTCGCCCGCGCGCCTCAGCTCCGTGCGCAGGTCCAGATAGAGATTATTATACGTCGTTGCCATGCTTACCACGCATCCTTGCCTTTTTCTTCGGGAATGACCAGCTCGAGCGCGCGGATGGCGACCTCGAGCATGCTGTCGTCCGGCTCGTTGGTCGTAAAGTTTTGCAGCCACAGGCCCGGACGCGCCAGAAAGCGCGTCACCTTGTTGTCGTGCCCGCCGACGTAGCGGTTGAACTCATACGTCACGCCCACGATTGGAATGAGCAGCAGCAGGTGCAGCGCCATGCGCACCCACATGTTGCGCCAGTTGACAAAGCTGAAGACAAGGCTCGAGACTAAAATCGACACAACCACGACCACAAAGAGAAAGCTCGTGCCGCAGCGCGGATGGTGGCGCGGCTGGATGCGGCAGTTTTCGACCGTCAGCGGCAGCCCCGCCTCGTAGCAGAAGATGGTCTTATGCTCCGCGCCGTGGTACTGGAACACGCGGTAGATGTCCTTCTGCTTGGAGCACAGGATCATGTAAGCGAAGAAGATCACGAGCTTGATGACGGATTCGACCAGATTGTGCACCGCCGCGCTCTTGATATACGGGTCGATAAAGCCGGCCAGAAACGTCGGCAGCAGGAAAAAGAGCAGGATCGTCAGCCCCAGCGACAGAAAGACCGCCAGCGCCGTGATGAATTTCTGCATTTTTTCGTTGCCGAGCTTTTTTTCAAGCCACTGGTCGAATTTGCTCGGCTCGGCGACGTCCTCGTCGGGGAAATAGTCCGCCGAAAACATCAGCGCCTTGACGCCCTTGACCATCGAATCGACGAACGTCACCGCGCCGCGGATGATGGGTAAGCCCAAAACGGGGTACTTGTCGCGCACGAGCGTCAGCTCCTCGACCTTTTCGACCAGCCCGTCCGGCGAGCGGACGACAATAGCCTGCTTGCCCGGACCGCGCATCAAAACTCCCTCGATCAACGCCTGTCCGCCGATGCTCGTGCGGAACTTGGACGCGGAAGCCTTGTTTTTTGCTTCTTCTGCCATGAATGGTTCTCCTTTTTCTATGCGATATCATACCACGGGTTTTGCAAGAATGCAACACCCGTTCTATTTTTCATGACATGGGCAGCGAGATCGTCACGACCGCGCCGCCGCCCTCGGCGTTGGCGATGTCGAACGTGCCGCCGTGCAGGCGCACAATCTCGTCACACACGGCAAGGCCGATGCCGCTGCCGCGTGCCTTCGACGAGCCCTTGTAGAATTTCTGCTTGACGAACGGCAGCTCCTCCTCCGGGATGCCGGGGCCGTAGTCGCGCACGCGGATGACAAATTTTCCATCCTCGCACGCGGCGCTCACGTCGATGCGCTTTCCCGCGCCGCCGTGCTTGGCCGCGTTGTCGAGCACATTGCAGAAGACCTGCTTCATGCGCTCGCTGTCTGCCACGATCGGCGGCACATCCTCGTCAGGGCCCTTGTAGCTGACCTCGATGCCCTCCTGCCGGAAGAGCTCGAAATAGGTGTAGACTGCGTCCTCGAGCTCGCTGGCAAGATCGACGCTCTCCACGCGCAGCGTGAAGCGCCCGTCCTGCATCTTCGTGAATTCGAGCAGCTCCTCGACCATCGTCGTCAGGCGGCGGGACTCTTTCAAAATGATGCCGAGGCCGCGCTTCGTCTGGTCGATGTTCGCGCCCGGGTCAGCGGAAAGCGTCTCTGCCCAGCCGCTGATGGCGGTCAGCGGCGTTCGCAGCTCGTGCGAGACCGACGAGATGAATTCCTGCTGGATCTTCTCGGCCTGGCTGATCTTGAGTGACATGTCGTTGATGTTGTCGACCAGCTCGCCGAGCTCGTCGCGGTAGTGGTTCTCGATCATGATGCCGTAGCTGCCGCCCGAAATGCGGCGTGCCGCGTCGCTCACGACTGCGACGGGCTGGACGACGTTGTTGATAAAAATAGCATTCGACGCCGCAATCAGCGCCATGCACACGAGTGCCGCCGCCGAAGCGAGCAGCGACTCGACCAACACGCGATGCTGCGCCTCGCGCAGCGATGTCACGTACCGCAGCACGCCGACGACGCGGGAGTTAAAAAACAGCGGATACGACACCGCGAGGATATTCTCCCCCGTCTGCGGATCGCGGCCCTGAAACGACGCCATTTTACCGCCGATCGCGCTGTCAACGTCGCTCGTGCCGGGCAGCGTGCCCGCCGTCAGCCCGTAGGACGAGACCTGCACGCGTCCGTTCGTGTTGATGAACTGGAGCTCGATCGTGTCCTTTTCTTCAAACGTTTCGGCGGAGTACGACGCGAGGCGGTAATATTCGCTGTAGCTCTTCACGCCGTAGCCCGTGAAGGTCTCCGCCGCGATACGCGCGCGGCTCTCAAGGCCCGAGCGCATCGCATTGTAATAGTATTCCTGCACGCCCACGCTGAAAAGCGCCACCGCCAGCACCAGCAGCAGCAAGATCGGCAGCACCGCCGAAAACATCCACCGCTGACGAAGGCCACGGATGTGCAGCGCCGAAGCAAAGCCTTTTCGATTGTCCGGCATCGCTGCCCCTCCTTCGTTCGGTGCGCTCACACCGTCCATTTATAACCAAAGCCCCACACGGTGGAGATGTACTTCGGCTCCTGCGCGTCATCTTCGATCTTGAGGCGCAGGCGGCGGACATTCACGTCCACGATCTTGAGCTCGCCAAAGTAGCCCTTGCCCCACACGGCGTCGAGAATTTCCTCGCGCGCGAGCGCCTTGCCGCTGTTTTCCATAAAGAGCTTGACAATCGCGTACTCGATCTGCGTCAGCTTGACGCGCTCGCCGTTTTTTTCAAGCGTCCGGTTCGTCAGGTTCAGCAGAAACGGCGGCTGATACAACTCTCCGGTATGCGTGGCCGGCGTGTTTTCGCCCATGCGGCGCAGCAGCGCGTCCACGCGCGCGGTCAGCTCGGCGGGAGAAAAGGGCTTGGTGACATAGTCGTCCGCGCCGGTCATCAGGCCGGTGACCTTGTCCATCTCCTGCGTGCGGGCAGTGAGCATGATAATGCCCATCTGCTTGTTGGAGGCGCGGATGCGGCGGCAGACCTCAAAGCCGTCCATGTCCCCCGGCACCATAATATCCAGAATGGCAACGCCAATGTCCGGGGTCTGAGCGATGGCGTCCAGCGCCTCCTGACCGTTCCCCGCCTCGATGGCGTCGTACCCCGCCCGCTTCAGGTTAATGACCACAAAGCTTCGGATATTCAGTTCATCTTCCATAATCAATACTTTTTTCATATGACACCCCTCAAGTCTCTCCCGTTTTCCAATCCTGCTGAATCAGATGGAAGTTGTTGATAAGTTGATTCTCTGTAATGCCGAATTCCGCCGCATTCGCTTCCAGCTTTGCGGCATAGACCACACCCTCCGCACGATAGAAGGCAAACCGGCCGTCCACCGTGGCGTCTTCCTCCCGGCTTCCGCCGGTGAGCGCGTATATGGAAAACACGTCCAGCGCCTGCCGGTAATCCTCGTCCCATACGTAGAACGTATACTTACCGCCCTCCTGCTCCACCGACACCCGCGGCGCCCAGCTGCTCGCCAGCTGCATGTACCAGCCGCCTAAGTAATTGTGGAAGGTAAAGAACTTGTCCATTTCCCTGCCCTCCAAGTCCATGGCGAACCAGCGGATGAGGAATTTCTGCTTGCCCTCCTGTTCCGGGAAGACACGCTTCATGGTGATCAGGCTGGGAAGCTCCATCACGCCGTCGCCGTCGATGTCCTCGGCGTAGACGTAATAGTTCCGCAAGGTCTGGACGCTGGTGTCCAAATCCCGGGAATAGGAAATATTGGAAAAGCGGTCGTTTCTCCAGGCAAATACGTCGGTTACGATGGCGCTGTTATTCACCGCGCTGGCGACGAACACCGCGGGCGTTCCGCCCAGCAGCCGTCCCACCGTGATCCGCCGGATGTGGGTCGCGTCCTCCGACACGTTGACCTCCACCGAGCGTTCAATATTGCCGTCCTGCATCCGGTACAGCACCGCAGAGCCTGTCCCGGTTTCCGATTCACCGGGAAGAATGACCATCAGCTCGCTGCATCCGTCGTCATTCAAGTCGCAGGTAATAAATTTGGAGTAGCCCACCATCATCAGCTGCTCGGCGCTGCCGCTGGAAAAGGAGTACACCGACACACTGCGCAGCACCTGATCGCTGAGCTGCCGCCCGACCACCAGCTCGTAGCCGGGGGCGTTGTCCATCTGCACGTATTCCACCTGCTCAAAGGCGGAGCCATTGCTCTGGATGACCTCCATCAGGCGGCACGTGCCGTCCTCCTCCTGCCGGAAAATCAGCACCTGCAAAGGGTTGGCAGAGTTTCCCTGCGCAAAGACGATATATTCCTCCACGCCGTCGCCGTCCAGATCTGCCATCTGCACCGTCTGCTGGTTTTCTCCGGAGACCGGTGCGGAGTAGCTCAGGCCGTACATGGCGGAATCGATGGCGGATTGCAGGCTGTCATACTCTTTCGAGCGCTTTGGCAGCGCATACATTTCATCCACCGTCTGCAAAGCGCAGCCGGTCAGCAAAATCGACGCGAGGATAAGCAGCGGAAACAGCCATATTCGCTTTTTCACGGCATCAACTCCTCTTGATTGATTATTATACCACAATATGTTCTAAAAGGAAAGCTATTTCAGCACGACATTTGCTTCTCCGAGCACATTTTTCAGCTCAGAAAGCATACTTTCCCGGATGCAGCACCGGGTACCCCGGCGTCGTCTTGTGTCCGCAAAGTAAAGCACCGCTGTGCTGTCCCCCGGGAACATGTTCAGGATGCACCGGATCTTGGGATACAGCATTCCTTCCTCCCCCGGCAGGCGGAGATACAGCGTGCCGCTCTTATTCACATTCTGCGGCTGCTCCGGCGGCGCGCTGCCGTCGGCGTAGTCCGAAATGGGGCGGGCGCGGTTGATGACGATCTGCGGCTCCTTATCGTCCCGGAGGGACAGCCGCCCGGTGATGACCACGGCGCTGTTTTCCCGGAGGTAGCCGCCGTACTGATCCAGCACATTGGAAAATGCCAGCATCTCTATGGACGCGGTATCGTCTTCTACCGTGACATACGCCATCATGGAATTATTCCGGGTGGTCTTCATTTTCACGGTCTGGACAATACCCGCGACGCTGATGATCTGGTCGTCCTGAAAGCCGTTGTCCTCTTCCATAAGGCTGCCGATGTGGACAACGTGGGTGTTGCGCAGGTACGGCCGGTAATCGTCCATGGGATGGCCGGAAATGTAGATGCCGGTGGTCTCCTTCTCCATGGAGAGAAGCTCCCCCTTGTCAAGCTCCTTGAGCTTGGGGATCGGCACCTTGCCCGCCTCGTCGTCCTCGTCCAGCATGGCGAACAGACCCATCTGCCCTTCCAGATTCTTCTTCCGGGAGGCGGACACGCTGTCCATCATCTGGTCGTATACCGCCAGAAGCTCGCTGCGATGGTAGCCGAAGCAGTCCATCGCGCCGCACTTGATGAAGTTTTCCACGGCGCGCTTGTTCAGCTCGCCCTCCCCCATCCGTTCCAGAAAATCTTCCAGAGAGCGGAAAGCGCCGCCCTCCGCCCGTTTGGCCGCCATGGAACGGATAAGACCGCGGCCTACGTTTTTCACCGCGCCGAGGCCGAAGCGGATGGCGTCGCCCTCGACGGTGAAGTAATCCTCGGAATGGTTGATGTCCGGCGGCAGAACCGGGATTCCCAGTTCCCGGCACTCGGCGATATAACCGGAGATTTTGGTGGCGGAGTCCAGAACGGAGGTCATCAGCGCCGCCATGTACTGCCTTGGATAGTGGCACTTGAGGTAGGCCGTCTGGTAAGCGACCACGGCATAGCACACCGCGTGGGCCTTGTTAAAAGCGTAATTGGCGAAATCCACGATTTCGTCGTAAATCGACTGTGCCACCGCCTCGGGTACGCCCCGAGCGATACAGCCGTCGATTTTCTGTTCCCGGTCGCCGTAAACGAAGGTCTTCCGCTCGGCGTCAATGATCTTCTGCTTTTTCTTGGAAATTGCCCGGCGGATGTTGTCCGCCTGACCCATGGAGTAGCCGCCCAAAGTCCGGAAAATCTCAATGACCTGCTCCTGATAGACGATACAGCCGTAGGTCACCTTCAGAATTGGCTCCAGAAGGGGCGTTTTGTAAGTCACTTTCCCGGGGTTGAACTTATTTTCAACGAACTTGGGAATGGATTCCATAGGGCCGGGGCGGTAGAGCGCCACAATGGCCGTCAGATCTTCGATGGAGGTGGGCTTCATGCTGACGCACACCCCGGTCATGCCGGTGGATTCCATCTGGAAAACGCCCTGGGTCTTGCCCTCGGCCAGCATGGCAAAGGTCTCCGGGTCGTTGTCCGGCACTTTTGCAATCTGAAAATTGGGATTTTCCTGCCGCGCCAGCGCTTCCGCATCCTGAATCACCGACAGGTTCCGCAGACCCAGAAAGTCCATTTTCAGAAGTCCCAACTCTTCAATTGTGGTCATGGTGTACTGGGTGACCACGGTATCGTCGTTCCGGGACAGGGGGACGTAGGTATTGACCGGCTGCGCCGTGATGACCACGCCAGCGGCATGGGTGGACGTGTTCCGGGGCATTCCCTCCAGACGCATAGCCGTGTCGATGAGCGTTTTTACCCGCTGGTCGCCGTCGTACATCTCCTTGAGTTTGGGGGAAATCTTCATAGCCTCCGCCAGCGTCAGGTGGAGCGGCATGGTGGGCACCAGCTTGGCCACCACATCCGTCTCCGCGTAGGAGAAGTTCAGCGCCCGGCCAACGTCCCGGATGGCGCCCCGGGCGGCCATGGTGCCAAAGGTGACGATCTGGGCGACGTGATCCGCGCCGTATTTCTCCATGACGTATTCCATGACCTCGCCCCGACGCTCCGGGCTGAAATCCGTATCGAAATCCGGCATACTCACCCGTTCCGGGTTGAGAAACCGCTCGAAAATGAGGTTATACTTCATGGGGTCGACTTCCGTGATGTGCATACAGTATGCCACAATGGAAGCCGCACCGGAACCGCGTCCCGGCCCCACGGGAATGCCGTTGACCTTGGCGTAGTGGATAAAGTCCCAGACGATGAGATAGTAGTTTACATAACCCATACGACTGATGACGCCGATCTCATATTCCAGCCGCTCCCGGTATGCTTCGGGCGCGTCAGGATACCGCTCGGCAAAACCCTCGGCGCACAGCTTACGGAAATATTCCTCGTCCGTATACCCCTCCGGCACCGGGTAAGAGGGCAGATGATATTCGTGGAAGGTAAAGTCCAGATTGCACCGCTCGGCAATGCGGACGGTATTCTCAAAGGCTTCCTCGCAGCCGGGGAACAACCCTTTCATCTCGTCTTCGCTCTTGAGGTAGAACTCCTGCGTCTGGAATTTCATCCGGTTGGTGTCGTCCACGGTCTTGCCTGTCTGGATGCACAGCAGGACGTCCTGCATTTCCGCGTCCTCTTTGCGCAGGTAGTGGGCGTCGTTGGTCACCACCAACGGCAGTCCCAGCTCCCGGGCAAGGCGCTGGATACCCTGATTCACCGGACGCTGCTCCGGAATGCCGTGATCCTGCATTTCCAAGAAGAAGTTCCCCTCCCCGAAAATGCCGGACATCTTTTTTGCGTATTCCTTCGCGGAATCGTAGTCTTCTTCCATCAGATACTGCGGAATCGCACCGGCAAGACACGCGGACAGGGCGATCAGCCCCTCGTGGTGCTGCTGGAGCAGCTGAAGGTCGATTCTGGGCTTGCCGTAAAAGCCGTGGATAAAGGCTTCCGACACCAGATAGCAGAGGTTTTCGTACCCCTTACGGTTTTCACACAGCAGCACCAGATGGTAGGGGTCGTTATCAATTCCATGAACGCGGTCGGCCATGCCCCGGCGGGCGACGTAGACCTCGCAGCCGATGATGGGCTTGATCCCGGCGGCTTTGGCGGCTTTATAAAAGTCAATACAGCCGTACATCACGCCGTGGTCGGTGATGGCAATAGCCGTCTGTCCCAGCTCCTTGACCCGATCCATGATGCCGTCAATGCGGCACGCGCCGTCCAGTAAGCTGTACTCTGTATGGACATGCAAATGTACAAAGCTCATGCCTTCACCTCTTCCGCCAGCTCCAGCAGCCGCCGCATCCGGCTGCCCATGGCGGGCTTCGTAATGGGCGGCTCCATCATCCCCGCCAGCTCGGACAATGACGCGGAGGGATTTTCCTCCCTCGCAATCGCCGCCCGTCTGAGCTTTTCGGGCAATTTATCCATCGCGCCCGTCTCTCTTATAATGCGAATTGCCGCAAGCTGTTCCTGCGCGGCCTCCACCACCTTGGAGGTGTTGGCGTCGTCGCAGTTGCAGCGGCGGTTGACCTTGTTGTTCAATTCCTTTTCCAGCCGGGCTTCCATAATGCCCATGGCCGCCACCGGTGCGCCGAGGAACGTGAGAAAATCAGAGATCAGCTCGCTGTGCTTCAGGTACAGCACCTGCCCGCCGCTTCGGCTGGCCATCTTTGGGGAAAAGCCCATGACCTCCCGCATCAGCGAATCCGTCTCCCGGGCAACGCTCTGGTGAGTCGTCGCCAACTCCATATGATAGCCCTTCCCCGGGTCGGTGACGCTTCCCCCGGCGAGGAACGCCCCCCGGAGGAACGACGCTTTGCAGCAGTCCTCCTCCACAACCGGCAGGTTCACATGGAGCGCCAGTGTGTCCTGCGCGTCAAAGCCGAAGGCTTCCATGATCGTCTCGATTTTATCGCTGTCCCATATCTGGAACACCAGCTTTCCCGGCGACGCAAGGCTGGGGTAGCTGTCGAAGGACAGATCAAACGCTTTTTTGAACAGCTTCGGCAGAATATAAGCAAAATCCCGGCTTTCGGTGATGATTTTAATACCGTCAGCGGAGAAATTGTTGGCAAACAGCAGAACGCCGAAGCACTCCGCCAGAGCGCAGCAATGTTTCTGGGGCAAAATCCGGCAGACCTCCGCCTTGGCGGCAGAGGAAAAAGAGCTTGCCATGGGGAGACCACCTTTCCGAATGTTATCTATACGTTACCAGATACGAACCTCCGGCTCCAACCGGATGCCGCTTTTCTGATAGACCTGCTCGGACACCTGGGACAGCAGAGCCTTCACATCCGCCGCCGTCGCGCCGCCCAGATTGACGGCAAACCCGGCGTGCTTCGCGGAGATCGCCGCGCCGCCTACCTGATAGCCCTTCAGTCCCGCTTCTTCGATCAGAGCCGCCGCATAACCGCCCGTCGGGCGTTTGAATGCAGAACCGGCCGAAGGAACGTCCAACGGCTGGGAAGCGGTGCGGCGGGCAATCAGGTCCTTCATTTTCGTCCAAATTTCTTCGGAATTTCCTTTTTTCAGGGCAAAATCCGCGCTGACCACGATTCCCGTCCGGTTTTCCAGCGCACTGTGACGATAGGAGAAGGCCATCTCGGCGTTGGACAGGCGGGAAAGATTGCCGTCCAAATCCATGACCTCAACACTTTCGCAGATCTGGCAAATCTCGCCGCCATAGGCCCCGGCGTTCATATACACGCCGCCGCCGACAGTTCCCGGTATGCCGTGGGCGAATTCCATGCCGGTGAGACCCATGTTCGCAGCGTTCACCGCCGCCCGCGCCATGGTCACGCCCGCCATCACCCGGATGTGGGTCTCGTCCAGCCGTTCCATGCCGCCAAGGCAATCCTTCAGGCAGACCACCAGCCCCCGGACACCCTCATCCGGCGCCAGCACGTTGGTTCCAGCGCCCAGAATGGCGCATTTGCAGTTCAGCTTGGCGCAGGCTTTCAGGATATCCGCCAGTTCGATTTTGGTTTTGGGAAACGCCATTACCTCGGCGTCTCCGCCGATGCGAAAGGAGGTATGCTTTGCCAGAGCTTCTTCAAACCGAAGCTCCACATCGGGCAGTAAAGCGGAGAGTTTCCGCTGGAATTCAGTCAACTCAGTCATAAACGCCTCCGGGTGTAAACTATAGTACAGTATAGCATATTCCCCGGCGGTTTGCAATTATGACAAACATGAAATTTATGTAACAAATACCCCGCAGAAAGAAATTGCGGGAAAGCACCGCTTTCCCGCAATTCTTCCATTACAACTTAGTCCTGAATCGGCACCGTCTCGGGGATCTCGCCCTCGCCCTCGGTGATCGCCCGCATGTAGGCCACGTTCTTGTCCTTATCGTACAGCATGACACTGTGGATTTGACCGTCTCCGTAGATGTCCACCATATCTCCCCACGAGTAGCCTCTGGCACGCACCGGGCAGGTGCCGCTGGATTTGATTTCCAGACCGGACAGCATGGGCAGCATCTTCATAAGCAGATCCGTGATCTGGGAATTGGTCATGCTCACGGACACCAGCGGCAAAACCTCATTGGCCAGATTCTGCACGTCGGAAAGGCTCATCTTCTTGACCTTGGCCAGCAATGCCTCCATAAACTGACGCTGACGGGCGGTACGCTTGATGTCGCTTTCGCCGTCACCCTCCGCCTTCCGCATACGGACATAGGCAAGGGCAGTGGAGCCGTCCAGCCAGTTTTTGCCTTCCTTCACCTCGTAGTAATAGCGGTCATGGAAGTCGTTGAGATAGTTGGCTTCCGCCGCAGTCAGCTCAACATTAATACCGTCCAGCAGATTGATTGCCTTGATAAATGCGTCAAAGTCGATCTCCACATCGTAGTCAACTTCAATGCCGAAGTTGGAATACAGCGTCTGATTCATCAGGCCCATGGCATCCGCCGTGCTGTTGGTGCAGATGTAGCCGTTGTGATAGATGCTGGTAAGCTTGATCTTGCCGCCGCTGTGCTTCTTTCCGTTGGTATCCGTATAGTTGGGATACTGAACCAGCGTATCCCGGAGCAGTGAGGTCAGCGTCACGGTTTTTTCGTATGTATTCACCGTACACAGGATCATGGTATCGGCAAACCGCTCAGCCTCTCCCTCTCGGGCAGCCTGACCAACCAGAAGAATATTGATATAGTCCGCGCTGGAAGCAACATGCGGCTCGGTAGCAGCCGTCGTCTCCACCGTGGCGGCTGTCGCTTCCG
>OGUN01002361.1_pt1 | contig 11358 bp, 11 predicted proteins | sample 1553621 | NCBI WGS metagenome assembly OGUN01 (sample SAMEA2580300, study PRJEB22360) | human gut metagenome | biome: human gut; feature: human-associated habitat; material: faeces | place: Denmark | collected 2008/2010
GGCCGCATCACACCTGCACAGTCGGGACGGAGCCACTCTTTGATGACTGGACTGCTGCCGGGCTCCTTCGCCGTACAGGTGCTCTTGGTACTTGGATTCGTCTTACCGATGCAGGACTTTACTGGCATCAGGCGCTTGCGGCTCGTATGGCGCTCAGAATCGATGCTGCAGAACTGCTCGAGCTGCCGCATCGACTGTTGGGCGGCCGCCGTTTCGAAGCCGCTGCTCAAATTATTCCTGCCGATGTGTGGAAGAGCGCAGAACGGGCTGCGGCGCTCTCTTGATTCATTATTCCTTCAGAACCGGACCCGGATCGTTTGATTTTGCTTGAACGGTCTGGGTCTCTTTTTGGCTTGCATAGGTGCGCTTCGCAGCTGTCAGTCTCAAGTCGTTCGGCTGAAGAGTCGCCATGACATGCACCATCTTAGGGCTTTCAGGATGGGAGGCTTCGTTATCCCTAAAGAGATATTTTTTGTTATAAAAAACTAGGAATATCAATATAAAATGATCGTTATGACGTATGACGATGAAAACTTGCTAAAGGATAGTATTTAAGGAATATTCCTATATAATGCGAATCCTTCTCATTATTGTTCGTGTTATACATACGGACAGTTCTCCATAAGAGGCCGCATTTTGTCTGAAAGCCCCGCACCTAAGCCCGCAGCCCCAACCTTTGAGTCGGGTGCTCGCGCGATGAATGAAGCGCTCCAAACTAAAGGCGTTGAAGCCTATTTTGCTGATGCGTCTGATCCGCTGCACAAGGCTTTTATTGCCAAAGCAGCGGTGCATTCGGGGCCCGGCGGTCGGCCGCTGATTGGAGAAGAGGCTGAGAAAGCCATTGACAGCCACTACGACACACCTCGCTCAGGGCGGTCCCTCGCCTATATTCATGTGCCATTTTGCGAGACGCGGTGCCTTTACTGCATGTTCTATCAGAACCCCTGGAAAGAAGAGGCAACGACGGAATATGCCAAGCAGCTCGTGAAGGAGCTTGAGCTTTGGAGCGACCGTGCGGCACAGAATGCTGCGCCCATCAATGCGCTTTATTTCGGCGGCGGCACGCCGACGGCTTTTTCAGCCGACGATATCCGTTTGGTGATGGGAGCGGTGAAGAAATATCTGCCGCTCGCAAACGACTGCGAAATTACGCTCGAAGGGCGAATTCACAATTTCAGTGACGCCAAGATGGATGCGGCTATCGAGTCCGGCGTAAACCGCTTTTCACTGGGCGTGCAGACCTTCAACACGCAAATTCGGCAGTCGGTGATGCGAGTTGATGATCGCGACACGATCATCCGCCGTCTCGACAAGCTCTGCTCCTACAACAATGCGTCCGTGGTCTGCGACATGATCTACGGTTTCCCCGGGCAGACGATGGAGGTCTGGGAAGACGACCTGAAGACCGCCGCTTCACTGCATCTCGACGGGGTGGACTGCTATCAGCTCAACGTTTTTGAGAAGTCCCCGCTCGCCCGCTACATCGCCAACGGGAAGCTTCCGCGTGCGGCGACCTCTGACGAAAAGGCGGATTTCTTCGCCAAAAGCGTTGAGTATTTCACAAGCCAGAACTGGCGCCGGCTCTCCAACAACCATTGGGGCCGAACGATTCGCGAACGCAATATCTACAACGCCTGGGGCAAGAGCGCCTGCGACTGCCTGGCCTTTGGCTGCGGAGCGGGCGGACGTCTGGCGGGCTATTCCTACATGATGGAACGTAAGCTCGCCGACTATTACCGGCTGCTCGGCGAAGGCAGAAAGCCCGTCGCCTTTGCGATGGCGCCGACACACAACTGGCACCTGCTGCGCACGATTTCCTCCGAAATGGAGTCGGGCGCCATCAATCTCAAGGCCATCGGCCGACAGTTCGGCGGACTGCCGCTTGAAGACCTTGCCAAGGTTGTGCTCTCACAGTGGTGTGAGGCAGGGCTTCTCGTCAAACGCGGCGATTGGTATTACCAAACCGTTGCTGGTCAGTATTGGCACGTCACACTCGCTCAGCTCCTGATGGACTTTTTGTCACATCAGCTGCCCGAACCCGAGAGCGAACAAAAGATGGATATGGGGGCTCCCGATTCGATGATGAAGATGGCGAGTGCGGGCCACCACGCGCATGGGCAGATGCCGCCGGGCATCTTAAAGATGCTCGAAGGCATGCCTCGCGACATGATCATTGAAATGGCCAAAAAAATGCCCAAAGAAATGATTACTCAGATGGTCGCTCAGGCGCCCAAAGATGTGATCGAAAGAGTCCTCGGCGAGGACGGACTTCGCGAACTTGGCGTTCGCTGAAGTTTTATCCAAAACAATAAAAAGCACTATTTCCCACAGCGAATCCCTCCAGTTTCTTTTTAGGACCAAGAAGAACTTAGTGGACTTATCCATGAAAACTTATACCCACAACCTTCTTTCTGCCGCTGTTGTTGCTGCAATTACTTTTTCCGGTGCGGCGATTGCCGATGAATATCAGACGCTTGAAACCACAACGGTTACCGCTGGCCGTTTTGAGCAGGACTTGATGGAAACGCCGATGAGCGTTTCCGTGATCACAGCAGACGATATTGCTAAGAGCGGCGCTCAGTCGATTGGTGCGCTGATCGAGTCCATGACCGGTGTTCGCATCAATAACGACGGCGGTCAGGGTATTAAGCGCGCGAAGATCCGCGGTGAAGACGCTTTTCGTTCGCTCGTCATGATTGACGGTCAGAAGATTTCCGAGCAGAAGTCAATGTCCGGATCACCCATTCTGATCGATCCGGCCATGGTTGAACGCATTGAAGTCATCAAAGGACCGGCATCTGTGCTTTACGGTTCCGACGCCATTGGCGGTGCGATCAACATCATCACGAAGAAAGGCGGTACAAAACCGGTGCAAGGCGAGGTTGGTGCCGGTATGAACACCTCCAACTCCGGCAAGTCTGTCAACGCGTCGGTGTACGGCGGCGTTGAGGGCTGGAAGTATCGCATCGGTGTTGCCCACGAAGACGGCGACAATCTGAAAACGCCTGTCGGTGATATGAACCACACGAAGTTCAATTCGACAGGGGCAAATCTCTTTGTGTCGTATGACATCAATGAAAAGGCGACCGTTGGCGCTACGTTGGATCACTTTGACCTGGATTTCATGTCAGGCAGTGCAGAGCCGGGATATGAGCCGTTCTATGTAGATGTGCCGGAATGGAAGCGCACAAAATTGGGTGTGTTTGGTGAGTTGCATGATCTAACGGAATCATTGAAAAAAGTTCGTTTTGATGTTTTTTATCAGAAGAACGATAAGACAATGAACAACCATGTTGAAGTGATAAATAGCCCCGTTGTTGTTGATAACTATGCAGATAATTCACTTGACCAATATGGTTTTTCCTTGCAAACGAATTGGTCTGTTTCTGACTCTACTTTCATCGTTGCAGGGTATGAGTTCAATAATGACGATTTAGATGCTCAAAGTCATGTACATACTGTTGGTGATACTCCAGCTATGCCTACTATGCCGAGCATGCATATCGATACGGAAAAGCAGGGTTTCTTTAAGGGTGCTATGACCACTCATGCACTTTTTGCATCGGCTGAAACAAATTTAGTAGATACGGTCACACTTTCTTATGGTGCTCGCTACACCTACGTTAAGACCGACAAGGATGACATTCATGGCTATAAGGTCTATAACCCAAGCAATACCACACCACAACGACCATTCAACCCGGATCAGGAACTTGGTAAGGCTGGCAAACAGCATGATGACCGTGTTGTTTTCAATGCGGGTTTAGTTTGGCATCCAGTCAACGATTTAGCCTTACGTGCTAATTGGGCTCAGGGGTTCCGTGCTCCGCTTTTGCAGGAACGTTACATTGCAACCAGTATGGGTAGCACCAGCACAACATTGGGTAATCCTGATTTGAAGCCTGAGACGTCCAATAACTTTGAAGTCGGTGCACGTTGGATGTCAAACAGCATCATGCTTGATGCCGCGATGTTCTACTCGAAAGCCAAGAACTACATCCAAGCTTTGCCAATCAGTTCATCTCTGTCTCGTTATGAAAATGTTGGCGAAGCTACGACGTACGGCCTTGAATTGACTGGTTCTTATGAAATTAAATCCATCGGTCTCGAGCCGTATGTGAATTTGACTCTCATGCGCCGTCAGTTTGATTACGGTAATGTGGAAACCTATAAGACAGCCACTCCTGCTGTTATCGCTCGCTACGGTTTCCGTTGGAACGGCGAAGCAAATGGTTTGGGACTGCATGCCGACGCGTATGCTCGAACCATTTCTGCTACTGCTCGATCTGATTCGAGCTATCGCCTCGGCGGCGCCACGACTTTCAACCTGACGGGCGGCGTGACGTTTGGCGACCAGAAGCAGTATGGCCTCGATGCGGGGTTCTACAACATCTTTGACAAGGCCTATCGCGAACAGACCGCGATCTACGAACCGGGCCGTTATCTCGCCGTTAAGCTCAATGCGAAGTTCTAACTTCATTCTTTTGAGCTGAAAAAAGCAAGTAGCAGCGCCCTGTATCTCGTCCTAAGAGGTGCAGGGCGCCGGTCGACTTCAGCAAGTCATTTTTTATTTCAGGAGCCGTCACTGAGATGACAACGACCAAGCCTCAATGGATTAAAAGGCGTTGGGAACCGAGAGAGCTCGTGCTCATAGGTGTCTTTGCCGCTGCCGCCAAACTCTCGAGTCTCTTGATTGCACTCGCGGGCGGCGGGATGAATCCCATTTCGCTCCTGGGAAAGAATTTGGTCTATACGACCCTCATGATCGTGCTGCTCACCAAGGTTCCGAAGCTTTGGACGCTCACGCTCTTTACCGTTGTGAGCATGCTCGTAAGCGTCCTGCTTTTGGGTGGAAGTCTGACGCTTCTCCCGGCAGCCTTGACCGGCGCTCTTCTGGGTGAACTTTTCGTCGTGCTTTCGGGCGGCGTTCATAAGCCCTGGGCGCCTTGGGTGGCGGTCGGCGTCTACGACTTCGTGAGCAAAATGCTTTCGCTCGGGGTGTCCTATCTCTTCCTGCGTGAGACCCCGGCACTGATGACGATCATCATCCCGATCGTGCTGCTCGGTTATGCGGGCTCTGTGATTGGTCTCTGGTTTGGATGGAAAACTGTAGGGGAGCTCCGCCATGCGGGTTTTGTTCGTTAAAGACGAGAGCTCAATGCTGCGGGGGCTTGACGCCAAAACAAAGCTCTCGGTCATGCTGGTCACCGCCGTACTTGTTGTGGCTTGTTCCGGCGTCATAAGCCAGATGGTGCTCTTTCTTTTCACGCTTGTCTACGTGCTGATGCTTAAGCGCCCGAAGCTCGTGACGCTGCTCTACATTCTTATGGCCGTGATGATGGCGGTGTCAGCCGGGGTCGGGGGGCTTATTTCGCTCTGGGCGCCGAAGCTGGGCGGTCTCTCCGCCCAAGCGCTCTTCGTTCCGTTTCTGCGAGGCGTCTCCATGATGAATGTGGTGATGGTGCTCGCACTCACGACGCGTGTTGAGGACTTGCTGGGAACACTGGAGCGTTTGCATCTGCCCTTTGTTGTCTTTTTGCCGGCAGTAGTCATGCTTCGCTTCATCCCGACCTTCACAAACGATATTCGTCAGGTTTGGGAGACGCTTCGTATCCGCGGCTGGCCGATGGGACCGGTGATGATTACGACGCACCCGATCCTGTCGGCTCGCCTGCTGTTCACGCCGATCCTCTTTCGCGCACTCAAATCCTCTGAAACGCTGGGTATTGCAGCGGAATTGAAGGGCATCGGCACGGCGCACCGCACGGTGCTCCCAAAGGCGCCGCCGCTCTCCCAACTCGATCGAAACATCTTTATAGCGATGGGTGTCTGCGTCGTTCTGGCGCTTCTCGCTGAAATCTTCCTGCGCGAGCTCTTTATGACGCCCGGCGCTGTCATGCCTTGATTAAGCCCATGCACGCGATTGAACTGAAGAAAGTTTCCTACCGCTACAGCGGTGCCGAACCAGACTCGCCGGATGCGGTTCGATGTCTTGATCTCACGGTTGATGCGGGCGAGCTTAAGCTCGTTACCGGCGCTTCGGGCTGCGGCAAGACGACGGTCATGCGGCTGGTGAACGGCCTGTGTCCGCAGATCTACGGCGGCACCCTGTCGGGTGAAGTATTGGTCGACGGCAATCCCACGCAGGATACGCCCGTGGCGGTGCTCTCAGAGCATATCGGCACGCTTTTCCAGGATCCCGAAGAGCAGTTCTTCGCGCTCAATGTGGGCGATGAGATCTCCTTCGCGCTCAAAAGCCGCGGCGTGCCGTTTGAAGAAATCGGTCCCCGCGTAGACCGTGCTGCCAAGCGCATGGGGATTGAACATCTTCTCGCGCAGGACATTCACGAGCTCTCTGAAGGGCAAAAGCAGAAGGTCGGACTCGCCTCGATTCTCGCGCTCGGCCCCAAAGCGCTCATTCTCGATGAGCCGAGCGCCAATCTGGATCCGGAAGCCACAGTGTCGCTTGCCGGCATCCTCGGTGAACTCAAAGCCGAGGGCGCAGCCATTCTCGTGGTCGACCATCGTCTTTACTGGCTTAAAGGCTTGGTTGATGAGGTCCTCGTCATGCAGGCCGGAGCGGTGGCGGTTCGGGGCCCGTTCTCTATTCTTGACGATGAGAATGTGCGCCGACTTTACGGGCTTCGCCAAGCCGAGGTGGAGGATCTCCGCCCTGCCGCGCATTCCGACGGCACTGGGAGACGGGACCGTGCCGGCGGGCTTTTTTGCGGCCGAACACGTCTCCTTTACGTATAAAGGCGCTCAAAAGCCCATCTTCAGCAACGTGAGTTTTTCGGTTCCCGCAGGGATTACGGCGCTGATCGGTGCAAACGGAACGGGCAAAACAACGCTGGCGCGCATCTTGACCGGGCTCAATGAAGCCCAAGGCATCTTCTCGATTGAGGGCCGGCCCGTTGACCGAGACGGCCTCATGCCGCATTCGGGGCTGGTGCTCCAAAATGCCGACCATCAGCTTCAGATGCGCACCGTGCGCGAAGAGGTTGAGGCTTCGATGATTGCAGCCAAGTCCGCAGCGAAAAAGCACGCAGCTTTCTGGCAGCGTCTGAAGACGCCGAAACTCACCGCTGAAGAAGAAGTGTGGGTCACGGAGCTCCTCACGACGCTGCGTCTGGCTCCGCTCGCGGAACGCCACCCGCAGAGTCTCTCGGGCGGCGAGAAGCAGCGCGTAGTCATTGCTTGTGCGCTTGCCAAGAATCCGCAAATTCTGATTCTGGACGAACCGACGTCAGGGCTCGACGGCGCCAATATGGCCTCCATTTCCAAGCTGCTTAAGGCCGAGGCTGCCCGAGGCCGAGCGGTTTTCCTGATCACCCACGATCTGGAGCTTCTGCAGGCCTGCGGAACTGCGCTCGACATGAAGGATTTGCAGCCGGCTGAAGCTGCCCAATGATTTTTTCAGACTTTGCACAACCTTTTTTTCACTTCACAAAGGAAACAACGTCATGACCAACTGCTGCTGCAAGAAGCCTACGGCCGAACAAGCCAAGATCATTGAAGAAATGCTGGCTGCGCCCTATCCGGTGACGGTGAGCTCCATCGCCGGCCGACTCGGCGTAACGGATCTTGAGGCTGCCGAACTGCTGCCGGAAGCCAACTGCACCTTCGTCAAGGGCGACATCACAGAGCGCTTCACCGAAATTTGGGCGGAACTCGCTTCCTGGGAAAAGATCACGCTTTTCATTCAGCATGAAGGCAGCATCTTTGAAATTCAGGGGCAGCTCCATGAGGGAAAGATTGCTCAGGGTTATTACAACATCCTCGCCAAGTCGGCGACGATCGGCGGCCACATGAAGTATGACGCCTTCTCGGCCGTGGCTTTCACGACCTTCCCCTTCATGGGACGCGAGTCTCTCGCCGTGCAGTTCTTTACCAAGGAAGGCAAAACGGCCTTCTCGGTTTTCGTCGGCCGAGAAAATCATCAGCTCGTCGAATCCGTGAAGGAAAAGTTCATTGCCGCCCGAGCCAAGTTCTCGGCCTGATCGATCCGCTTCAGCTCGTCTCGAACCGCTCTGCCTCCGAAGATCGCATCCCCCAACGATCTCGGAGGCTGCGCATTAAGCCCGTATGAAGGGTGATGCGTTAGAAAAGCGGCTCACTGAGATCGTGAGCAAACGGCTCGCCGTCATTCTGGTTCAATTGGTGTTGGGGGGGGGAGCCATATTTACGCCGCAAGCGTGCTTTGAACACGCTGCGGCGAATCGCTTTATTCTGACTGCGCAGACGGACTGCATTTTAACGGTCCTGCGTTCACTACCATTTTCGAGGAGATTCCCCATGACTGCTGCCGCCGCCAAGCCTCTTGTCGTCATCAGCTCCCGTACGGGCAACACCATGATTCTCGGTCACGCCATCTGCGACGCGATGCCTGGGGCCGTCCTGGTCAAGCCTGAAGCGCTGCCCGAAGACTTGTCGGGCTTTAATCCGATTCTGCTCGGTTTCTGGTGCGACCGCGGCATGGCGCCTGAAGACATTCAGGCGGCAGCGAAAAAGCTCGAAGGCAAGACGATCGGGTGCTTCGCCACCATGGGCGGCAATGCTGAAACGCCCGAAGCGCTCGACTGGATGAAGCGTACGTCGGAGAGTTTGGCAGCAGCGGGCAAAAACAATACCCTCGCAGGCACTTATCTCTGCCGCGGCCGTATTGATCCGGCGCTCTTCGAACGGATGACCGCGATGATGGGCGGCAAGGTGACGCCCGAGCGCGAAGCGCGCCGTCTGGCGAGCGAAACGCACCCGGACCGCATGGATCTCGAGCGCGGCGTCGAGCGCTTCCGCACCATCTTCGGAGTGAATTGGTAATGGCCTCGGCACAGCCTGCCGTTCGCATCGACTCCCTCGAAAAACGCTACGCCTCGGGCACTCTTGCCTTGAAGGGCGTGAGTTTTGACGTTGACGAAGGCGAATTCTTCGGTCTGCTCGGCCCAAACGGCGCCGGCAAAACAACGCTGATTTCCTGCCTCGGCGGACTGACCACGCCGACGGGCGGGCGCATTCTTGTTCGCGGCATGGATACCCGTACAGATCGACGAGCCGCATCGCTCTTTCTCGGCATCGTGCCGCAGGAAATCACTTTCGACCCGTTTCTGACGGTGCGCGAAACGCTGCGCTTTCAGTCGGGCTACTGGGGCATTCTCCGAAATGACGACTGGATTGATGAAATTCTCGCCAATCTGGGTTTGACCGACAAAGCGGACGCTTCCATGCGAGCGCTCTCGGGCGGCATGAAGCGCCGTGTGCTTGTTGCCCAGGCGCTCGTTCATAAGCCGCCGGTGATCGTGCTCGATGAGCCGACGGCCGGCGTAGACGTTGAGCTTCGCGAACACCTCTGGGACTTCATCGGACGGCTGCATCGCGAGGGGCGGACGGTGATTCTCACAACGCACTACCTCGAAGAGGCGCAGGCGCTTTGCAGCCGCATCGCCATCATGAAGAAGGGCGAGGTTGCAGCGCTTGACCGCACGGAAGCGCTTTTGTCGCGCTTTGAAGGCCGAGTGCTCCGCTGCCGGCTGGTAAAGGGGGACCTGCCGCCCGAAGCGGCGCGCGACCTTATGCGCCGTCACGGCAATGATGTGACGCTGCGAATTGAAGACGCCGACGACGCTTTGCGAAAGCTCGAAAGCCTGAAGGCGGCCGGCGCGGAGATTGAAAATCTGACGGTAGGACAGCCCGATCTGGAGGATGTCTTCCTCGCTGTTACGGGAGGTGAAGCCTGATGTGGGTTCCTTTCTGGACGCTCTTTAAAAAGGAAGTGATCCGCTTCCTCAAGGTGTGGATGCACACCGTGCTGGCTCCTGTCCTCACGGGCGGGCTCTATCTCTTTGTTTTCGGCGAAGCGCTCTCCAAGCACCTGCCCGTCTATGAGGGCGTGTCCTATACGGCCTTCATCATTCCGGGCCTCATCATGATGACGGTGCTGCAGAATGCGTTTTCCAACACGGCGAGCTCACTCATTCAGTCGAAGATTTCAGGGAATCTCGTCTTTATTCTTCTGCCGGCCATCCCGGGACCGCAGGTGGCCGCGGCCTATATCGGCGCGAGCTTCGTGCGCTCAGCGCTCGCTGGCGCCGGGCTCTATCTGCTCTGCTCCTGGTGGGCATCTCCCCCGGTGCGTGAACCGGGGCTCCTTATTGCTTTCGGCTTCTTCGGTGCGGCCATCATGGCGGCCTTGGGTCTCATCACGGCGCTTTGGGCCGAAAAATACGATCAGATGGGAGCGGTGATGAATTTCGTCATCATGCCGCTCACCTTCCTTTCGGGCGTCTTTTATTCCGTGGATTCGCTTCCGCCCTTCTGGCAGGCCGCGAGCCGCCTCAATCCCTTCTACTACTTGGTAGACGGCTTTCGGCAGGGATTCTTCGGGAGCGGCGACACCAACACGACGCTGAGCCTCCTCATCGTTGCCGCAACGGCTTTGGCCGTCACGGCGGCCGCTGTGGTGCTACTCGTTAAGGGCTGGAAGATCCGCACCTGAAGCAGGCTCTCACGCGGATCTTTCCATGACGGACTGAATCACGCGCTGCTGCTCATCAAAATACGGATTGAAGGTCAGACGTGCACGGATCTTGCCGCGGCGCTTGTCGCCCCAGGCGCCATAGTCGACCTCGCCCCGGCGGCAGGCTGCGTAGGAGGGCTTTTCGCCCTCGGGCGTACAGATATGCGAGCGGCCATGCCGGCCGTATTCCGGATTGTCGGGGGAGAAGCTCATCGCCATGTGCGAGAAGCTCCAAATGCGCTCGGACGGAATTTCATCGGGATGCACAATAATCCGCGGATCTTTGGCGGCTTTGCCCAGTCCTTCGCGGGAGCCGTACCAGATGAAGCGGGACTGCGCGGAGGTAAAGCGCTGCGGAATCCATTCAATGAGCGATTGGGCGTCGAGAATGGAGTCGTGCTCGGAGAGCATCACCACAGCAGGCTTGGCAAAGGGCTTCGCCTTGAGCGCATCATCGACGCCGCGCATGGTATCGACGAAGGCCGCGAGCCCTGACACCGGGACCATCGTATAGCGAAAGGCTGTCTGACCGCCCATCAGGGATTCCTGAGGTTCCCTGAGCCACGTGATGAAGGGCTTTAAGAGCGGCGCGAGGAAGGTGAGATGCGTGCGCACGACAAAGGCGGGCGAAAAGACGCCCAATCGAAAAGCGCCGCCGCCCGTCGGCATCCGCTTGGCCGGTAAGCGCGGCCTCGAGCGCCAGATTGCATCCGGTGGAGAAGCCCCCCAGCCACATAGGCCGCGGTTTCCCGTCGGTGCCCGGTCCCAGCTGATTGAGATCCCGCCGCAGCACGGCAACCTGTTCATTCACGACGCGCCGCCAGTCGTCAGCCGCCGGAGTTGCC
>OGUN01002372.1_pt1 | contig 11330 bp, 12 predicted proteins | sample 1553621 | NCBI WGS metagenome assembly OGUN01 (sample SAMEA2580300, study PRJEB22360) | human gut metagenome | biome: human gut; feature: human-associated habitat; material: faeces | place: Denmark | collected 2008/2010
CGGAACCGGTTACACCTAACAGGGTTTCAAACTGATTTCCCTCTTTAAATCCATCCACCAGCTCTTTGATCGCCTGCGGCTGATCACCGGTCGGCTGATATTCTGATACTAATTTGAAATGATCCATTATGTTCTCCTGATATATCTATCTAAATACAATCAATATTCTTATTATTGTTCTCTGTCTAATATATCATTCCATTTAAAAAAAGTACAGAGCAAATCGAATATTTGTTCTTTATTCTGTAAGAACCTTCTGCTTCCCACTGTTGCATCCGCAAAGCGGATTTAAAAAACATGCCATCCATGATATACTATGATTTATCAAAAAATGAACGAGGTGTAACATGAGCGCAATCGTAACATTAAAGAAGGGCGAGGGCAGAACCATCAAAGCCGGCGGCGCCTGGATTTATGACAATGAAATAGATACCATCATGGGGAGTTTTGAAAACGGAGATATCATCATTGTAAAAGACTTTGACGGATATCCGATGGGAAAGGGATTTATCAATACGAATTCCAAGATCACTGTCCGTATGCTGACACGTCACGTCGATACCGAGATCAATGAAGATTTCTTCCGCATGCGTCTGCAGGCAGCATGGGATTATCGTAAGAAAACCGTAGATACAAGCAGCTGCCGTATCGTATTTGGCGAGGCAGACTTTCTGCCCGGTATTGTGATTGACAAATTTGAAGATGTGCTGGTCGTTGAGTCACTTGCACTTGGAATTGACAGAGTTAAAAATTTGTTAATAAATATTTTAAAAAATGTCCTTAAATCAGATGGTATAATAATCAAAGGTGTTTATGAGCGTAGCGATGCTAAAGTTAGAATAAATGAAGGGATGCAGCCATTCAAGGGATTCATTGGGGATGAATTCGACACGAACGTGGAAATTATTGAAAATGGCGTACACTATATTGTTGACGTAAAAGACGGTCAGAAGACCGGCTTCTTTCTTGACCAGAAATACAACCGACTTGCGATCCAGCGTCTTTGTAAGGATGCAAAAGTTCTTGACTGTTTCACACACACAGGCTCTTTTGCGCTGAACGCCGGAATTGCCGGTGCCGCAAGCGTACTGGGTGTAGATGCTTCCGCACTTGCGGTTAGACAGGCACAGGAAAATGCAAAGCTGAACCACCTGGAGGATTCGGTTACATTTATCTGTAAAGATGTCTTTGATCTGCTCCCTGAACTGGAAGAACAGGGCGAGAAATTCGACGTTGTAATTCTGGATCCACCTGCATTTACAAAATCACGCAACTCAATTAAAAACGCTGTAAAAGGTTATCGGGAAATAAATCTGAGAGCCATGAAGCTCGTTAAAGATGGCGGCTTTCTTGCCACCTGTTCATGCTCCCATTTCATGGACTATGAACTCTTTACAAAAACCATCGGGCAGGCTGCTTCCAACTCTCACAAACGACTGAGACAGGTTGAATTCCGTACTCAGGCTCCTGATCATCCGATTCTGTGGGCTGCAGATGAATCATATTATCTGAAGTTCTACATATTTCAAGTAACCAGCGACAAATAGCTGGAGTTTCAGAGATTGGTCCTCTGTCATTTATCTTACTTGTAATACTTTTGGGAGGTAAACATGAAGCTAATACAGAGAAATAGGGATGCAGCATATCTACAGTATGATAAATATGTCGATTTCGACAATCCCATGGTTATGGAGAAGGCTATGGATCTTACCAAAAACTGCAGATCTGTTTACGAAAAAATAGAAACCATATATTATTTTGTCAGAGATGAAATTGATCACACCTGGGACGCCAAAGATTCCACGATCACGATCTCTGCATCAGATGTTCTGGAAAAGAAAACCGGTATCAGCTATTCAAAGGCAAATCTGTTAGCCGCACTGATGCGTGCAAATGGTATTTACACCGGATTCTGCTACCAGAGGATTAAACGATTCACATATGATAACAAGCTGGCACTTCATGCACTGAATGCAGTATTTGAACCGGATGTCAAGAAATGGATCCGCTTGGACGCCAGAGGAAACAATTACCAGTTTCAAGCTGATTTCTCGATCAACGAACGAAATCTTGGATATGAGATCCGACCGGAGCTTGGTGAATTTGAATTCGACGATTTGATCGCGGTTCCTCTTCCATCGACAATGGCAGTTCTGGAAAAGAGCACAAATGCGATCAAAATGTACTATAACGATCTGCCGGACTACAACGATTAATATTATATTTTACAAAATCATCGGTCCTGCCGACCGACAGTTTTTCCTGATCATTCTAAAAACTGTTCTGTTGGCGCGGTCGATGATTTTTTATGTCTGTCTGAAATGATTTCCGTTGATTTTTCCGGTATCGCAGGGTTTAATTTCCTGTTGTCTTATGGTAGAATTATACACAGTTAAAAATTTTACGAAAAGGGGTTACCGATATGAGTAATGTCACAATTATGAATCATCCTTTGATCAAACACAAAATATCAATGTTAAGAAACGAGAACACCGGAACAAATGAATTCCGTACACTTGTAGAAGAAATCGCTATGCTTATGGGCTACGAAGCACTTCGTGATCTGCCTACAGAAGATGTAGAGATCAAGACTCCGATCGAAACCTGCAAATCTCCTATGATCGCAGGCAAAAAGATGGCAGTTGTACCGATCCTCCGTGCCGGTCTTGGCATGGTAAGCGGCATCCTTGCTCTGGTTCCATCAGCAAAGGTTGGACACATCGGGCTCTACAGAGACCCGAAGACACACGAGCCGCATGAGTATTACTGTAAACTGCCGGATCCGATCGAGCAGAGAACAATCCTTGTTGTTGATCCAATGTTAGCAACCGGCGGTTCCGGTTCCGAAGCTGTTTCATTTATCAAACAGCACGGCGGCAAGAATATCAAATTCATGTGTATCATCGCTGCTCCTGAAGGTCTGGAAAGACTTCAGAAGGATCACCCGGACATCCAGATCTATGTTGGTCAGCTTGACAGATGCTTAAATGAAAATGCTTACATCTGCCCGGGTCTCGGTGATGCCGGCGACAGAATTTTCGGAACAAAATAACAGGAAGGCTTACATTATGAGATATATACACGAGCTTCGCGAAGGCGAAATGGTTTCAGAGGTTTACCTCTGCAAAAACAAGATCACAGGAAAGACAAAATCAGGTAAATCCTACTATTCTCTGCAGCTGGTAGATGCCAGCGGAACAATGGATGGTAAGATCTGGGAACTGAACAGCGGAATTGGGCATTTTGAATCCATGAACTATGTTAAGGTTGACGGTCAGGTTACCTCATTTAACAACACTCTCCAGTTGACAATTAAGAAGATCCGTATCGCTGAAGAAGGGGAATACGATATCAACGACTATATGCCATGCACGAAGAAAAATGTCGATGAAATGTTTGACAAGCTGCTTGGCATTATCGCAACGATCGAAAAGCCTTACTACAAAAAGCTTCTGGAAAGCTTCTTTGTAGAGGACAAAGCTCTTGCAAAAGAATTCAAAAAGCATTCGGCTGCCAAATCCATTCATCATGGATTTGTCGGTGGTCTGTTAGAGCACACTCTGGCAGTTACCAGCATGTGTGACTACTACACTACATACTACCCGATCTTAAATCGTGACCTGCTCCTGACTGCTGCCATGCTTCATGACATCGGCAAGGTCTATGAGCTTTCAACATTCCCGGAAAACGATTACACAGATTCCGGTCAGTTACTTGGTCACATCGTAATGGGTACTATGATGATCCGCGACAAGATTCGTGATTCTGTTCCGGAATTTCCTGCAAAGGAAGCAAACGAACTGGAGCACTGTATCCTCGCCCACCACGGCGAACTGGAATACGGCTCTCCAAAGAAGCCTGCCCTGATCGAAGCACTTGCATTATCATTTGCCGATAATACAGATGCCAAGATCCAGACATTCATGGAAGCATTAGACAGCAAGGACGAGACCGGCTGGCTTGGTTACAATAAAATGATAGAAAGTAATATCCGCAGATCTACAAAATAAAGGATACGATATTTATTTTATGGAACTTAAAAAGAACAGTATATATACAATAGAAATAACGGACATGGGAAATGAGGGAGAAGGCATCGGCCATCTCTCTCTTTCTGATGTAGCAAATAACAAAACAGGCACAGACATTTCCACGAAAGCTTCATCCGAAGATGGAAATAACGTGCAGAATATCACTGTATTTGTCAAAGATACAGTGATCGGTGACGTAGCCGAGATCTCGATCATGAAAGCAAAAAAATCGATCGCCTACGGACGGCTGGTTCGCCTGATCACACCATCCCCTTACCGCGTAACTCCGGTCTGCCCAGTCGCAAAGAGCTGTGGTGGATGCAGTCTTCAGCACATTTCCTATGAGAAGCAGTTGGAATACAAATGGAATAAAGTAAGAGAATGTCTGCGCCGGATCGGCAAGATTGAGAATCCCGATACTCTGATGGAACCAATCTATGGTATGAAAGAACCATACCACTATCGAAATAAAGCACAGTTTCCGGTTGGCAGAGACAAAAACGGCAATATCGTGATCGGCTTCTATGCCGGCAGAACCCATTCGATCATCGATTCCGATACCTGTGCGATCGGTGCAGAAGTAAATGATCAGATTCTGCCGATCATCCGTGCATTTCTCACGGAATATAACATTTCCACTTATAACGAAACAACCGGACAGGGTCTGGTACGTCATATTCTGACCCGTGTTGGTTTTACAACCGGCGAAGTCATGGTCTGTCTCATCATAAATGGAAAAAAACTGCCTCATGCAGATGAACTCATCTCCCGTCTGACAAAGATTTCCGGAATGACTTCAATCTGCCTGAACATCAATACAGAAAAAACAAATAAGATTCTTGGGCCAACCTGCAAAACACTGTGGGGCAGTCCATACATCACAGATTATATCGGCAATGTAAAATACCAGATCTCACCTCTGTCCTTCTATCAGGTAAACCCTGTGCAGACAAAGGTACTTTATGAAAAAGCATTGGAATATGCAGATCTGAACGGCGAAGAAACCGTCTGGGATATGTACTGCGGCATCGGAACCATCTCCCTGTTTCTTGCTCAGAAAGCAAAACAGGTATACGGTGTGGAGATCGTTCCTCAAGCAATCCTGGATGCCCGTAAAAATGCGGAACTTAACGATATCCACAACGTCGAATTCTTTATCGGAAAAGCGGAGGAAGTCGTTCCTGCCATTTACGAAAAAGGCGGCGATGGTTCCCATGCAGATGTCGTCGTTGTCGATCCACCAAGAAAAGGCTGTGACAAGGTACTCCTTGACACCCTGATCCGGATGAATCCAAAACGGCTTGTCTATGTAAGCTGCGATCCCGCAACCCTTGCCCGTGACATCGCCATCCTCACTCCCGCCGGCTACCACCTCGAAAAAGTCGCTGTTGTCGACCAATTTGGTCACACCGGGCACGTTGAAACTTGCGTTCTCTTAGAGAAGACAAGTGCAACGCACGAAGTCTGAACTTAGAAACGCAGTTGTTCTGGCGAGCGAAGCGAGAGCAGAACTTCCTTGAACCTTATCAAGGAGCATTAGCACTGACCATGCGATAGCTGTCCACGATTGGCGTGCACGAAGTGCAAAGACAGCGTAGGAAAGAGGAATGTGTAATGCTCCAGATTATGTCCTTAGGCTGTTGGCATACTATATTAAAACGGAAAACATGGTGAAAGATAAGAGCAACGAGAAAATATGAGAAATTTGGAAATGATACAGTCTGGTTATCACTTGACCAGATGGCAGAACTGTTTCAAAGGGATAAATCAACTATATCGAGACATATTAAAAAGATATTTGAGGAAAGAGAATTGGATGCTTGTCAGACATTCGGAAGATAAAAAATTATATCTATAGGAGATACAACAATGTTATACATCATGCGACATGGAAAAACAGACTGGAATGCCATGCGGAAACTACAAGGTCGGACAGACATTCCATTAAATGAAGAAGGACGCCAGATGGCGGAGCATGCCAGAACAGAATATGCCGATATCCATTTTGATATCTGCTACTGCTCTCCCCTTATCCGAGCAAAGGAAACAGCCGAGATCGTATTAAAAGGGCGGAACATTCCGATCATAACGGACGACCGGTTAAAAGAAATGAGTTTTGGCAGCTATGAAGGAACCGCAAACTGCATAACTACTCCCGGCTGTCCAATAAAAAATCTCTTTCTTGATCCGGCAAACTATAAAGTTCCAAAGGATGGTGGAGAAAGCTTTGAACAGCTATTTGCGAGAACAGGAGAGTTTCTAAAAGAGGTTGTAAAACCACAATTAGACGAAGGAAAGGATGTCCTGATTGTCGGGCATGGTGCGATGAATTCAAGTATTGTCTGCCAGGTCAAAGGGATCCCGCTGTCAGAATTCTGGAGCGCAGGAATCGAGAACTGCAAACTGAAACGTATACTATAAATATCATTTATAAATCCAAACAAAAGCAACACATTTCATTCAATAGCAAATGAGGAGATATTTGAAAATGAAGACCTACAACTTCTATGGTTGGGAACAGGCAACCGTTCCTGCCATAACAAACAAGTATAAAGGAATCCATACACCACAGGATCTGTATGACAGATTATCTGATATCTGGTGTGCTGATACTTGCGCACCAAGACTGCGTGATGGCTGGACACCGGAGAATAAAACCTTGGGGCAGTGTTCTATCACAGCATTTCTGGTTCAGGACATCTTTGGCGGCAAGGTGTATGGCATCCTGCGTCCCGGCGGAAACTATCATTGCTATAACGATGTCAACGGTCATATATTTGACCTGACCAGTGAACAGTTTGGTGATGAGACTCTTTCTTATAAGAACAATCCTGAGCAGTTCCGTGAAGTACATTTTGCAAAAGAAGAAAAACGTTTAAGATATGAATATCTGAAACAACAACTGGCATGCTTAAACCAGCAATCCACTTGCTGATTTTCGTAAGATCAGGTATGCTGAAAAATAAATATGACATCTGAGAAAGGAACCCATACTATGATAGGATTAATCGTCGCACGTTCAAAAAATAATGTAATCGGAAAAAACGGCCAGATCCCATGGCGGATCAAAGGAGAGCAAAAGCAGTTCAAAGAATTAACTACCGGCAACACTGTAATTATGGGACGTAAGTCATATGAAGAGATCGGACATCCTCTCCCGAACCGAATGAATATCGTTGTGTCAAATACTGCCAATTACTCCGGTGAAAACCTGCTTACCGTTCATTCCTTACAGGAAGCTCTTGATGCTGTAAAAGAGGGGAATGTCTATATCTCCGGTGGATATGGGCTGTTCAAAGAGGCACTTCCACTGGTTGATACGATGTATATCACAGAAGTTGATACTGTCGTTGAAGACGGAGATGTCTTCTTCCCAGAATTCAATGCAGATGAATTCGATATTACAACTGGCGAATCCGGTGGTGACGACATTATATTTACCCGCACGACCTACACCCGCAAGAAACTGTAAACAAGGACAACTCACATGAATACACAGACAACGAATGAAAATCCTCTCGGCACTCAACCCGTAAAAAAATTATTAATGCAATTTGCTATTCCAAGTATAGTAGCCATGCTGGTCAGCTCTCTTTATAACATTGTTGACCAGTTTTTCATTGGGCGAAATGTCGGTGAACTCGGAAATGCCGCAACCAATATTTCATTTCCACTTTCCATATCCTGTATCGCGATCGCTCTGCTGTTCGGCATCGGCGGCGCATCTGCTTTTAATCTGGCTATGGGAAAAGGAGAAAAGGAAAAAGCAGTTTATTATATCGGCAATTCCGCTGTCATGCTCTTTGGCTGTGGTGTAATTTTAACTACGATCACCCTGCTGTTCTTAGAGCCTCTGCTCCGTTTCTTTGGATCTCCCGACAATGTACTTTCCTATGCAAAAACTTACACCGGCATTGTTGCGATCGGTTTTCCTTTTCTGATCCTCACGACCGGAAGCGGTCATCTGATCCGGGCAGATGGCAGACCAAAGATTAGCATGATCTGTAACCTTACCGGAGCCGTGATCAACACCATCTTAGATGCTCTGTTTGTATCCGTTCTTCAGATGGGTATGGCAGGCGCAGCCATCGCAACCGTTATCGGTCAGGTAATATCCGCCGGTCTTGTCATCTGGTTTTTATCCCGCTGTAAGACTGTAACGATAAGAAAAGAACATCTCCGCATCAGTAGACCGATCATAGCGAGAGTCACATCCCTTGGTACTGCTCCTTGCAGCAATCAGCTTGCCATGATGATCGTACAGATCATTATGAACAAATCTCTCAAATACTATGGCTCCCTTTCCATCTATGGCGAAGCAATCCCTATCGCCTGTGCCGGAATTATCACAAAAGTAAATCAGGTATTTCTATCTCTGATTATCGGTATATCACAAGGCTTACAGCCAATCACCAGCTATAACTACGGTGCAGGAAAATACAAACGGGTAAAGTCTGCCTATCTGTTCGCCTCTACCTGTGGATTTGTGATCGCGCTCATTGCGTTTCTATTATTCCAGTTTGTGCCAAGGCAGATCATATCCATTTTCGGAAATGGCTCCGAAAGCTACTTCCAGTTTTCGATCAGCTATTTTCGTATTTTTCTGTTCTTTACGTTTATAAACTTTATGCAGCCGATCACTTCGAACTTCTTTACATCGATCGGCAAACCGAAAAAAGGAACATTCCTGTCATTAACCAGACAGATCCTGTTCCTTCTTCCATTATTAATTATTCTGCCGCTTTTTATGGGTATTGATGGCATTATGTATTCCGGCCCTATCGCCGATGGACTTGCCGGAGCGGTCGCCATCTTCATGGTCTTTAACGAATTCCGCACCAGACCTTTCCGCTAAAGAGGTTGTTGTTGTTCAACCTCTACTTTTTGCCATGATATTTTGGCTCTGCTGGTATGGACATATACAAAGACCGTTCCGTTTTCTGCTCGGATTTGCACGCTTATTGCCAGCAGTCGCCCAAACTCACCCTTACGGGTTCAGACATGGGCTTGGTGCTGACAGCTAGTGTAAACCTCACAACGAAAACTTCACTGATGTCTTATGTATATATCCATACCAGCAGAGCCAAAATATCACAACTATAAATAACACAAGAATCATCAACAACCTCTTTTTTACTCACACATCGGGAAACGGACAATAAAGCGGGTGCCGATCTCCGGACGGGATACGACCTGGATCGTGCCGGAGTGAGCATCGACGATCCATTTGGCTATGGAAAGTCCCAGGCCGGAACCGCCGGTCTCGCTGTTTCTCGCTTCGTCCGATCGGTAGAATCGTTCAAAGATATGAACGACATCTGACGACTCCATTCCGATGCCCTCATCCTGAATCATATAACTGACATAACCGGATTCCAGCATAACTCCTAATGTAATATCCGCACCATCCGAAGAATACTTTGCCGCATTCTGTACAAAGATCCGGATGGACTGTTTGATCATGGCTATATCACCTGTCATATATGCAGGATCTGTTCCACGAAACAGATAGCGGTGCTTCTCATCGATCATCTGGGATTCCTCCCAGACCTCACTGACCATCTGATTCAGATCCAGTTTCACTTTATTCAGAGTATTTCTTCCGCTGTCACCCCGCGCAAGGAACAGAAGCTGTTCTACCAGCTCCTTCATGTGCTGGGACTCATTCTTAAGGGCTTCGATGGATTCTGTCAGAACCTTTTCATCCTCTTTTCCCCATCGATCCAGCATATTCACGTATCCCTGGATCACAGCAATAGGTGTCCGAAGCTCATGTGATGCATCCGATACAAACCGTACCTGCCGCCTTTCGTTTTCCTTCATATTCCGAAGCAGGTTATTCAACGCGATCTCAATACTTTTCAATTCCTTGTCTCCGGTATGAACTCCCTGTTCGGCATCATCCGGAGAAATATGTGATATTGCCTGTTCCAGATGATCCATCTGATTCTGGTCAAACGTCTTTGCAGACTTCTTATCGGAACGTTTCTTCTGATCCTCCATACCATTTTGCTCAAATGACATCTTACTGATCTGTTCTGCCTTTACCGCCAGATCATTTAACGGCTTCAGCTTTCTTCTGACAACAGAAGTCCGGAATAACGCAAAGAACAACACAAATCCTTCTGCCGATAACAGTATGATTCCCGGTACAGCTACCAGATCCCTTACATCCCGGAAATCATATGCATATGATTTCCGGTCATTTCCATCAATCACATATTCCAGTGTATGCTTTTCTTGATTGACATTAAAATAATAATGCTCACCTGTTACCTGATCCGGAAGCTTTGTGGTACACCAGTACATCCAGGTTCCCATAATAAGAAAGGCAATGATAATATTGATTCCTATTACATTGCCTACTTCCTTCAGCCAGAAGCTGATATTTATTTTTCTGGCGATCGAGGTCATCCTCTTATTTTCATTCATCCGTGATACCTTTTCTTATACATTCTTTCAATCTTGCTCTTGTTTCTGCATCTACCCTTATCATCAGACTGTATACTCTATCCCGTTACACCTTCCTATGATTCCCTGATCACATAGCCTACGCCTCGTACCGTTGTGATCAGCTTGATACCGAACCGGTCATCGATCTTCGTACGCAGATACCGGATATATACATCTATGATATTTGTCTCACCGACATACTCATAACCACAGACAATATTCATCAGCTTTTCCCGATCCATGACGATATTCTTATTCTCCATCAGAGTATGCAGAAGCTCAAATTCCCGATTGGTAAGCTCCACCGGTTCTCCCGCCACCATAACCTCATGCCGGTCGGTATCCAGGCTGACCCCATGGATCTCTAGCTTATGTGTCTCCTGCCGGTCGGTGCTTTTCCGCTTCAGCGCTACACGGATACGAGCCAGAAGTTCTTCGATCGCAAATGGCTTCGTAATGTAATCATCCGCTCCCGCATCCAGCCCGGACACCTTGTCCATTACCGCATCCCTTGCAGTAAGCAGCAGGATTGGAACATTATTTCCTTCTTTACGAATACGGCGAAGGACCTCCAGACCATTTAGCCTTGGAAGCATAACATCCAGCACGATCAGGTCAGCATGTTCTGATAGTGCCAGATCCAGACCTGTCCGCCCGTCAAATGCCTTTATTACTTCATAGCCTTCATGAACCAATTCCAGCTCTACAAATCTGGCAATCTTTTCTTCATCCTCTACAATCAAAATTTTATTCATGTTGCCGGTACCTCCTGATATTTTCTAAGAACAAAGTACATGACAGTTCCTGTATGTTCCTTGCTTGTAGCCCACACCTTGCCGCCGTGAT
>OGUN01002375.1_pt1 | contig 11318 bp, 10 predicted proteins | sample 1553621 | NCBI WGS metagenome assembly OGUN01 (sample SAMEA2580300, study PRJEB22360) | human gut metagenome | biome: human gut; feature: human-associated habitat; material: faeces | place: Denmark | collected 2008/2010
GTTTTTCGGAGAGTGCCGGCTTACTGCTGTATCTTGACCAGCTGTTCGCGGTAGGCGTTCAGGATGCGCGACTTGGAGATGAAGCCCAGGTAGTGATTCTGTTTGTCGACGACGGGCAGCATCCACGTCTGGTTCTCCTCGAACTTGGGCAGCACGGACTGGATCTGTTCGTGTTCGAGAATGCGGTCGGGCGGCTGGATCATATAGCGGCCGATCGGCGTACCCCATTTCTCGCGCTTGAACATGTCTTCGCGCAGGTCGTCCAGCTGCACGACGCCGATCAGGCGGCCGAAATCGTCGATCACGGGGAAGATGTTGCGCCGCGCATGGGAGATGACGTGGACGATGTCGCCCAGCGTGAAGGTTTCGCGGATGCGGTAGAAGTCGGTCTCCATGAGCTCTTCGAGTTTCAGGAAGACGAAGACCGACTGGTCCTTGTCGTGCGTCAGCAGATCGCCGCTCAGGCGCAGTTGCTTGGTGTAGATCGAGTCGGGGTCGAGGTAATAGTCGACGGCGAACGAGATGCAGGCGACGATCATCAGCGGGATGAAGAGTCCGTAGCCGCTCGACAGCTCGGCGATCAGGAAGATCGAAGTCAGCGGCGCCTTCATCACGCCCGACATGACCCCCGCCATGCCCACCAGCGTGAACGAGGCGATCGAGAGGTGCCAGCCGAACAGCGCGTTGAAGAGCAGCGCCACGATGGCGCCCGAAAAGGCGCCGACGAAAAGCGACGGCGCGAAGGTTCCGCCCACGCCGCCCGCGGCGTTGGTCGAGGACATGGCCACCACCTTGAAGAACATGATCGCAGCGACGTAGAGGATCACCACCCAGTCGATGTCGCTGAAACGGTAGAAGAGCGAGGTGTTGAACAGCGATCGGGTATCGCCGTGCATGAGCGAGGTGAAGCCCTCGTAGCCCTCGCCGTAGAGCGGCGGGAAGACGAAGAGCAGGACGCCCAGCGTGATGCCGGCGTAGAGCCATTTGCGGCCTTGCGACGGAAGTCGTTTGTAGAAGGCGCCGATGCGTGAGTTGACCGTGGTAAAATAATAGGACATCCCTCCGCACAATACGCCCAGCAGGATGAACATCGGGATCTGCCGCAGTTCGAAGGCGTCGGCCGCCGTGAGCGTGACGGCGATGATCGGATCGAAGCCGCGGAAGACGAAGGCGATCGTGGTGGCCGTGATCGAGGCGATGAGCAGCGGGATGACCGACGAGGCGGTGATGTCGAGCATCAGGATTTCCAGCACGAAGACCACGCCCGTGATCGGGGCTTTGAAGATCGCCGCGAGGGCGGCGCCCGCGCCGCAGCACAGCAGCAGCGTCGTGTGTTTGTAGTTGAGGCGCGCCAGCCGTCCGATGTTCGAGCCGATGGCCGCTCCCGTGAGCACGATCGGGGCCTCGGGTCCCACCGAACCGCCGAATCCGATGGTCGTCGCACCGCCCACGATCGAGGTCCAGCAGTTGTGCCGGGCGATGCGCGAATTGCGGCGCGACATGGCGTAGAGGACGCGCGTCACGCCTTCGGAGATGTTGTCGCGGACGATGTATTTGACGAACAGCGTCGCCAGGATGATGCCCACGGCGGGGTAGATCAGGAAGAGGATATGTGCGCTGTCCACCGGGAACCAGCGTATCAGCCCGCTCTTGATGCCGTGCAGCAGCATTTCGAACAGGTAGGCTCCCAGCCCTGCGAGCACACCGACCACCACGGCCAGCAGCATCATAATCTGCTGGTTGGAGAGTCTCCGGGTCAGCCGGAGGAACTCGAGGTAGATGCGGTCGGCGCGGAAGGACATAAAAAGTTAAAAGTTAAAAGTGAAACATTGCGATTGACCGAGACCGGGCGGTTTGATTTCATCCTGTACGATGCCCGGTGTGCAAGTCAAATGCCTTTGATTTTCAATTTTTAATTTTCCGTTTTCAACTTGAAATGCTCGGTCTGGCCGTCGATCAGCTCGCGGTCGTCGAAATAGTTGATTTTCATGGCCGCACGGACATCCGCCAGGGTTTCGGCGGCCGCTGCGCGGGCCTTGGCCGAGCCTTCGCGGAGAATGTCGTACACCTCGCCGATACGCGTCTCGTAGTGGCGGCGGCGTTCGCGGATCGGGTCGAGCATCTCGTTGAGAATGGCGATCAGCAGGCGTTTCACCTTCACGTCGCCCAGCCCGCCCCGGCGGTAGTGGGCCTTCAGCTCGTCGAGCGAAGCGTATTCGGGCAAATATTTCGAAAAATGCTCGGGGCGGCTGAAAGCGTCGAGGTAGGTGAACACTGTGTTGCCTTCGACCTTGCCCGGGTCCTCCACGCGCAGGTGGTCGGGGTCGGTATACATGCCCATCACCTTCTTCTTGACCTCCTCGGCCGTGTCCGACAGGTAGATGCAGTTATTCAGCGACTTGGACATCTTGGCCTTGCCGTCGGTTCCCGGCAGGCGCATGCAGGCCGCGTTCTCGGGCAGCAGGATTTCCGGCTCGACGAGCGTTTCGCCGTACACCGCGTTGAATTTGTGGACGATTTCGCGCGTCTGCTCGATCATCGGCTCCTGGTCCTCGCCCACGGGCACGGTCGTGGCCCTGAAGGCCGTGATGTCCGACGCCTGGCTGATGGGGTAGGTGAAGAATCCGACGGGAATGCCCTGACGCTGGGTCGTGTCGCCTTCGGCGGCGCCCTCGGCGAATCCGCGCAGGGCGATCTCGGCCTTCACGGTCGGGTTGCGCTGCAAACGCTGCACGGTGACCAGGTTCATGTAGTAGAACGCCAGTTCGCACAGTTCCGTCACCTGCGACTGGATGAAGAGCGTCGATTTCGCGGGGTCGAGACCCACCGAGAGGTAGTCCAGCGCCACTTCGATGATATTCTGACGCACCTTTTCCGGGTTGTCGGCATTGTCGGTGAGCGCCTGCGCATCGGCGATCATAATGAATATTTCGTCGAACTCGCCCGAGTTCTGCAGCTCGACGCGGCGGCGGAGCGAACCCACGAAGTGGCCCAGGTGGAGCCGGCCCGTGGGACGGTCGCCGGTAAGGATGATTTTTGCCATATTTTTAGAGAAAGTACATTTTGCAGGCGAAGATACGAAAAACTATGCGGCAATGCGAAAAAGTTGTCCGATATAGATTTTTTTTATATCTTCGCTTTCTCAAATAGACGCCTGTTATGACAATCATCCAACTCGAATATCTGCTGGCCGTGGCCAACTGCGGGAGTTTCTCGCTTGCGGCCGAACATTGTTTTGTGACGCAACCTTCTTTGAGCATGCAGGTTAAGGCGCTTGAAGAGGAGCTTGGCGTGGTGCTTCTGGACCGTTCGAAAAAGCCCGTCATTCCCACCGAGGCGGGCGAGGTGGTGCTGGAACAGGCGCGCGAGACGATCAAGGCGTACAATTACATCAAGGAGGCCGTTTCGGAGCTCAAGGGCGAAACCGCGGGCAAACTGCGGCTGGGCGTCATCCCGACCATCGCGCCCTACCTGCTGCACAAATTCATTCCGGCCTTCGTGCGCGACTACCCGAAGGTCGAGCTGGAAATATCCGAGATGATCACTTCGGACATCGTCGAGGCGCTCAAGCGCGACCGTATCGACGCGGCGCTGGTCGCCAGCGGCACCTGCGGCGAGGGCATCCTCGAGCAGGAGCTTTTCAACGACCGCTTCTACGCTTACGTGTCGCCCGAAAATCCGCTCTATGAGCGGCAGAATATCCGTATCGAGGAGATCGACCTCAAGGACCTGGTGATCTTGAGCCCCGGCAACTGCATGCGCGACCAGATCATCGAACTCTGCCAGGCCCGGCGTTCGATGCCGTCGCACTATTCGTTCGAATCGGGTTCGCTGGATACGCTCATGCGGATCGTCGACTGCACGTCGTGTCTGACGATCATTCCCGAAATGGCCGTCGAATACATCCCCTCGGACCGCCGCGACCGGCTGAAAACCCTTTCGAAAGGGGCTACCTCGCGCAAGATCGCCGTCGCCGTGCGCCGCACCTACGTCAAGAACTCGATCATCCGGGCCTTGACCGAGACCATTCTGGCCAATGTTCCGGGTGCGAAGGCATAGCTTCCGCTCTCTGAAAGAATGCGCCCGGCCTGCAAAACGCAGGCCGGGCGCATGTCGATTATCCGGTCGGTTATTCCGGAATCGTTACTTTGGTCGCTTTTCCCGTCCAGTCGGCGAAGATTGATTTGCCGTCGGAAAGTTTGACGGAGAGTTTGACGGAGAAATTATCCCCGTCTCTGGTGACAGTGAGCATTCCGTAGGAGACTGTTGCCGAAGAGATGTCGTCTCCATTGCTTACCGTAATTCTTTCAAACGAGTGTACGATGTCGAACTCTGTTTCACCGATTGCCCCGACGGAGAGGTATGGTCTGAGAGGCCCGGTTTGGGTAACGGGTTCTGTGAGGTCGATAGTTTTGCCTATCAGGGATTCAGAAACTTCTATATCGACACCGTAGTCGGACATTGTAAACGGTAATGTTGAAAAATACTCTCTGAATAGAATGAGGTCGTATGAGGTTTCCCATTGCTCGTCGGCTTTTTCTTCCACATAGAAAGCGCTTTTGACCTCGCAGATCTGACCATTGACGGTGATCGTCTGCATGGTGGTTACTTTTTCGTCCTTGCAGGACGTCGTGGCCAGTGCGAGTGCGCCGGTCAGACAGAACATGAAGATTTTTCGCATAAATTGAACTTGGGTTAGTTGGAGTATCTCCAAAAGTAGTGATAAAAAACGAATCCGGCGACAAAAAGGGCGAAATAATGAATCGCTTCCGGAACAATATGCCCGCTTGCGGCGCGATTTTTACCGCGTTGCTTTCAAATCTCATTCTCTTTTCATACCTTTGCAAGGTTATAGATACCTATTGAACATTTATGGATAAACTGATCGAAACGATCGTCAGCGCGATTGAAGATAAAAAAGGTAAGAATATTGTATCGTTGGACCTCTCGGGATTCGATGGAGCGATCTGTTCGCATTTCGTGGTCTGCAACGCCGATTCCACGACGCAGGTGTGCGCCATAGCCGCCGAAATCGAGGAGAAGGTGTTCGAGAAATTGGGCGAGAAGGTGTGGCGCATCGAAGGCCAGCAGAACGGCGTGTGGGTCGCCATGGACTATGTGGACGTCGTGGTGCACATTTTCCAGACCGAGCTTCGGAGCTTCTACAAGCTCGAGGAGCTGTGGGCCGACGCACCGCTGGTGAAATATGAATACGAAGAGTAATCCGGATTATGGCACAGAAAAGCAAGAACAACAATAAAATGAATATGAACATGCCGCGGCCTTCGATGCTGTGGATCTACGGCCTGATCGGTTTGTTCATCATCGGCTGGTATCTGTTCGACGGCAGCAATGAAGCGCCGCTGCCCAGCGACTGGACCACCGTGCAGGAGATGGTCGAGAAGGGCGACGTGGAGAAGATCCAGGTCGTGAACCGCGACCAGGCGCAGGTGTTCCTGAAAAAGGAGGCCGGCGAGAAGTACCGTAACGATCAGGTGGACAAGCGTTTCCGCCGCCTGCCCGAGTCGGGCGTGCAGCTGACTTTCACCATCGGTTCGGTAGATTCGTTTCGCGAGGATTTGAAGGCCGCCGAGGAGAAGTCGGGGCAGACCGTTCCGGTGATCTATGAAAACAAGGCCAACGACTGGACCTCGATTCTGATCAACCTGCTGCCGTGGGTGGTGATCATCGGAGCGTGGTTCTTCATCATGCGCTCCATGTCGCGCGGCGCGGGCGCCGGAGGCGGCGGTGGCATTATGAACGTCGGCAAAGCCAAGGCGCAGGTCTTCGACAAGGACAACTCCAAGCGCGTGACGTTCAAGGATGTGGCTGGCCTGGAGGAGGCGAAGGTCGAGATCATGGAGATCGTCGATTTCCTCAAGAAGGCCGACAAATACAAGGAGCTGGGCGCCAAGATTCCGAAGGGCGCGCTGCTCGTAGGCCCTCCGGGAACGGGCAAGACCCTGCTGGCCAAGGCCGTCGCAGGGGAGGCCAACGTGCCGTTCCTCTCGATTTCGGGTTCCGATTTCGTCGAGATGTTCGTCGGCGTGGGCGCCTCGCGTGTCCGCGACCTGTTCGAGCAGGCCAAGCAGAAGGCTCCCTGCATCGTCTTCATCGACGAGATCGACGCCATCGGCCGCGCCCGCGGCAAGAACGCCGGATTCTCGGGCAACGACGAGCGCGAAAATACGCTGAACCAGCTTCTGACGGAGATGGACGGCTTCCAGACCAATACGGGCGTCATCGTTTTGGCCGCCACCAACCGGGCCGACATCCTCGACAAGGCGCTGATGCGCGCCGGGCGTTTCGACCGCCAGATCGAGGTGGGACTTCCCGACGTGAAGGAGCGCGAGGAGATTTTCAACGTCCACCTGCGTCCGCTGAAGCTCGATCCGCAGCTGGACCGTTCGTTCCTGGCGCGCCAGACCCCCGGTTTCTCGGGCGCCGACATCGCCAACGTCTGCAACGAGGCCGCGCTGATCGCCGCGCGCCACAACAAGAAATTCATTTCGAAAGAGGACTTCCTCGCCGCCATCGACCGCATCGTGGGCGGCCTGGAGCGCAAGAACAAGATCATCACCGACGAGGAGAAGCGCGTGATCGCCTTCCACGAGGCGGGACACGCCACGGTGAGCTGGATTCTGGAGCATGCCAGCCCGCTGATCAAGGTGACGATCATCCCGCGCGGCAAGGCGCTGGGCGCCGCCTGGTATCTGCCCGAGGAGCGTCAGATCACCACGCGCGAGCAGATGATGGACGAACTGGCCGCTACGCTCGGAGGCCGCGTTTCCGAGCAGCTGACCTTCGGCGAGATTTCGACCGGGGCACTCAACGACCTGGAGCGCGTCACCAAGCAGGCTTATGCCATGGTGGCCTACTACGGCATGAGCGAGAACGTCGGTACGCTCTCCTTCTACGACTCCACGGGCCAGAGCGACATGGCCTTCACGAAGCCCTATTCGGAACTGACGGCCCAGCAGATCGACGCCGAGGCCAAGCAGGTGATCGAGAAGGCCTACAAGATGGCCGAGAAGGTGCTCCGCGAACATGCCGACGGTCTGAAAGAGCTGGCCGAACTGCTGCTCTCCCGCGAGGTGGTCTTCACCGAGGACGTCGAGCGCATCTTCGGTCGCCGCAAGAAGGACATCGAACGCGAACGCCGCGAGGCCGAGGCGAAAGCCAGGGCCGAGGGCGGCAAACCCGCCGGAGAGGAGCCGCAGGCCGGCAAGCAGGCCGCCGCGGTCGCCGATCCTTCGGCCAAATCGGATAAGTCCGAAACGGCCGAACCGGCTCCCGTAGCTCCGGCCGTTGCCGCGCCCGAAACCGAATGACCCCGTTGAAACCCAACTACACCCTTAAAAAACAATGAGTGAAAAAATGAAGAACCTCTGGGTGCGCACTGTGAGCGGGGCTGTCCTCGCCGTGGTGATGCTGGGGGCTATCGCATGGTCGCAATGGAGTTTCGGCCTGCTGCTGGCGGCGTTGCTGGTCGTCGGCATGACGGAGTTCTATTCCCTGGCCGGGGAGCAGGGCAGCAATCCCCAGCGGATCGTCGGACTGGCTGCGGGACTCGTGCTTTTCGCCCTGAATTTCGCATTCGTGTCGGACGACATCCAGATACTCGGCAGCGCCCGGCAGGCTTTCGCCTGCGGAATGGCCCTTCTGCTGTTGCTGCTGCCCGCCATGTTCATCTGCGAACTTTACCGCCGTCGGGAGAATCCCGCCGCCAATATCGGCATCACTTTCATGGGCGTCGTCTACGTGGCGCTGCCGTTCTCGCTGATGTGTTACATTCCGATCATCGGCAGCGAGACGTGGAGTCCCTGGATGATGATTTTCTACGTTTTCATCATCTGGGCCAACGACGTTTTCGCCTATCTGGTGGGCATGTCCGTCGGCAGACACCGCCTGTGCGAACGCCTTTCGCCCAAGAAGTCGTGGGAAGGGTTCTTCGGCGGCATCGCCGGGGCCGTTGTCCTGGGACTCGTCGCCGCCCGCGTGATGGACGGCAGCTGTTGGGTGTGGGCCGGGCTGGCGCTCGTCGCGGCCGCTACGGGGGTTCTGGGCGACCTGGTGGAGTCGATGTTCAAGCGCGCCGCCGGGGTCAAGGATTCGGGAACGCTGATTCCCGGTCACGGCGGAGTGCTGGACCGCTTCGACGCCATGCTGCTCTCGGCGCCGTTCGTCTTCGTCTATATGCTTTTTGTGATGTAACTGCAAACTTAACCGTGTTATGAGAATCAATAAGGAAGGATACAAAATCATCGGCATCTCGGGCGCTGTCTGCCTGCTTCTGTGGTGGCTGTTTTACCATTTGCTGGTCCACGATGCGAACGTCTCGCTGCTGTGGTTCAGCACCCTCGTGCTGCTGCTGTTCTGGTTCTTCATCGTAGCCTTCTTCCGCGAACCCCGCCGGGTGCGCATCCACGATACCGATCTGGTCTTCGCTCCCTGCGACGGCCGCGTGGTCGTGACGGAGGTCGTCTCCGAGGACGAGTACCTCAAGGAGGAGATGTTGCAGATTTCGATCTTCATGTCCATTACGAACGTCCACATGAACTGGGTTCCCGTGGGCGGCGAGGTGGAGTATTTCAAATACCATCCGGGGCGTTTCCTGGTGGCCTGGCACCCCAAATCCTCGACCGAGAACGAACGCACGACGACCGTGGTGCGGATGCCCTCGGGCCAAAAGGTGCTCTTCCGCCAGATCGCGGGACTGATCGCCCGGCGCATCATCTCGTATATGACCGTCGGTCATCAGGTCGAGCAGAACAGCGTCTGCGGATTCATCAAGTTCGGCTCGCGCGTCGACGTGCTCGTCCCCAAGGACAGCGAACTGCTGGTGGAGATCGGCGATCCCACGGTGGGTTCGCAGACTCCGATCGCCCGGCTGCGCAAGAACCTCGAAAACGAATAACGCCATGAAGGCGACGCCCCAGACCTTCCTGCGGTTCATCGCGGGCGCGGCGGTTGCCGCGGCCGTGCTCTTTCTGGTCTGGTATTTCTCCTCGATCGTCGTCTACATCCTCGTTTCGGCCGTGCTGGCCGTCATGGGCAATCCGCTCGTGAAGTTTCTTTCGGGGCTTCACTTCAAGGGCTGGCAGGTTCCCCGCTGGCTGGCCGCGCTGGCGACCCTCGTGGTGATCTGGGTCGTCCTGGCTACGCTGTGTTCGTTGTTCGTGCCGCTGGTCTTCAACAAGATAAACCAGTTCGCGCACGTCGACTTCGCGGCGGTCGTGGGGAGCATCGGCGAGCCGATCGCCCGGATGCAGCACGATTTGCAGGCGCTTTTCTCCCTGCCCGAGAGCACTTTCTCGCTCTCCGACGAACTGACGGCCGCCCTCCGGCAGATCATCGACATCAATTCGCTCAACACGATTTTCTCGTCGGTCATCAACCTCGTGCTTTCGTCGGTGATCGCCATTTTCTCCGTTTCGTTCATCACCTTCTTCTTCCTCAAGGAGGAGGGCCTGTTCTACGCGATGGTCACCTCCGTTTTCCCGGAACATTATCACGGCAACATCACCCGTGCGCTGGATTCGGTGACGGTCCTGCTGGCGCGCTACTTTACGGGTATCCTTTCGGAAAGCCTGCTGCTCACGATCGCCGTGACGCTGGTGATGATGGCCTTCGGGATGAAGGCCGCCGACGCGGGGTTCATCGGCCTTATCATGGGTGTGATGAACGTCGTGCCTTACGCCGGGCCGCTGATCGGCGGCGTGGTCTCGGTCTTCGTGGGCATCGTCTCGCCGATCGAGGGCATGAGCGTGGGGCATACGGCTTTCGTGATCGCCGGGTCGCTGCTGATCCTCAAGGGGATGGATGATTTCATCCTCCAGCCGACGCTCTATTCCGAACGAGTGAAGGCGCATCCGCTCGAAATCTTCCTGGTGATTCTCATTGCCGGGTCGCTGGCCGGAATCCTGGGCATGCTGCTGGCGATACCTTCCTATACGGTACTGCGTGTCTTTGCCAAGGAGTTCTTCTCGCAGTTCCGGCTGGTGCGTAAACTGACCGAAAAAATCTGATGGAACGGATTCTGATCGAAGGCGTTGTGGAGCACGGACGCCGACTCGGACGTGAGTTGGGTTTTCCGACGGCCAATCTGGCCGTTCCGGAGGACGTCGCCGCTGCCGACGGGGTCTACCGTTCGCGTGCGGAGGTCGGCGGGAAAGTCTATGACGCCATGTCGAACCTGGGCCGCAACCCTTCGGTCGGGGGTGTCGAGCGGCGTTTGGAGACGCATATTTTCGACTTCCGCGGCGAACTTTACGGCCGTCGGCTGCGGGTCGAACTGCTCGAAAAGATCCGCGACGAACGCCGGTTCGCTTCGGTGGAGGAACTGCGCGGGCAGATTGCCAGGGACAAGGAATATATTTTAGGATTGAAATAATGTGTCCGTATTTTGGTCAAAAACCCGGTTGCGTTGCGACAAGCCCCTCCCGAGGGAGGGGTTTGGGGTGGGGTCAGACTTGTAAACGCGGCGGTACGCCGCGGGTCTCAACCGGGCAGATACGGACGAACGATGCGATAACTTAAAAACATACTGCTATGTATATTGACAACACTCTTCCCTATAAGGTTGCCGACATGTCGCTGGCCGAATGGGGCCGCAAGGAGATCGAGATTTCCGAGCATGAAATGCCCGGCCTGATGGCTGTGCGCCGCAAATACGGACCCGAAAAGCCGCTGAAAGGCGTACGCGTGATGGGTTCGCTGCACATGACCATCCAGACGGCCGTTCTGATCGAGACTCTCGTGGAGCTGGGCGCCGACGTGCGCTGGTGCTCGTGCAACATCTTCTCGACGCAGGACCATGCGGCCGCCGCGATTGCCGCCGCAGGCGTCCCGGTCTTCGCGTGGAAGGGCGAGACGCTGCCCGAATACTGGTGGTGCACCGCCATGGCCCTTTCGTTTCCCGGCGGCAAAGGCCCGCAGCTGATCGTCGACGACGGCGGTGACGCCACGCTGCTGATCCACAAGGGTTACAAGGCCGAGAACGACGCCTCGACGCTCGATTACGAACCTTCGTCCTACGAAGAGGAGGTGATCCTCGGCACGCTGAAAAGCATTTTGGCCGAGGACCCCGAAAAATGGCACCGTACGGTCGCCGAATGGAAGGGCGTGAGCGAGGAGACCACCACGGGCGTACACCGCCTCTACCAGATGCAGGAGGCCGGCGAACTCCTGGTTCCGGCCATCAACGTCAACGATTCGTGCACCAAGTCGAAGTTCGACAACCTCTACGGCTGCCGCGAGTCGCTGGCCGACGGCATCAAGCGCGCCACGGACGTGATGATCGCCGGCAAGGTGGTCGT
>OGUN01002381.1_pt1 | contig 11295 bp, 8 predicted proteins | sample 1553621 | NCBI WGS metagenome assembly OGUN01 (sample SAMEA2580300, study PRJEB22360) | human gut metagenome | biome: human gut; feature: human-associated habitat; material: faeces | place: Denmark | collected 2008/2010
AGCTCTGGAGGACACCCCCAACCTGCTGCCTGTGCTGAAAAAGGCTGGCGTTGTGGATGCCGGCGGCCAGGGCATCATGCTGGTGTTTGAGGGCATGAAGCAGGTGTTTGACGGCGGCGAGATCGTTGCCGGTGCCGAGGTTGCCGCCAAGCCGAAGCTGGATTCCAGCGCAGCAGGCAAGGGCGTGTTTGCCGACGACCTGATGAAGGTTGAGGATATCAAAAACGGCTACTGCACCCAATTCCTGGTCCATAAGGATCCCGGAGCAAGCATCACCCGCCTGCGCGCTTTCCTGGAATCCAACGGCGACTCTGTTGTTGTGATCGAGGATGACGATGTGGCCAACTGCCATGTGCATACGGCTGACCCCGGCATGATGCTGAGCGAGGCCATCAAGTATGGCTACCTGACCAATTTTAAGATCGAGAACATGCACGAGCAGTTCCTGGCCCGCCAGAAGCAGGCCAAGGGCCTGGAAAAGCAGGCCGAAGCAGAGGAAAAGGCTGCCGAGACCGGCGCAAAGGAAACTTTTGTTTACGCTGCAGTTGACCCGGACCGCGCCTATGGCTTTGTTGCCGTGGCAGCGGGCGATGGACTGAAATCCGTGTTTGAGGACCTGGGCGTGGATGCCGTTGTTTCCGGCGGCCAGACCATGAACCCGGCAACCGAGGATATCCTGGCTGCCATCCAGAGCGTGCCCGCCAAGACCGTTCTGGTGCTGCCCAACAATAAAAACATCATCATGGCTGCCGAACAGGCAGAAAAGCTGGCTGACCGCAAGGTCCTGGTTCTGCCTACCCGTACCGTGCCCCAGGGCATGACCGCTATGCTGAACTTTGACCCCGAAGCCGCCCCGGAGGAGAACGCCGTCAACATGATGGCCGCCGCCGAAAGGGTGGCTACCGGCCTGATCACCTATGCCGCCCGCGACAGCGAGTTTGACGGCCGCCCCATCCGTAAGGGTGAGATCATGGCGCTGGAAAACGGTAAGATCGTTGCCACTGGCAGCGACATTACCAAGATGACCTACCGCCTGGCACGTTCCATGAAGAAAAAGGACAGCCAGTTCATCACCGTGATCTCCGGTGCGGAAGTCAGCGAGGAAGATGCCGAACATACCACCGAACTGGTGCAGTCCAAGTGCGGCTCAAGCGTGGAGGTCAGCCATATCCATGGCGGTCAGCCGGTTTACTACTATATGCTCAGCGTGGAATGATCCCGGCATAACGGACAAAACCATTCAAGGACGAACTTGTGCATCAAAACGCATGTTCGTCCTTTGTTTATAACCCTACCGGAAGGAGGTGCAGCCATGCCGGATATCAACAGCGACATCCAATACCTGAAGGGCGTTGGCCCGGCTTACGCCAAAAAGTTTGCCAAGCTCGGCATTTATACCATCCGGGATCTGCTGCTGCACTATCCGCGGCGGTATATTGATTATTCCCAGCCGTACACGGTAGTATCAGCGCCGTTTGATGTGGACTGCTGTGTAAAGGCAACGGTGCTGCAGCGGGACCCGGACCGGCGCATTAAAGGCGGGCGGATGCTCTCCCATGTGCTGGCAGGGGACGATACGGGAATGTTGGCGCTTTCCTGGTTCAACGCGCCCTATGCGGCGGAAAAGCTGGAACTTGGAACCGAATATTATTTCGAGGGCCGCGTTGGCGGCATGATGACCCGGCGGGAAATCCTGCACCCGCTTGTGCGCACCGAAGCCCAGGTTGCTGCGGCGCCCCTGCTGCCGGTTTATGGAAGCACCGAAGGGCTGCCCGCCGCCCGCCTGACCCGCTGCGCCCAGCTGGCGCTGGAATATGTGGCCCAGCTGGATGACCCGCTGCCGCCAGAGCTGCTGACCCGCTACCGCATGCCGCCCAAAGCGGACGCTGTGCGGGCCATCCATGCCCCGCGGGACGCGGCAGATGCTGCCGCTGCCCGCCGCCGTTTGATCTTTGAAGAATTGTATATCCTGCAGCTGGGAATATTTTTGATGCGGGGCCATGGCCGCAAAATTACCGCTGCTCCCATGCGGGAGCTGGACCTTGCGCCGTTCTGGCGCAGCCTGCCCTATGCACCCACCGGGGCACAGCGCCGCTCGGCGGAAGAAATCTGCCATGATCTGTGCGGCCAGACCCCGATGAACCGTCTGCTGCAGGGCGATGTCGGCAGCGGCAAAACGCTGGTGGCCGCTGCGGCCATCTGGTTTGCCGCGCAAAATGGCTGGCAGAGCGCCATGCTGGCCCCAACGGAAATTCTGGCCCGCCAGCACGCCGCCAACCTGGCCGACCGCCTGGAGCCGTTTGGCGTCAACGTTACCTTGCTGGTGGGCGGCATGAAAGCCGCCGAAAAGCGGGTGGCCCTTGCCGCCATTGCGGATGGCCGTGCCGGGCTGGTGGTTGGCACCCATGCGGTGCTGACGGACAGCGTGGTGTTCAAAAATCTCGGCCTTGCCATTGTGGACGAACAGCACCGCTTTGGCGTGCGGCAGCGCGGCATTCTGGCGGGCAAGGCCAACAACCCGCACCTGCTGGTCATGAGCGCAACCCCCATCCCGCGTACTCTGGGGCTTTTGATGTACGGGGATCTGGATATCTCCATCCTGGATGAGCTGCCCCCCGGCCGCAAGCCCATCAAGACCTGGTTCATCACTGGCAAAAAGCGCCGCGATATGTACGGCTTTCTGGAAAAACAGATCGCCGCAGGGCATCAGGTATATATCGTCTGCCCGGCCATTGAGGAAAACGAAATGGATTCCGGCATGAAAGCCGTCAAGCAGTATTACGAGCAGGTGGCCTGCCCGCTGCTGCCGGGGCGGCGCATCGGCCTGCTGCACGGCAAAATGAAGCCGAAAGATAAAGATGAAGTGATGCAGCAGTTCAAGGCCGGGGAGCTGGATGTGCTGGTCAGCACCACCGTCATTGAAGTCGGTGTGGATGTGCCCAATGCAACCGTAATGGTGATCGAAAATGCAGAGCGGTTCGGCCTTTCGGCACTGCACCAGCTGCGCGGTCGCGTGGGGCGCGGTGCGGCGAATTCCTGCTGTATCCTGATTTCGGATAACGAGGGAGAAGCGGTACGCCAGCGGCTGCACTTTTTGTGCCGCACATCGGATGGTTTTGCCGTTGCCAAGTATGACCTGGAAACCCGCGGCCCCGGCGACTTTTTCGGCGAAGCACAGCACGGCCTGCCCACCCTGCAGATCGCCGACCTGATGAACGACACCCGCACCCTGCACGCTGCGCAGGCGGAAGCCGTTGCCATGCTGGCCGACGACCCTCTGCTGGAAGCGCCGGAGCACGCACTGCTGGAACAGCAGGTGCAGCAGATGTTCGAGAAAGCCGGAGCCATGAACTGATCCGGAGGTTTTTTGCGCACAAGCAACAGCAAATGCAAAAGCCGCTGCACGGCTGGTGCAGCGGCCCCTGTTATCGAACGGAACGCTTTGCGTGCCGTTCGCCCATGCTTATCACATCGCAGAACACGCAGCGGCTTTTGGTGGAAAGCTGGGTATCCTTATGGTAGCAGCCAAAAAACCACTTGTCGTAGGTCAGCTTCAACAAAATTTTATCCAGAAAGCTGTGCAGCTGGTTGGTCTCGCCGCTGGCAAGGGCGGTAAAATCCAAAAATCTGCTTGGCGCATCGTGGGTCAGCACATAATCCACTTTGTAATCGCACGCTGCAAGGTTCTCCTCACAAAAGGCGTATTCCTCCTCCGAAGGCATTTCTTCCCTCCACCAGTTCACGCCGGGTTCCCGATCCTCCACATCCTGGCTTTCCGCACCGCCAAAGCACAGGTATTTTTTATTCTCCAATTCCAGCACGCTGCCGCGGCACACATGGTACACATTGCCGCCCAGTGCCTGCACCTTGCCGCCAAAGCGTTCCTCGGTGGGATACTGCTTTAAAAGGTCGTAGTTTTCGTGGCTGCCGTCCAGAAACAGCAGGGTATACGGGCGCTTGCGCAGCCAATCCAGCTTTTTCTGTTCCTCCTTGCTGCCGTCCCACACAAAGCCAAAGTCGCCCAGTACCACCACGGTATCCCGTTTGCCCAGCCAGCGCAGCTTGCCGTGCTTGAAGCGGTCGATGTCGCCGTGGGTGTCCCCTGTCAGATATACCATTCCTGTCCTCCCTGACCGGATGTGAAATCGGCACAATAAGCCTTGTCACACCCCGCCAAACCTGTTATTATAAAGAATACAGTCTTCCGCTGTGATCTCGTTCTTATCCGGCGCACTGCACCTGTGCCGTGCTGCCTGTTGTTTTATATTATCGCTTTTTAAAGGAATTGTCCACATGAAACGTATTTTTGCGCTGGTTTTGTCGTTCGCTGTCCTGTTCAGCTGCCTTGTGCTGCCCGCTGGGGCTATGTTCGACCCCACCCCGGTCTATCAGGTGCAGGCACAGAGTGCCTATATCGTCAACACCGATACCAATATCATCGTCTATGATAAGGACAGCACAAAGCAGGTATCCGCCGGTGGTCTGACAAAGTACATGACCATTGCCCTGCTGCTGACCAACTATGCCGACCATCTGGACGACACCTTCCAGATGCCCTTTGCCATCTCGGATTACGTTTATAACACCAACAACGCCGATATGCGCTCCAACGAGACCTTTACCTACCGCGAAGCCATGTACGCCATGCTGACCCGCAACGCCAACGAAGCCGCCATGGGCCTTGCCTATGCCCTTTCCGGCGGCGACCTCGCGGGCTGGGTGAGCCAGATGAACACCCTGTCCCAGCGCATCGGCACCACCGGCAGCACATGGACGGATGCCTGCGGCATCGACAGCGGCAACGTGACCTGTGCCGTGGATATGTACCTGATCCTGCGCTATCTGATGAGCTTTGATGCCTTTGTGGAGGTTTCCGGTGCGCCCAGCTTTACCATGCCCGCCAAAGAAAAACACCGTTCTTCGTCTGTTCTGGTCAGCCAGAACGCCGCGCTGAGCAAATCCAGCGGCGGCAAATACTACCGCAGCGCCATGCAGGGCGGCATGTGCGATGTGACCGCATTCAAAAGCGACAGTGGCAATCAGAGCTATGTTTCATGGGCCAATAAGGATGGTGCCACCTATATTTTCTGCGTGATGCAAAGCCCGGACACCTGCGACGATTTCGGCTACGCCAACCGTCGCCCGGCCCTGTGCGAGACCGTGAAGCTGATGGACTGGGTGTTCGACAGCTTTTCCATTCAGGCCGCGCTGGACACCGACCTTACGCTGGCCGAGATCCCGGTGAAGTATTCCTCCGATACCAGCTCCCTGCAGCTGTATCCCGCCGACAGCATGATGACCCTGCTGCCTTCCACCGGCGACGGCAGCGTGACCCAGAAATATTTCCACCTGCCGGATTCCGTGTGTGCCCCTGTCCAGCAGGGCGATGTGGTGGGTACCGTGGAGCTAAAGCTTGCCGGTGAGACCATTGGCGTGGTGGACCTGATCGCCGGGCAGGATGTCAGCCGCAACCCGCTGCTGTTCACTGTGGCGCGTTTTCAGGAATTCTTAGGCAGTCTGTATCTCAAAGTTGTAATAACACTGAGTATTATTTTCATCATCATCTACTTTGCGTGGGTCCTTTTGAACAACTGGAACCGCCGCAAGCCCACCAGAAAGATCCGCCGCCGCTGAGCTTTGTACCGTTCAGCCGCATTTTGTGGAAAAGTGATGCAAAAAGCCCCGTCAGCCTTTTCAGGATGACGGGGCTTTTGGTTGCGCCAGCAGGAGTCGAACCTACGATGGGGGAGTCAAAGTCCCCTGCCTTACCGCTTGGCGATGGCGCATCGTGCAAGATATTATACCATATTCTTTGTTTTTCCACAAGGGGAAGGTTCCACTTTTCCGCTTTTGCGGCGGCTCTGTGATGCCTTTTGCAGCCTGCAATTTGTGAAAAGCCAATTTTTTTCATCATAACAACAAAATACGCCCATTTTGTTGCGCTTTTGTTACACTGCATGTGGTAAATATAGGATTGAATAAACCTCCTCTTCCCGGCTTTTTCGTCTACTGCCTCATGGCGGGGACATCGAGGTCTGTTCTGGTGTTTCCGTTCCCGGCAGGCACCACATCCCAATTTGTCAGGAAAGCGAGGAGTCATATGAAAAAGATCTTGAAAATGCTGGTCCTCGGTCTGCTCAGCGCTGCACTGCTCTGCTGTGCACTGCCCTCTGCCTTTGCCGCAGAAGACAAGGATTCGCAGGTCTACACCATTGGTCTGGATGCCATGGGCGGCAGCAGCTCCGCTGTGGCAGTCACCACCAATCTGAGCGGCAAACTCAGTGCCCTGCCCGCGCAGCCTACGCTGGAAGGCTACACCTTTGACGGCTGGTATACCGAGCCGGTGGGCGGCACAAAAATCAGCACCTCTACGGTGTTTACCGGTGATACCACTGTGTACGCACACTGGACCGTGAAAAATGCCACCACTTCCACCAGCACATCCACGCCCGCTCAGCCGGAACAGACCGCGCAGGAATACGATGACGGCCCGATTTTGAGCGTTCTGACGGTAGCCGGTGCTCTGATCACCACGCTGGCCGTGGCTGCCTTTATTTAAGTCTTTCCACACACTGTATCAATTTTATCAATAGAAAGGAAAATCTCCATGTCTACTATGAAACTGCCCGCAAACTATGCCTCCATCAGCGAAGAGGAAATGGTCTATCTGGACGGTGGTGCCCGCGACGCTTACAACAGCTTCCTGAATGTCGGTAAGGTGTTCAACGCCATTGCCCGCATCTTCTCCGGTGCAAGCTCCATCATCAACAATGTCAACGTGATCTACCAGTCCTTCCTGACTCTGGGCGATCTGCTGAAGAGCTTCTGATCCGGCTTCTATTTTCATCTGTTTTTCAAGAACTGTCTCCGTTGTGGGGACAGTTCTTTTTGTTTTTAACGCATTTTAATCGTTTACATCAAAAGAAACAATTTTTCTTTGGCTTTGGCAAAAAAATGCACGGAAAAGGCATTCTTGTTACGCTTTTGTTACGCATACTGTGCTAACATATAAGGTGGAAGGTCATTCATCAAACTGGCGCTTTCACGCCGAAAACTGATATATCAAATGTGGTTTTGTGGTGCGAAAATTTTCGTATTTGTCGAAAGTTTTCGTTCGCCCAATCCGACCACTTTTTGCGGGAGAAATCGATCATTATGCCAGACCGTGAACTGCGGCACATGCGCCGCACCGAATTAGTCGAGATCATTCTGGCGCTCAAGCAGAGCGAGGACCAGCTCCGGGCAGAAAACGCTGCCCTGTCTGCCCAGCTGCAGGAACGGCAGATCCATATTGAAAACGCAGGTTCCATTGCGCAGGCTGCACTGGAGCTGAACAAGGTGTTTGAAGCGGCGCAGGCTGCGGCTGATGAATACGTTGCATCGGTGCTCGCAGCAAACAAAAACACCGATGCCGCTGCCAGCGCTCTGCGCGCTCAGGCGGAAGCCGAAGCCCAGCAGATCCTTGCACAGGCACAGACCGAGGCTGCGAACCTGAAGGCCCGTACCCAGCAGCAGTGCGACGCGGAAACGGAAGCCGTCGCACGCAAGCGCGCCCAGACCGAAGCGGACTGCAAGGCAATGCTTGCCCGGACGCAGCAGGAGATCCAGCAGCGCCGGGCCGCTTTTGACCGCCGGGCCAGCGAACTGCTGGACGGCTATCACAGCACGGAATTCCTGCCGGAGGAGCGTGCCAAATGAAAGAGCAAAAGATCAGGTTCACGCCCATTCCATCCACAGCAGAGGTGGAAGCAGAGCGCGAACGTCTGGCCTACCGCAGCCGTTATATGCGGGTGCTGCGCAGCACGGTCTACACGCTGCTGGTGGTCGCGGCCATTGCCGTGCTGCTGGCCACTCTGTTTCTGCCGGTGCTGCAGGTCTCCGGCGACAGCATGAACCCCACTCTGCAGGACCGGGACATCATTCTGCTGGTCAAGGGCAGCGACATGAAGACCGGCGACCTTTGCGGATTTTACTGGCAGAACAAGCTTCTGCTCAAGCGCATCATCGGCCTGCCCGGTGATGTGATCGAACTGGACGAGGACGGTGTGGTCACTGTGAACGGCCAGACGCTGGATGAGCCCTATGTAGATGAACTTGCTCTGGGCGAATGCGACATCAAATTTCCCTATCAGGTGCCGGAAAACCGGTATTTCGTACTGGGTGACCATCGGGCCACCTCCATTGACAGCCGCAGCAGTGTGATCGGCTGTGTGGAAAAAAGTCAGATCGTGGGCAAGGTTTTTTTGCGGGTATGGCCCTTGTCCAGCTTCTCGTTGATCCACTAAGGAGGTTTAGGAATCATGCGGGATATTGTGAAAGAATATCAGAAAAAGTTCCGTCGGAACCACCAGCGCGCCAGACGCTATACTGCGCTGCTGCTGGCACTGGCGCTTACCACCAGCCTGTTCGTGAACTGGCAGCTGCACGGCGTGGGCATTGCCAAAACGGCCGAATATCTGTGCGGCGAGTTGGAGCACGAGCACACCGCTGCCTGCTATGAAAAGCAGCTGGTGTGCGGCTATGAGGAAGGCGAACCGGAGGACTGGAACGCCACCAAGACGGACGACGGCATGTCTTTTGATGATACATTCGACATGGATGATGATGCGTTCGGCGTGGATGCGGATGATCCCGGCATTGCAGCCCATTCCGCAGAGCCGGAGTACATCTTTGTGCCCCATGAGCACACCGACGACTGCTACCAGGAAGTGCAGGAGCTGACCTGCCTGGAAGAAGAGCACACCCACGACGACAGCTGTTTTGATGAGGATGGTGTCACCTTCATCTGCGATAAATTCGAGCACACCCACGACGACAGCTGCTACACCACCACCTATGAGCTGGTGTGCGGTCTGGAAGAGGGCGAGCTTGTAGAAGAAGTGAACCCCGATTATGACCCGGTGGCCCTGTTTGAGGAGCCGGTGGCCGCAAAGCCCGTGGTGGTCGATCCTGTGACCGAGACCCCGGTGCACCACCACACCGATGCCTGCTACGAGGAAGTGCTGGTCTGCGGCCTGCCGGAGCATCACCACACGGTGAACTGCCTGTCCGACCCGCTGGACGGCACGCAGGACGAGGACGAATGGCTGGCACAGACCGGCACCACGCTGAGCGGCAACTGGGCCGACGACCTGCTGGCCGTAGCCGAGAGCCAGCTGGGCTATGAGCAGAGCGAGCGCAACTTCCAGCTGGACGATGCCGACGGCGAGACCGTGCGCCACTACACCCGCTACGGCAACGACTACGGCAACGACTACGGCCCATGGGACGTGATGTTCCTTTCCTACTGCCTGAAATATGCCGATATCCCCCAGAGCGCTATCCCGCAGGTTTCCAGCGTGCTGTCTTTGCACAGCCAGTTGCGCAGCGCGCTGTACAACGAAGAGACCGGCAGCGGCTATGCCATGGATTTTGACGGTGATCTGCCGTCTGATGCCGCAATGCCCGGTGATATCGTCATTTACAATGGCACCGTGACCAAGGCTGTGGCCGCGGAAAGCCAGCCGTTGCAGGTGCAGGATGATTCCGCCGATGCCGACATTGCCCTGCTCTCCATGGATGCTGCGGCCACCACCGACACCGCGCCCCACATTGAGGAATATACCGTGGATGCCAGCACCGTTGGCATCGTGAGCGATGTGGACAAAGATTTCGGCACCCTGACCGTGATCTCCGGCGATGTGGATGGCAAGGTGGCTAAAGTCACGCTGAATGCTTCGCAGGTGACAACGCTGGTGTCTGTGGCAAATGCGCAGCAGGCCGATTACGGCGTTGCTACGCCGGATTTCAAAGTCGAAGATGACGCAGATGCCATTACCACCATCAAAGGTCTGGATGCACTGGATTACCTCACTGCTCTGGAGGTGCAGCGCAAGAATGGCACTGAATACGAGGATACCAACGTCACCACCATTTCGGAGCTTCTGCACAGCAGCCTGACCGTCACAGATATCCCGGTCAAAGAGATCCAGGACAACGACTACTATGTCCATGTTAAGCTGCCCAAGAGCTTTGATGTGCTGAACGATGAGCTTATCTCCGGCAAACTGGAAGATACCGGCAATTATGTCACCTGCGGCAGCTACCGGCTGCTCAAGGGGAATGACGGCTGCTGGTACGCCGTGCTGCGGTACGACCAAAACTATATCCAGCAGAAAGAGGCGGAAGACGCAGGCGCGGATACTTCCGATGCCAAGGTCACCAGCAACGTTGCCTTCAATTTCCAGTGGAACCAGAGCGAGGTCACCAGCAGCGGCTTTAATCAGATCGAGGTCAACAAAGATTACGCCCTTGATATCACCATCAACCCGGATGAAACCCCCGATGAGGATCAAAAAGACGATAAGAACTATGACCTTAACCAGAGCGTGAAGGGCCCGCGCCACGATGGCAGCGATGCCTACTTGGATTACACTGTTACGCTTGTGGTCCAGAACGAACAGGCCGGCCCGCTGACGCTTGCGGACAGCATGACCCTGCCCACCGGCGTAACCGCCGAATATGTCGAAGACTCGCTCCAGCTCAGCATGGAAAACGGCAATACAACGCTCCGCATCACTTGGGAAGATGATAATGGTGAGCGCAAGATCACCTTGGGTTCTGCCGGTTCCCCCATTGCCGCAGGCACCTATTCTATCCGCTACACCGTCAAGCTGAAGGACGTTGGCGAAACGGCTGTTGACGGTGAAGTAATCAATAACATCAGGATTCTGGATACGCCCATCAGCGATGATGCCGAAGAGTCGGTAAAAACCGACAGCCTTGTGATCACCAGTCAGGCCGATCCGTCCGACTACGAACTTCCCTCTACCGGCGGGGCCGGTACCAAACTGTATACAGCAGGTGGCGGCGCGCTGATGCTTGCCGCTCTGGTGTGCGGGGTTTGCAAAAAGCGCAGACGCGAAAGGGGGGCACGTTAAAAAGCCTGCATCCTTCCTGACACGGCGGCAAAATTGATTCTGCGCCGGAAGCAGACCCTGAAAATAGGAATCAGAAAAACTTGAAAGGAGATTTTCGCAAATCATGATGAAGAAAGCAATCAAAAAGCTGCTGGCCGCACTGCTGGCAGTTGCCATGCTGTGCGCCATGGCGATCCCGGCGTTTGCAGGCACTGAGGGGGACATCACCACATGGCACTCTTTCAGCGCTTTCCAGATCTTCAAGGGTGATGTTGAGGGTAATGATATTAAAGACTTTAAGATTTCCAACGCAAAGTGGGGCGAAAGCATCACTAAGCCTGACGAGTTTCTGGCGCAGTTGACGGCAGATCCTACCATCGGCGGTGAGTTTAAAACT
>OGUN01002382.1_pt1 | contig 11295 bp, 9 predicted proteins | sample 1553621 | NCBI WGS metagenome assembly OGUN01 (sample SAMEA2580300, study PRJEB22360) | human gut metagenome | biome: human gut; feature: human-associated habitat; material: faeces | place: Denmark | collected 2008/2010
CTTCTGGGTGACCTCGCTGGGCGCGCCCATGAGGATATCCTGCGCATTCTTGTTCATCGGGAACGGGATGATCTCGCGGATGCAGTCCTCGCCGGCCAGCAGCATGACCATGCGGTCGACGCCCGGGGCGATACCGGCATGGGGGGGTGCGCCGTAGCAGAAGGCGTTGTACATGGCCGGGAATTTCTTCTTCACGTCGCTCTCGCCGAGGCGAACGAGCTCGAAGGCCTTGATCATGATCTCCGGATCGTGGTTCCGGACCGCGCCGGAGGACAGCTCGATGCCGTTGCAGACGAGGTCATACTGCTGCGCGGTGATGGTCAGCGGGTCAATTTCGCCCCGGATGGCCTTATCCAGCGTGGCAGCGCCGCCGCCCGGCATGGAGAACGGGTTGTGGCAGAACTCCAGCTCGCCGGACTCGTCGCCGATCTCATACATGGGGAAGTCCACGATCCAGCAGAACTCATAGCGCTCCTTGTCGAAGTGGTTTTCGCAGGCGGCGCCGAAGGTCTTGATGAGCACGCCCACGGACTTGGTGGCGTATTGGCCTGCGGTTGCCAGCACCAGGGTGCCCGGCTTCAGGTCGATGATCTTGCCCAGCTCGGCCTCCACCGGGGCGACGAACTTGGCGATGCCGCCGGCCAGCTGGCCGTTTTCGTCCACCTTGAACCAGTAGGCCTTGCTGCCGGACTGGACCTCGCAGTCGGTGAGCAGCTTCTCCACCTGTTTGCGGGTCAGGGCGCAGTCGCTGATGGGCACCATCTTTACGGTCTGGCCCTTGAAGGCCTCGAACTCGCTGGCGACGAACAACTCGCTGACGTTTTTGCAGGTCAGGTCGATACGCAGATCGGGCTTATCGGAGCCGTAGGTCTCCATGGCGGTGTTGTAGGGGATGCGGCGGAAGGGGGCGGAGGAGGCCACGTTGTAGGTGCCGAACTTGGCGAAGATGGGGGGCAGCACGTCCTCCAGCACGGCGAAGATATCGTCCTGGGTGGCGAAGGCCATCTCCATATCCAGCTGATAGAACTCGCCGGGGCTGCGGTCGCCGCGGGCGTCCTCGTCGCGGAAGCAGGGGGCGATCTGGAAATAGCGGTCGAAGCCGGAGGTCATCAGCAGCTGCTTGAACTGCTGGGGCGCCTGGGGCAGGGCGTAGAACTTGCCGGGGTGCTTGCGGGCGGGCACCAGATAGTCGCGGGCGCCCTCGGGGGAGCTGGCGGTCAGGATGGGGGTGGTGATCTCCAGGAAGCCGTGCTCCATCATGGCGGCGCGCAGGGCGGCCACCACCTGGCAGCGCAGGATGATGTTCTGCTTGACCGCCGGGTTACGCAGGTCCAGATAGCGGTACTTCAGCCGCTGGGTCTCGTCGGCCTCGCGGCTGCGGTTGATCTCGAAGGGCAGGGCGTTATAGCGGCAGCGGCCCAGCACCTCGATCTTGGTGGGGACCACCTCGATCTCGCCGGTGGGCAGCTTGGGGTTCTTGCTGGCGCGCTCGCGGACGGTGCCCTCCACGCTGATGGTGGACTCCTTGTTCAGGCCCTTGATGACCTTCAGGTCGGCCTCGTCCTCCACCACTACCTGGGTGGTGCCGTAGAAGTCACGCAGCACCACGAAGGCCAGGCTGCCGCCTACCTCGCGGACATTCTCCATCCAGCCCACGATCTTCACGGACTTGCCCACATCGGCCAGCCGCAGCGCATTGCAGGTATGTGTACGCATCTGCATCATTGTTGTTTTCCTCCCATTTATGATTGTGTTTTGTATACCATCGATTGACAAGGGCAAACACGCCTGCCAACGTGTCTTTCCGTTGCTTTTTGCCCTTTTCGCCTTGGCGGGCGTCAGCCCGCCTGCGTCTCAAAAGCCAAAAAACATTCGAAAATACATCGCCGGCAGGTGCGGAGCAGTTTTGCCGGAGCAGAAATGGGTCCAGACAAGAAAAGACCCGCAGAGAATACTTGCCGTATTGTCAAGGGGCTTGACGCAGTATGGGCACATTTCTGCCCGCCAAAACCGTGTCTGCCCTTGTCAATCGATGGTAACCTTATTGAATTATTACGGATTGTTTATCAAAAACGCCGCCCCCTACACCCGTCTGCCGGAAATGCTTTGCGCCGTAGGGTAAGGCGCTTACTTCTCCACGATGACCTTGCCCTTGTTCCTCTCGGCCAGGCCGTCCCGTATCCGCGCCAGGGTGGCGGCAAAGTTTAGGGTGGTCTGCTCGCCGCTGGTCATATCCTTGCAGGCGATGACGTTGTTTTTCACCTCGTCCTCGCCCAGGAACACCACATAGGGCACGCCGGTCTTGTCGGCGTAGTTCATCTTGGCCTTGAACTTTTTTTGCTCGGTGTACAGCTGGGTCCGCACGCCGGCGTCCCGCAGCTTTGTGGCCAGTGTGACGGCGGCAGACAGGTCCTCGGTCATGGGCAGGATCAGTACGTCCGCCGGGGCGGTGGGCAGATCGCCGTTGAGCATTCCCTGCTCGCCCAGCACGTAGAACAGCCGGGTCAGGCCGATGGAGATGCCCACGCCGGGCAGCTGCTTGTCGGTGTAGTATTCCGCCAGGTTGTCATACCGGCCGCCGGAGCAGACGGAGCCGATCTCCGGGTGGTCCAGCAGCGCCGTCTCGTACACGGTGCCGGTGTAGTAATCCAGGCCCCGGGCAATGGTCAGGTCCACGGCAAAGTTCTCCTCCGGCACGCCGAAGGCGGACAGGTATTTCACCACGGTTTTCAGCTGGTCCAGGCCCTCGTCAAACGTCTCGTTCCGGCCGGCGTAGCCCTCCAGGGCGGAGAGTACCTGATCGTTGCTGCCGGTGATGGCGATGAATTTCAGGATCTCATCGGCGCTTTCGGCGGACACGCCTACCTCGTCGGTCAGCAGGGTACGGACCTTCTCTGCGCCGATCTTGTCCAGCTTGTCCACGGTACGCATGATGTCGCCGGCCTTGTCTGTCAGGCCCAGCATGGCATAAAAGCCGTTGAGGATCTTGCGGTTGTTCACCCGGATGCAGAAGCGCCTGAGCCCCAGCTCACTGAACGCACGGTAGATGATGGCGGGCATCTCGGCCTCGTTGGTGATGTCCAGCTTGCCGTCGCCGATCACGTCGATATCCGCCTGATAGAACTCACGGAAGCGGCCGCGCTGGGCGCGCTCGCCCCGGTAGACCTTGCCGATCTGGTAGCGGCGGAAGGGGAAGGACAGGTCGTTGTAGTGCAGGGCCACATACTTGGCCAGCGGCACCGTCAGGTCAAACCGCAGGGCCAGGTCGGCGTCGCCCTTGTTGAAGCGGTAGATCTGCTTCTCCGTTTCGCCGCCGCCCTTGGCCAGCAGCACCTCCGCCGCCTCGATCACCGGGGTGTCCAGCGGGGTGAAGCCGTACAGGGAATAGGTGCGGCGCAGGATGTCCATCATGCGCTCCATCTGCTGCTGCGGCTTGGGCAGCAGCTCCATAAAGCCGGACAGGGTCCGGGGGGTCATCTCAGCCATTTTCCGTCTCTCCTTTATCTTCGGTGGTTTCGTTTTGCTCGCCTGTCTCCGGCAGCTCCTCCGCGCCGGGCGTTAGCGTGTGGGCGGCGGCCTCGCGGGCGGCCTCGGCCTCCGCCTCGTGCTTCAGCTCCCAGGCGACCTCACGGTAGATGTCATCCAGGGCCCGGCCCTTCTTCACGCCGATGCGCTGGCCGATGACACCGCCGACTATGGCCAGCGCCAGGCCCGCATACCACAGACCCGGTACAATGACAGGCAGCAGCAGGCCCGCCAGCGCACCGAACCAGACGCCCAGCTCCTCGCAGTGGCCCCGGACGGCGTGGTAGGCACCTTTTTTCTCCCGGAGGTGCGTCATTCGCTTCAGCTGCGCCAGGCACATACCGACCCGCAGCAGCGCCAGCGCCGTCAGCGGGATGAAGATGTCCCGCACGTGGTTGTTGATGAAGTCCAAAACAGCCTGCATAGCGTTCTCCTTTGTGTTTGTGTCGGCGGCGCGGACGAAAAAACGCTCCCGTCCCTGCATTGGGACGAGAGCGTAAAACACTTCGTGGTGCCACCCAAATTCGGCCTTGCGGCCCTTTTTGCTCCTGTTACGGGGAGCGCGCCGTGGATGTTTCCATCCCCGCTAACTCGCTGTCTTCACCTGTGCCTTGCCGCGGTGCACTTTCAGCCGATGGCGCACCTCTCTTGCAGCGGCGGTGTACAGGCTACTCCTGCGAGGTCTGCACGGTTATCCCTTATTGTATGCGATTTGCCGATGGTTGTCAAGCCGTAAAGGGCTTGTTCTTGGGGTTGACGATGTCACGCCAGTCCAGGTCGCCCCGGTCCAGACCCAGCACCAGCATCTCGGCGGTGGCCAGGTTGCTGGCAAAGGGCACGTTGTTCTGGTCGCACAGGCGGGAAATATACGTGATGTCTGCGTCCGGCGTTTTCTGGTTGGGGTCACCGAAGCACAGCACCATATCGATCTCATTATAGGCGATGCGGGCGGCGATCTGCTGTCCGCCGCCGTGGGCGAAGGACAGGAAGCGGTGTATGGTCAGCCCGGTAGCGTCGGCGATCTGCTGGCCGGTGCGGGCGGTGGCGCAGAGGGTGTGCTTGGCCAGGATGCCGCAGTAGGCGGTGCAGAACTGGACCATCAGCTCTTTCCGGTTGTCGTGTGCCATCAATGCAATATTCATGGAGGGCTCCTTTCCTTATATCTTCATCAGCGGGGTTTTCTGCCCCATGATGCGTTTCGCAATGTTTTCATAGGCCCGGGCGGCGTAGTAGTTCTGCTCCCGCAGCACCAGCCCGCGGTTCAGGCAGTAGGGGACGTCCGGGTCCTCCGGTATCACGCCCAGCAGCGGCAGGCCCGCCGCGTCGATGGCGTCGTCGATGGTGGTGTGCAACTGACGCAGCACCTTTTTGGACACGCGCCCCACCACCAGATGCACCGTCCCGCTGGGAAAGGCGGACAGCTCTGCGGCGGTGCGCTGGGCGTCCCGCATGGCGGACACGTCCGTGGTGGTGATGACGATCACCTGGTCGGCCATGCACGCTGCCATCTGGAAGCCCTGGCCCAGTCCGGCGGGCGCGTCGATCAGGCACCAGTCGTAGCTTTCCCGTATCTCACGCGCCAGCGCCTGCAGCTTCGGAACCGACAGGGACAGCGGTCGGTCGGCCATGGGCGCGGTCAGCAGGGAGAGGGAGGGGCATCGCTCGTGGGGCACCGCCGCCTCATGCAGGGTGCAGCGGCCCTCCAGCACGTCGGAGAAGTCCATCAGCGCCCGGTCGCTGAGCCCCAGCGCCAGATCCAGGTTCCGCAGGGTGATGTCACAGTCCAGGCACAGCACCCGCTGCCCCATGTGGGCCAGCGCCAGTGCCACGTTGGCGGTGAAGGTGGTCTTGCCGGTGCCGCCCTTGCCGGACGCCACGGCGATGATCTTGCCCATGGACTTCCTCCTTTCGTGGGCCGCTTATACCAGCGGCGCTTTTTTGATCCGGGCAAAGGCCCGGGGAAATTGCTTCGGTGTGTGCTGTGTTTTTTCGATGGATACGATGCGGTGCACCACGTCCGTCTCCGGCACGGTGTAGTCCGTGACGCCGGAGAGCTGTCCGCCCAACTGGGCGATGGCGCTGTGGGCCTGCCGTATTTCCTCGTCGGTGGAGACGGATTTCATGGCGGCGAACTGTCCGCCTACCTTTACCAGCGGCAGCGTCAGCTCACACAGCACGTTCAGCTGGGCCACGGCACGGGAGGCCGCCAGATCGAACTGCTCCCGGTGCTGCGCGGCGAATTCCTCCGCCCGGGCGTGAACGCAGGTCACATTTTTCAGGCCCAGGTCCCTCTGGACCTCCTTCAGGAAGTCCACCCGCTTGCCCAGACTGTCCAGCAGCGTGAAGCGGGCGTCCGGCGTCAAGATCGCCAGCACCATGCCGGGAAAGCCTGCGCCGGTGCCTACGTCGATGACGCGCTTGCCGGACAGGTCCAGCTGCGCCGCCAGCGCCGCGCAGTCCAGCAGGTGCAGGGTGGCAACATCCCGGGGCGCGGTGATGGCCGTGAGGTTCATGACCTTGTTCTTCTCCAGCAGCAGCGCGGCATAGCGCTCCAGCTGCGGCGCGGCGGCGGGGTCCAGGTCCAGGGCCGTCAGGCCAGCGGTCAGGATATCCCTCATTTCTGCTGTGCCTTCAGCAGGTCGCGGATCTCGGTCAGCAGCTCCTCGCTGGTGGGAGCCGGTTCTTCCTCCTCCTGCGGCTCCTCGTCCTTTTTGCCCAGCTTGTGCAGCTGGTTGATGGTCTTGACCATCAGGAAGATGACGAAGGCCACCAGAACAAAGTCAATGACCGTGCTCAGAAACGTGCCGATGCCCAGGGTAACGGCCTCGGTGACCACCTGGCCTGCCTCGTCCAGCACCTCCGGCTTCAGCACGATATTCAGCTGTCCCAGATCCACGCCGCCGATGAGCAGGCCGATCAGCGGCATGAACACATCGTTCACCAGAGAGGTGGTGATCTTACCGAACGCGGTACCGATGATCACGCCGATGGCCATATCCATGACGTTGCCGCGCATGGCAAAGGTCTTGAATTCCGCAAAAAACTTCTTCATGTGTAAAAGCTCCTATACTAAAAGTATAATTACGGATAACTATTACGATAAGCTATCAGTGCAGCGGCACCAGGCGCTCCTTGCCGCCCATGTAGGGCTGCAGCGCCTTGGGCACCAGCACAGAGCCGTCCGCCTGCAGGTTGTTCTCCAGCAGGGCGATGAGCATACGGGGCGGGGCCACCACGGTGTTGTTCAGGGTGTGGGGCAGGTACAGTTTGCCGTCCTCGCCGCGGACGCGGATCTTCAGGCGGCGGGCCTGGGCGTCGCCCAGATTGGAGCAGGAGCACACCTCGAAGTACTTTTGCTGCCGGGGGGACCAGGCCTCGATGTCGCAGGACTTGCACTTCAGGTCAGCCAGGTCGCCGGAGCAGCACTCCAGCTGCCGTACAGGGATATCCAGGCTGCGGAACAGCTCCACGGAGTAGCGCCACATCTTCTCGTACCAGGCCTTGGAGTCCTCGGGCTTGCAGACCACGATCATCTCCTGCTTTTCGAACTGGTGGATGCGGTACACGCCACGCTCCTCGATGCCGTGGGCGCCCTTCTCCTTGCGGAAGCAGGGGGAGTAGGAGGTCAGCGTCTGGGGCAGCTTGTCCTCCGGCAGGATCTGATCGATGAACTTGCCGATCATGGAGTGCTCGCTGGTGCCGATCAGGTACAGGTCCTCGCCCTCGATCTTGTACATCATGGCGTCCATGTCCGTCTGGCTCATCACGCCCTCCACCACGTTGCCGTGGATCATAAACGGCGGGATGCAGTAGGTGAAGCCCTTGTCGATCATAAAGTCACGGCCATAGGCGGTGACGGCGGAGTGCAGCCGCGCGATGTCGCCCATCAGGTAATAGAAGCCGTTGCCGGATACACGGGCAGCAGCGTCCATATCCACGCCGTCGAAGCGCTCCATGATCTCCGTGTGGTAGGGGATGGGGAAGTCCGGGGTCTTGGGCTCGCCGAAGCGCTCCACCTCTACGTTGCAGCTGTCGTCCGGACCGATGGGCACGGACTCGTCGATTATCTGGGGGATGACCAGCAGCAGCTTGTTCATGGCGGCCTCGGCGTTGGTCTTCTTCTCCTCCAGACGGGTCATGCGCTCGGCGTTGGCCTTTACGGCGGCGTTGTTGGCATCGATCTCCGCCTGAAGGGCGGCCTTCTCCGCCTCGTCGGCGCACTTTTTCAGCCTGCCGAACAGGGGGCCGTTGGCCTTGGATAGTTTGTTGCGCTCGGCCTTCAGGGCCTCGCCCTCGTTGATGGCCTCGCGGCGCTCGCTGTCCAGGGCGATGACCTCGTCCACCAGGGGCAGCTTGGCGTTCTGGAACTTCTTGCGGATATTCTCCTTTACCAGGTCCGGGTTCTCCCGGATAAACTTGATGTCAAGCATATTCTATACCTCTATTCGATGATGTTTCACGTGAAACGCTTATCGCTTTCCCAGCTTCTCCAGAGCCTCCAGCAGGGCGTTCAGGTCCTCGGTGCCGTAGTATTCCAACTCGATGCGCCCCTTCTTTTTGCCGTTGACGATGCGGCAGGGGCGGCCCAGCTTTTCGCCCAGCTCACGGGCGGCCTCCTCAACATAATTGACGGAAAGCGCGTCCTTTTGGGGCTTTTCTTTTTTCTCGGCGGTGAGTTTTTTCACCAGCAGTTCCGTCTGGCGGACGGAGAGGGCGTCCTTGACCACCGTCTCCGCGGCGGCCTGCTGCTGTTTGCTGCCCAGCGTCAACAGGGCGCGGGCGTGTCCGGCGGACAGCCGTCCGTCCTCCACCATGGTCCGCACCGGCTCGGTCAGCCCCAGCAGGCGCAGGGCGTTGGTGGGGCGGGACTTGCCCACCCGCTGGGCACATTCGTCCTGGGTCATGCCGTACTGCTCCGTCAGCACCCGGTAGCCCTCGGCCTCCTCAATGGGGTTCAGATCCTCTCGCTGGAGGTTTTCGATCATGGCCAGCTCCATGGCCTTGCGGTCGTCGGCCTCGATGACCACCACGGGCACCTGTGTCAGCCCAGCCATCCGCGCCGCCCGCCACCGCCGTTCACCGGCGATGATCTGATAGTAGCCGGATTGCAGCTTCCGCACGGTCAGCGGCTGGATGATGCCGTGTATCCGGATGGAGTCCGCCAGGTCACTGAGGGCCTCCGGCTCAAAGCTCTTTCTGGGCTGGGTGGAGCAGCTCTCCACCTGGCTGATGGGCAGCAGCAGGGAGGAGGCGCGCTCGTCCTTGGCGGCGATGACGTCGTCACCAAGCAGTGCGCTCAGTCCCTTGCCCAGACCTTTTGTGTTCGCCATACCGCGTCTCCTTTCAGCAGTTGTTCTTCCGCAAAAATTCCGCTGCCAGCGCCGTGTATGCGTCCGCGCCCCGGCAGGTCTTGTCATAGGCGGTGATGGGCTTGCCGTGGCTGGGCGCTTCGCTGAGCCGCACGTTCCGCGGGATCACGGTGCTGTACACCTTCCCGGCAAAAAACCGCTTCAGCTCCTGGGCCACCTGAATGGACAGGTTGGTGCGGCCATCGAACATGGTCAGCAGCACGCCCTCGATATCCAGCCCGGGGTTCATGCTGCGCCGCACGATACGCACGGTGTTCATCAGGTCGCTGAGTCCCTCCAGCGCGTAGTACTCGCCCTGCACCGGCACCAGCAGACTGTTGGCGGCGCACAGTGCGTTCAGCGTCAGCAGCTCCAGCGAGGGCGGACAGTCGATGAAAATGAAGTCGTACTTGTCCGTCACCTGCCGCAGCGCAGCCTTCAGCAGGAACTGCCGGTCATCCATGCTGATCATCTCCACGCCGGCGCCGGCCAGCGCCTTGCTGCTTGGCAGCACGTCGCCATAGGGCGTGGTCACGATCAGCTGGGCCGTCTCTGCGCCGTTGATGAGCGCATCATAGACGCCGTTGCTGGTGGTCTTGTCCACGCCCATGCCGCTGGTGGCGTTGGCCTGGGGGTCAAAATCGCACAGCAGCACCCGCTTGCCAGCGGCTTTTACGGCAGCGGCCAGGTTTACGCAGGTGGTGGTCTTGCCCACGCCGCCCTTCTGATTTACGATCGCAATGATTTTCGCCACAGCAAATTCCTCTTTCTGTCTGAGTTCATTATGATAGTATATACCACCTGCATGGAGGGTTTCAAGAGGGAAAATGCAAATTTTCGCCCTTTTGTTTCACGTGAAACATAAAGGGACAAAAGCAGGGCGGCTGTTTCACGTGAAACAGCCGCCCCGTTCCTCATATCAGTATCACGCCGTCCAGCGGCGGCAATGTCAGATGTGCTTTCCCGTCGATGACCAGAAATCGCTGTCCGGTCATCGCGTCCTGCGCGGTGGGCGCGTCCCAGGCCAGCGTCAGGTCTGCCGGCGCGTCCCCGGCGTTCAGCGCCGTTACCGTGCGCTCGCCTCCGCGCTCACGCTCGATGACCAGAGCGCCGCCTCGGGCCAGCAGATAGCGCAGGGCGCCCGAGCGCAGGCTCTCCCGCGTTCGCCGCAGCTGTCCCAGAGTGCGGAAGAAGTCCGTCAGCGCCGCGTCCTCGCTGCCCCAGGGGAAGGCGCCCCGGTTCAGGGGATCCTCGAAGCCCTGCACGCCGGCCTCATCGCCGTAGAAGAGGGTGGGAGAGCCGGGGAAGCTGTAGAGCAGCATTCCCGCCAGACGGAGCTTTGCCAGGCCCCGGGCCAGCTCAGTGGGGGAGAGACGGTACGCCGCACGCTCCGCCTTGGTTTTCGGTGTGTCCTCCGCGCCCAGCAGCGTCAGAATGCGCGCTGTGTCGTGGGTGCCCAGGAAGTTCATGGCGCCATAGAAGGCGAAGGGCGGGTAGTTCTCACGAATCGTCTCCATGCTGTCGCGGAAGACCGCAGCGTCGCCGCCGGCCAGCCAGTTCAGCAGTGCCGTGCGGAAGGGATAGTTCATCAGGCCGTGGACCTGGCGGCCCAGCAGGTATCTGCGCCGTTGGGAGTAGGCGATCTTGTTGCTGCCGTCCTCCCACACCTCGCCGAGGAGGTAGGCGTCGGGGAAGTCCTGCTGCATGACGGCGCGGATGGCGAAGATAAATTCGTCGGGCAGCTCGTCGGCGACATCGAGCCGCCACGCGCTTGCGCCCGCGCGGAGCCAGCGGCGGACGATGGAGTTCTCGCCGGTGATGATGTAGTTGACATAACTTTCGTTCCGCTCGTTCACGGCGGGCAGATTCTTGATGCCCCACCAGGCGTCATAGTCCGTGGGGAAGGGGTGGAAGCTGTACCACGAATAGTAGGGGGAGATGGGGCCCTGCGCCGCGCCGGGCGCGGGGTAGAAGCCGTCGGCGTTGAAGTAGCGGCTTTTTGCGCCGGTGTGGTTGAACACGCCGTCGAGCATGACGCGGATGCCGCGTTTTTCTGCCTCCGTGCAGAGGGTGCGGAAGTCCTGCTCGTCGCCGAGGAGCGGGTCGACCGTTTCGTAGTCGGCGGTATCGTAGCGATGATTGGAGGCGGCCTCGAAGATCGGGTTGAGGTAGAGCGTGGTGACATGGAGCGAGGCGAGGTAGTCGAGCTTTTCCGTGATGCCGGCGAGGTCGCCGCCGAAAAAGTCCTCGCAGTAGTCGCCGCGCTCGTTGGGGCCGCAGAGCGGCGTTTCATCCCAGCGCTCGTGAAGCGTGCGGCAGCCGATCAGACCGTCCGCGCTGCGCGTCCTTGCGCGGTAAAAGCGGTCGGGGAAGATCTGGTAGGTGACGCCGCGGCCGAACCAGCCGGGCGTTTTGGCGCGGC
>OGUN01002383.1_pt1 | contig 11284 bp, 6 predicted proteins | sample 1553621 | NCBI WGS metagenome assembly OGUN01 (sample SAMEA2580300, study PRJEB22360) | human gut metagenome | biome: human gut; feature: human-associated habitat; material: faeces | place: Denmark | collected 2008/2010
CAGGTTGTAGCCATTACAATTCTACGATTCTTGGCATCATAACAAGGGATATTCTGTCCATAAGTAGAATGCCCTAACATTGTAATCTCATAACCATTGGCATCAATATAGTAAGGTTCTGTAAGATATTTTCCCACCAAATAGTTGGCAGATCTCATTCGTGTAAACAAACGTCCGTCTTCAGTCACGATAAAGGATGCTGCACCTTCTCCAAAGCTGGGACTGCTGGGAGCCTTTTCCCTCATGGCTGCAATTTTAAAATCAGCAGGAGCTCCATCCAAAAACTGATCTTTCACTTCGTCCACCTTCGTCATAGTCTGCACATTAACCTCATACGCCACCTGATCGGTCAGTATCACACAAGCACCACTGGCGCTGACATCGCGGGATGTTTCCATGACCAAATCCTTTGGTTTTCCGGGTATATCGTGTCCATTAATGGTTGCATAGACATCTTCCTTCAATTTATAGTTAAACGTTTCTTTACCATTTTCCAAAACAGTACGCGGACTAATCACTGAAACTTTTGAATTGCCGCCATTCTCTGACAATATAAACCAATCGTACGGAGCGAATGGAGGATAGAAGTATACAAACAGTCGGGCAGGAAACGTAATTCCGGTCTTTTTTTCAATCACGCTGAAAGTTCCCCACTCTCCCATATCGTTACTATAGCGAGTCAAACCTATCTTTTTCACAACCTCGTCCGTAGGCATATCAAAATCCAACTCCTCGCTGATTACCACTCCTTTGATTTTCCATTCATAACGCACCTCGTCTGCACGCATTGCCGAATCAGTTTCCCACGTGAACATTTGACTGCCCCTGAACTCCATGACCTCTCCATCTCCCGCATAAGCCAATATACGTTTAGGAGAACTTGTATTAAAATTATCAGACCATAACGGAGGATTTATCTCCTCATACGAATAGTTACCTTCGTCCTCAAAACATCCGGTCAACAGACCGAATAAAAACAATATAATATATAATCTTATCGATTTCATGACATCAACTTATTATTAGATTAAACTTCCACAGACATCGGTAGGCCATTCTCATCCTCCGTTGGATTCTCCGCCAGCCATTGCTTGAACAATTTCACTAATTTAATTGCCTCATCAGGAGCACTCTTTATCATATTTCCATCCAAACTGTATGCTCCCGGTATATTCTCCAGGAATGTCTTGTATTTCAAGGATGAATAGTTTCCCAGCAACCCGGCAGAAACTTCCAAGGTCCACCATTCCGGTTTCACAGCATCTTTCGTCAAATGGATAACGGCTTTCGAACGTTCGAATTGTCCCACCTGCAATTCATCGCTCGGCACAATTTCAACTACCAATCGTACTCCTTCCTCCAAATCATTCAAACGGGCACTGCGGTTCATCCGGATTTGAATTGTATCCAATATCAAAGAAGCTCCTGCCGGAATCGGACGCGCACGGAAAGTATACGAATTTTCCAGAACATATTCATCCGGAGTAGCGGTTGTCATATCCTTCACAACCTTCAAACCGAAGTGCAGATCCTTCGTCAAAGGTCTGCCGGCCAAGGCAACTACGATTTCTGCCATCACATGGTCGTCTGTCGGCTTGGCAAAAAAGAATGTCACATCCGTAGAATCGGCTTTAGCGGTACCGGGAGCTTCCTCATCCATAAAATATTTATAGAAATAAACTTCATGGCGTTCTCCAAAAGGTTCGATATCCTGTTCCGTACATGCACTGAACAACATCATCCCCAAAATCGCAAACAATATAAAGATTTTCATTTTTTCCGTTTTTAAATGGTTACATACTCTGATTATCGGGGATAGGTAGCATATACTCTGATTTATTCAACTCACGCACCTCTTTCTCCTTGAAATAAATCTTTGCACCTAACCGTTTGTATAGATAAAACAATTGTCCCTCCGAAATCCATTCCCGCTGGGCATCACGAATCAAATCCCTTTGGAACATCTCGAAATCCCGTGCCACCTCCAACGGCTCCATCGTTTTCCATTCATCTCCGACTTGTGCCGTTTCAGAACGTTTCTCGCGAATTTCGTTCAAGATTTCATAAGCTTCAGCGAACTGATTTTTCCGGGCATAACATTCTGCCATAATGTAACGCATTTCTGTCGCACGGATTACAGGCAGAATACGTATATTCTTTTTGCGAATATCTGCATTGTCACTGCAATACCATTTGCCGGAAATTTTATAATTCCCATAAATGCTATTATCCTCCGGTCTATACAACAAAAACCTGGAACGAATGTCCATCTCAGATTCGTCTGTCTGTCCGTCCGGACTTTTAAATATTTTCTGATTATCCAAATCGAGCATCAGCCAATTTCCCTGATTCATTCCATCTGCTTTTTTTCTAAAGAAACTTCCCAAACTATAATTGTCGTAAGCCTCCTCATTATAGACTGCAAAAATCAAATTGGAAATACACTTCAAATCCTTCTTGCTTTCAAAATCATTACCACGCAACTCCCAAAATTCATCTTTTGAGAACATATCGTAAGAGCTGCCCTGTGTACCGGTTGCTTTGAATTTCAATACAGCATCAGCCATCTGAAAAGCCTCGTCATACATTCCTGCATACTGATATGCTCTTGCCAACAATGCTGTGATAGCATAATAACTCAACCGGAAACCGCGTCCCTGGAAAAAACCGTCTATCACACTCGAAGATTGATGTCCCGGCATACCCCACTCAAACTCTCCATTGAAACGAGTCTTGCCGGAAGCGCTCAAACTCATACCCCAAGCCGTAGTATCAAACTCAATTGTAAGCTCCCGAGCTTTATTCAAATCGCGGATAACCTTCTCCATAAAAGGCTTTACAGCTATCCCGTTTGGCTGAATATTAGGGTAGTCTTCCACATAAGGCACCCGTTTTTCTCCGTCATCATGAATCAATGCCGGCGCAAACAATCGCAATAAATCAAAGTGCACCAATGCCCGACAAGCATATGCCTCTCCTAAAATCATCTTACGCTCGACCTCCCCCTCTGCAAAAATATCGGCAGATGCTCTCTCCAGATTCTGAATCAGATTATTTGCATTAGCCACCACATTATATCCATCCTTCCAGATATTGTCGATAGTCGGTCTCAATGCAGAATTGTAATAATCATAGTTTCGGGCTATCTTATACATATTAGTCCCCTCCTCGCCATATTTCCAAGCCCAGGTATATTGCCGTGACATACAGTCCACCAATCCAAACTGAAGTTCCACTCCATAAAGATTACGGGATGCCATCGCTTCGTAAACTCCCGCCAGGACAGAACGATAGCCATCACCCGTTGTAAACAGCTTATCGCTCGTAGCCTCACCTTCCGGTTGCAAATTCAACCAATCCTTGCATGAACTCAATGACAACAAGGATAATAGAATCATAATTTGTATATATATTTTCATACTCAAATATTTTATTGTTAGAATCCTAACGACAATGTAAAGCTATAGTTCTTCGCATACGGATAGCTTGTTCCCCGTTCCTGCTTTATGTTCGACCAGCGGCAAACATCATTCATGTTAAAACGCAATCCCAACGAAGTCAGTCTCATTTTGCGAATCAAGTCACGGTTAAAATCATAACCGCAAGAGATACTGCTAAATGCCAAATAATTATTATCCTGTACGAATCTTGATGTAGGCTGCGTCTTTTGTTTGTTCTTCAAGTCAAAGAACGGAGCTATATCACCCGGATTTTGCCAACGCTGAGTCAGTACACGACGGTCTACGTTGCTTCCGTCAATATCTGCCTCTTCCACCTTGTTTTTAATGGTCTCATTATAATCCTGAGCACCCCACTGATAGAGGAATGTTGTATTAACATAAAAACCTTTCCAAGCCACATTGATACCGAAAGAACCTTGTGCATCCGGACTCTTGTCTCCCACCACCACTTCATCTGCAGCATTCCATATATATGTACTCTGACCGTTTCTCTTACGGAACAACTCCTTACCATTTGAAGGGTCTATACCATAAGAAGGCACAGCATAAATCGCAGTTGTAGATGCTCCTACATAGTACTGAGTCAACGGGATATAGAGCAAATCTGAATAATCTCCGCCCTGTCCCTGGTTGTTTCCATTGTGAAAGTCCTGGATATTCTTATTATATCTCTCAGCCTCCTGACCCAATTTTGTAATCTCATTCTTATTGGAAGCCAGAGTAGCATTTACAGCAACAGTCCAATTATCATTCTGGAAAACAGTTGTATTCAATTTAATCTCAAAACCTTTGTTCAAAATCGAACCGGCATTTGTGTAATAAGTAGAAAAACCTGATGATGTGCGGACAGACAGCTGTTCCAACTGATTCTTGGTCTCCTTGCGATAATAGTTTCCTTCCACTACAAGACGGTCATGGAACAAGCCCAAGTTAATACCCACATCCAAAGTATATGTCTTCTCCCAAGTTAATTTCGGATTACCCAAAGCAATCAAAGTATTCGATGGTGTATCGTAATACCATTTGTCGGAAGTCTTATAAGTGGAAATTGCCGCATAAGCCGGGAAGTTGACATTACCGGTAACGCCATATGTTCCACGAACACGCAACAAACTAACCAACCAATTATCTTTCAACCACGAATAGTTATGGAAGTTCACACCGGCACCCACAGACCAGAAAGGAGCGAATCTCTTGTCCTCGCCGAACTTAGAAGAACCGTCCAGACGGAAAGAAGCGTCCAACAAATACACGTTGTTGTAAGAATAGTTAAGAGAAGCCAGCACACCTAACAGACGGCTCTTGTCAGAAGAGACAGCCGACTTGCGAGTCTGCTCTGCAGCATAAGTAGGAGAGTTCAAATTACTCAACTGGAATCCACGATACTCTATTGCAGTCGTTTTACTATGAGATTCCTGCACGTTCAATCCGGCTGTAGCATTAATGAAATGCTTGTCGATACCTTTATTGAAATAGAACATCGCATTGGTGTTCCAAGTGAATCCCTTGTCAGAAGAAGTTGTTAAAGTTCCTCTTTCACGAGTCGGAGATCCCTTGAAACTCGGGTCTTTAGGGTCGCTGAAGCTCTTCGTTTCAGAATCGGTTCTTGTCATAGAAAGCTGTCCCTTAAACGAGAAGTTCTTTGTAAAATAGATATTGATACTGAAATTGTTAGTCAAGTCGTTCAATCTTGAGCGACCGGAAAAACTTCCCAATTTCTCAGCCCTGTAGAGAGGATTGGTTGTCTTGCCGTCTTTCAATGTCTCCAACAACTCGCCGTCGTTTGAATACGGAGCCCAGTACGGTTGCAACTTAGCATAAGTATCAAAATTTCCATAAGGAGAATCCTGTGATTTAGTCACATTGAACGAAATAGAGTTCATAACCTGCAACCAGGACTTATTGCGGTAGTCCAGATTCAAACCAACACCTACATTGTCACGATAAGAATCAATCATGGCTCCGTTGTGTGTTCCGTAGTTCAAATCCAAGCTATATCGGATACTTTCAACACCACCGGAAACATTCATACTGTGTGAATGGTTGAACACATTGTGCAAAGGCTGAGCCAGCCAATCGGTCTGCACGCCACGGCGCACCTCATTCACCAAATCATTGTAAGCAATATCTTTCTCCAACTGCATGCCAGGATCTCCGCTTTCTGCGATATACTTTCCGGACAAACGTTCCACTTCTACCTTTTCCCAGGCATTACACAAGTTATAATCTGACAAATCCGGTAATTCAACTCCGGCATTAAAATTATATGTCACCCTCAATTCTCCCGGTTTCGGTGCAACAGTAGTCACGACCACCACTCCGTTGGCAGCACGAGAACCGTATAGAGCTGTAGCGGCAGCATCTTTCAAGATAGTCATACTCTCGATGCGGTTGATATCCATATCGTAGACTTTCTGTACAGATACTTCAAAGCCATCCATGATAAAAATAGGCAAGTTCGGATTGTCCTTCAGAGAAGTTCTTTGCGAACGTCTGGCTTTTTCCATTTCCAGACCACGATTCATACCGATACTACCCTCTCCGCGAATGGTAAACTCCGGCAAAGAGTTCGGGTCAGAACCAAACAATTTATTATCCTTAATTCGGAATGACGGCTCGAAAGCCTGCAGAGCAGCAATAACGTTTTTATTATTTGTTTTTAACAGCTGATCTTTATTGACCGTAGTTGTATTACCTGTAAAGCTCTCTTTTTTCAGTTTCATGTATCCGGTTACAACCACCTCTTCCAACTCCTCCTTGGCAGTCTTCATCACCACATAAAACTCTTGCTGTCCCTTATATGCCACTTCTTTCGGCTCCATACCGATAAAAGAGAATACCAATGCCAGATTGGCTGTTTCGGGCACTCTCATGGCAAACTGTCCATTGGCATCGGTCACAGCACCTACAGAAGTTCCCTTCACCAAAATGGTCACCCCCGGTAGCGGCTCCTTTTTTTCATCAACCACCTTTCCTTTCAAGAGCACCTCCTTGACTGTCTTTTGAGGTATTGTCGGTTTCAAAACAATCACATTGTCTTGCAACACATAAGTCAATGTCGTACCCTTCAGACAGACATTCAGAATAGTCCGGATATCGTCCCCCTGTACGTCAACATCCACCTTGCCGATTTTATCCAAATCCTCTTCATTATACATGAAAACAAACGATGTCTGGCGTTCTATCGCCCAAAGTACATCCTTCAGACTGGCAGCCTTCATCGAAAGCGTCACCTGTTGCCCGTTCTGCGGGTAGACATTTGCATGAACATGCAACATTCCCAGCAGAACAAATACAAATGTCCATCTAAACATAAGTCGCAATTTTTTCATAAATTTGTAATTTGATTTTTATGTTGATTATTTTGACAAGACAAAATGGTCAATCGGTAGGGATGCTGCAACATCCCTACCTTTTTATCTGCCTCGTCTGATTCTTAAAACTTTTCCATTTCTATCTATTTTTATACGTCCGTTCGCTTCAAAAATGCGCAGAATAGGATCTATCGATTCGTCACGTCCTACATTAAATCCGAAGCGATAATCCTTTACTTCTTGGTTTTCGTAAAACACCGTTACATCATACCAACGTTCAATGGCATGCATAATATCCTCCAGCCGAACATCCCGAAAACGGAAACCGGCATCCTTCCAAGCCACGATATAGCTGACGTCAACCGTCTTGATTTCCTGCTTCCCGGTATTTTTGTCCAATACGAACTGCTCATTCGGCTGTAATATCCTCTGACGGACTCCGGGACCGGAAACAGCCACCTTGCCTTCAACCAAGGTTGTGTGTACACTCATATCGTTGTCATAATCCGCCACATTAAAACGGGTTCCCAACACTTCAATGTTGTAATGGAAAGTTTTCACAATAAAAGGCCTTGCCGCATCTTTTGCAACCTCAAAATAAGCCTCTCCATGCAACTCTACCTCACGGGTATCCCCTGCAAACCGAACCGGATAACTCAAAACAGTTTCCGAGTTCAAATGAACAACAGTCCCATCGCTAAGGGTAAGTTTAAACTCTCCCCCACGAGGAACAGTCACCTTATTAAAAACCGCTTTTTCGACAGCTTGCACCAAACTGTCTTTATAAACCAAATTGCCACCCTGATTAAAAATATTTGTAGCCGATTGTTTCTCTACAATCCCCCCCTTCGTCTTTTCCAAATCCACGACTTTACCATCTGCCAACGTCAATATCGCACGCGTACCGCCCTGCACCACTTCATTTTGTGCCACCATGCTCCCGACTTCTGTTTTCTGCTCCCAATATAACATTGCAGCCACACCAACCCCGCAAACCAAGGTCACTACTGCAACCCAACGCAAAACACGGCGATGCATTTGTATCTGCCTGCCTGTTGTTCTCTGACGCCGCTTCTGTAATAATTTCTCCCATCCGACCGACCTGTCGAACTTGGCAGCATTCTTTTGAAACGCCTCACGATTACGCTCATCTAAAATACGTTCATAAAGATTCCGGTTGCCTTCCGACTCCGACAACCATTCATCCAAACTGCTTCTGTTCTCTTCAGAACAATCTCCCGACAAAACATGAGCAATCTTTTTCGCTATCTCAAAATCCTTTTCTGTATTTATGCCCTTTTCCATGTTCCTTATAACAAACTCCGTTTATAATAAGACACAAAAAGGCATTTTTATGGGGAAGCCCATCCCCACTTTTTTTTTTAAAACAACAAAAAAAATGTTGGCAGAATTAAATACGCACTAAATATGCACTAATTTAATTCTGCCAACGGGTAAATAAATATTTTTAATAACGGTCTCCGGATGAACTAAAAGCATCAACTTCTTTTACAGAAACAATACTAGCTCCTAAATCAAACTCCTTCAATAACTCCGGATTCTCTTTCATCGTTTTAGCATCGTAAAACAGCAATTTACCTTTTCCCGTCCCAACGACCAAATATTCATAATCTCTATAAACAGTGTAATTCATATATGTCACTTTATCACCACTGTTTAAAGTGATAAAAGGATGGTCGCTCATTTCGTTCTTCTTCACATAGCGTATCTCATGACCATTGGCATACAAAATATAATTGTTTTTAGGGTTAACACTATAAGATGATGCCCCAGCTGTAAGAATCACAGAATTTTCATCCAACGACCGTCCCGGAAACTCCTCGTCCTGAACCCCGGAAACTTTTGCCAACAACCCGTCATTATTGTTTACAGCATAAATACCCCAACGCGTCTTACCATCAGCTCCATTGTAAAAAACATTCATCAAACTATAATAAGGTCCGAAAAAACCCGCAGAGGCAAAACCTGCATAAGAAGCATAAATAAATTTAACTCCATCCGGGAATTGCCACGCCGGACACATACCTTCCATAGATACTCCGGGCGTTATTTTTGCCGGTACTAATTTAGATAACTGGTACTGAGTTCCAACAGGAAAATTTCCTCCCCAAGGGGTCGACATAACATCTCCACTCTGATAAAAAACGATAGTCAACATTCTGTTATTTTTTTCATCATAACAAGGGATACAGGAAAAACCGATTTGAGGTTGTCCAAAAGAAGTGACTTTATATCCCTTTTCATCTGCCACCAATGGTGTTGACACGAAATTACCTCCAAGATTATTCATAGACATCATCCTTCTGTAAATTTTTCCGTCCTCCATAGCAATAAAACTTTGCACACCGGAAGTTGTCATTGATGCATAAGCATCTATACGGGTCACCGGTTTAAAACCGGACGGGACAGGAGAAAAATCCTCCTGCAACTCTCCCACTTTCAACATACTCTCGCAATTAAATTCATACGCCACCTGATCCGTCATCACAGAAACAGCTCCCAATACGCCGATATTAGTCAGATTATTTCCCATCCCCATGGATAACGGTTTGCCAGGAATATCAGCCCCATAAGTATTAAAATAAATATCATCCGACAATTTAAAGTCCATCTTGGACGTTTCCTGATTTCTGGAAGACTTTATATAAGACAATTTCGAATTCCCGCCTTTCTCCGATAATACAATCCAGTCACCATGCGTATTGGTCGGACTTATCTGCACAAAAGCCCTCACCATATAAGCAATACCCGTTTCCTTTTCAATAATGCCAAACGTGCCGTTCACTCCGGTTTTGGGATATTCCGATAATTTAATCAGATTCATCAATTTTTCCGTCTCTATTTCAAAATCAGCCTCTTCACTCAATACGACCCCGTTCACTTTCCATTCATAACGTACTCCTGCAGCACGCGCAGCCGAATCTCCCTGCCATGTAAAAAAGGGAGTACTCTTAAACTTCGCCATTTCACCGGCACGACATTCTACCCATATTGTATTCGAACCCTCTCTCAATTTCCACACCGGCTCATCAAGTTTCGTATAATCATACGAACCCTTATCATCCATACAACTTAAAAACGCCAATGTCAACAAACTGCCAATTAGCCAATTAATATATTTCATAGCTCTAATATTTACTGATTTATACTTTCAATGAATCCAGAATCTTTTTATATTCCGCACCATGTTCCGGGTCATTCAAATGATCCAGCAACCATTGTTTGAATTCAGTCACCATTGCAATTGCTCTTGCCGGATAATTCTTTATCAGATTTTCATTGAACTCTCCTTCGGTATCCACCACCTGTAAGAACAATTTATATTTTTCATAAGAATATGCTCCCAATAGCGTCCATTCCACTTCATGAGTCCACCAATCAGGCTTCGCCTCCACTTCACTCCATACAATCACAGCCCTCCGCCGCTCGTACTGTCCCAAATCTACATCTGCATTCGGCACCAGTTCGACCACCAATCTCACCCCATCCGTGCCTAATTCTGCTAAACGGTCACTGTGCAAAACAGACACCTCTATCGTATCCTTCACCTCCTTCATATCTGTCGGGAGTGCCCTTTTACGAAAAGTATATTCTTTTTCCAACCTATACTCTTCCGGCTTTGCCGTTGTTCCCTCTTCCACCGTTTTCAACCCAAAATGCAAATCTTTTTCCAATTCCAAGCCGGAAAGATTCACCACCAACTTCACTTTTATCTCCTTCGTATTTTCCGGAAAAAAGAAAAAAGAAGTCCTCGTAGTATCCGCTTCTTTAGTCCCCGGATACAATGCGTTCATATAAAACTTTTCAAAATATATCTGATTCCTTCCTTCAAAAACAGCTATATCTTTTTCTCCACAGGCAGAAACGATACCTGCCAGTAAAGTCACAATAAACAATAAACGAATTTTCATAGTATTGATTTTTGACATTTATAAATCCTTATTTCTGATCTTTCGGCAATGGTAATGAAGCCTCTCCTCTTGTCAACTTGTGCATCTCCCCATTCAAATTGAAAGCTGCATCCAAACGTTTGTACAAGAAAAACAACTGTCCTTCAGAAATCCACTCCCTTCTGGCATCCCCAATCAAATCTATCAAAAACTCTTCCCAACTGTTTCCTACTGCCAGACGGTCCAATTGACGACCGGCACGAATATTATTCAGAATTCCATACGCTTCGCCATAATTTCCATTCCGGGCATGACATTCAGCCAATATATAATTCATTTCTGTCAAACGAATAACCGGCGAAATTTTTAAATGCTCTGCGACATCCGGATTTTTACTATATACATACCATTTTGCAGAAACGGGAATTACCTCCAATGCCGGGAAAATCATATTCTTTGAACGGACATCCGTAGCCCACTCCTCGACACCTCTATTCGTGAACAATTCCACCCTCTTCAATTGAAAATAATTGCTTGCCAAAGGTGTCCCATCTTCCGTCTTGCTACTCAAGTTAAAATAAGACTTTATTCCCGCTCC
>OGUN01002387.1_pt1 | contig 11278 bp, 8 predicted proteins | sample 1553621 | NCBI WGS metagenome assembly OGUN01 (sample SAMEA2580300, study PRJEB22360) | human gut metagenome | biome: human gut; feature: human-associated habitat; material: faeces | place: Denmark | collected 2008/2010
GCGGAAAGGAGCGTTACACATGGAGAACAACCTGACTTACACGATGAACGGAGATTATCAGATTCCCGACCTGAAGCTGACCGAACAGCCGGAGAAGCCCCTGGGCAAGTACGGCAGGATGCGGAAAGCATACCTGAAGGAACACCGTCCCCTGATCTACAACCATCTGCTGATGAGCGAGAAGCTGTACCCGCACCTGCTGGAGATCGAGGAGACGGCGAACAGCCGTCTGGAGCAGATGATGCTCCAGCTGGCGGAGTCGGCGGGCGCGACGGAGGAGCTGAAAGCCCGCGATCCGATGCGCTGGGTGGGCCTGATGAACACCTGCAAGGCACAGGCCGAGGAGATTCTGATGGCGGAGCTTATCAACAGCTGACCTTAAACCTGTTCCTCTCCGAAGCGGAACAAATCCAAAGAATAGATGAAGCAGAGAATGTGCAAACATCCTCTGCTTTTTCTTTTGCCCAGGAACAGCCGCAGCCGCAAGCTGCCGACCAGGAGGCAGAGGCGGCAAAGCCTACTCTCCGGGAGCTGCATGAAAAATATAAGCCCATCGTGCTGGAAGCTGTTTCCCAAGACATCCGATACCGGAACGCCTGCGGTCATAGTGATTATGAAAACGCTATGATCGAGTGTAATGCGGCTGTGCGCCGCGCCATTCTCGACTCTCACGATATAGAGCTGATCCGCCTGTTCTCTGATGTGCCGGAGTTTCGCCAGCGGCTGCACCGGGAAGTGGCAGACGAAACCTATCCCAAGCTCCATGAACTGCTGCGCCCACTTTCGGACAATGACATTGACCGTGCTATCCAAGCCTGGAATGGCAAGATCGAAAGCAAACACGCCGTTGTCCGCTACATGAAAGATCATGCGCGAGAAAAAGATACCGCCGCATGGCTGGCCCATGAGTTTGACGGAGGCGAAGGCAAAACCCCGCTTGCGATCCGCCCGGAAAGCCCCAACGGAATGGCTCTGCCCTGGCCCAAAGTACAGCGCCGGATTGCCCAGCTCATCAAAGAGGAACGTTTCTACACCCAAGTTGAAAAGGACAATCTGGATGATGTGGACCCCATCGCTATCCGGGAGACCCTGGCTCAGCGAGGGATTGTAGACGGCCAAGTTGTGGACCCGGAAAAGCTGGACAGAGATCCCTTTGTGCAGCGGGTTATGGCCGATGCCCGGAGAATTGCTGCGGAGGAAACATCGGAACAGCCTACACCGCCAGATTTGTCTGGTCAGCCCATCACCCGCGCGGGGGACACCATCACCATTGGAAACGGTGACACGGTCCATGAGATCGACATCACTGTGTCCGATGAGGAATACGAAGCCATTCGGCAGACCATCCCGGATGAAAAAGCCGATGACCCTTCTGCGCCGATCTACCATGTGGGCGACACAGTATATCTGGAAAATCAGGAGTATCGCATCACGGAGCTGCGGGAGGATGCCCGCAATGAGGCGACAACCGATCCCCAACCGCTAAATCCCGAAACGGTGGATCAGGAGCACACTGAACCGTCTGCTGAAACTCTGCGTTCTGGTTCCGAGCAAACCGGTGGGCCAGAAACGCCCCCTCAACCTGCGCCTGGGAATTTCCGCATCATGGATGATAACCTGGGCACAGGTGGGCCGAAGGAGAAGTTCTGGCGCAACATCAAGGCCATTGCCACGCTGAAACAGATTGAGCAGGAAAACCGTCACGCTACCCTGGAGGAGCAGCATCTGCTTTCGCAGTATGTGGGTTGGGGTGGAATTCCCGACGTCTTTGACCCGCAGAAGCCTGCGTGGACTGCGGAGTATTCGGAGCTGAAGGAGTTGCTGACCCCGGAGGAATACGCCGCTGCCAGAGGGTCCACCCTCAACGCCCACTACACCAGCCCCACGGTGATTCGGGCCATTTACGAGGCCGTGGGGCACATGGGGTTCAAGACCGGAAACATTCTGGAGCCGTCCTGTGGTGTGGGCAATTTCTTCGGGATGCTGCCGGAGAGCATGGCCGGAAGCAAGCTGTACGGTGTGGAGCTGGATTCCATCAGCGGGCGGATTGCTCGACAGCTTTATCCCAAAGCCGACATCACCGTGGCGGGGTTCGAGACCACCGACAGGCGGGACTTCTATGACCTTGCCATCGGCAATGTGCCTTTCGGTCAGTATCAGGTCAACGACAAAGCCTACAACAAGCTGGGCTTCAACATCCACAACTACTTTTTTGCCAAGGCGCTGGATCAGGTGCGGCCCGGCGGCATAGTGGCCTTTGTGACTTCCCGCTACACGATGGACGCCAAGGATTCCACCGTGCGCCGGTATCTGGCCCAGCGCGCCGAGCTGCTGGGAGCTATCCGTCTGCCCAACACTGCGTTCAAGGCCAATGCTGGGACCGAAGTGGTCTCGGATATTATCTTCCTCCAAAGGAGAGGGCGTCCGCTGGACATTGTGCAGGAATGGACGCAGACCGGACAGACCGAGGACGGCTTTGCCATCAACCGCTATTTCCTGGACCACCCGGAGATGGTGCTGGGCCGACAGGAACCGGAAAGCACCGCTCACGGCATGGACTACACCGTGAACCCCATCGAGGGCCTGGAGCTGGCCGATCAGCTGCACGATGCCGTGAAGTATATTCGCGGCACCTACCAAGAGGCCGAGCTGCCGGAACTGGGCGAGGACGAAGCCATCGACACTTCTATTCCCGCTGACCCCAATGTAAAAAACTACTCCTACACCGTTGTGGACGGTGATGTGTATTACCGTGAAAACAGCCGTATGGTGCGGCCTAACCTGAACGCCACCGCTGAGGCCCGCGTGAAAGGGTTGGTGGGTCTGCGGGAATGTGTCCAGCAGCTCATTGATCTGCAAATGGACGCCGCCACGCCGGACAGCGACATCCGGGAGAAGCAGGCAGAGTTGAACCGACTCTATGATGATTTCTCCGCCAAGTACGGCCTTATCAATGACCGGGCAAACAGATTGGCCTTTGCCGATGATTCCAGTTACTATCTGCTCTGTGCTTTGGAGATCGTAGACGAGGACGGCAAACTGGAGCGCAAGGCGGATATGTTTACCCAGCGTACCATCAAGCCCCATGAGGCGGTTACTACCGTTGACACCGCCAGCGAAGCTCTGGCTGTATCCATCGCAGAAAAAGCCCGTGTGGACATGGAGTACATGGAACAGCTTACCGGCAAGACCGGTGACGAGCTGGTTTCCGAACTGCAAGGTGTGATATTCCGTGTGCCGGGACAGGTGGAGAAAGACGGCACTCCCCATTATGTGACCGCCGATGAATACCTATCCGGCAATGTCCGCAGGAAATTACGGCAGGCACAGCGGGCTGCACAGCAGGACCCGGCCTTTGTCATCAACGTAGAGGCCCTGACCGCTGCCCAGCCCAAAGACCTGGACGCCTCGGAGATTGAAGTCCGCCTGGGGGCCACCTGGATTGACAAGAAGTACATTCAGCAGTTCATGTATGAAACTTTCAACACACCGTACTACCTTCAGCGTGCCATTCAGGTCAACTACGCTGCCTATACCGCCGAGTGGCAGGTCACGGGCAAAAGCTCTGTATCCGAAAACGATGTGGCGGCCTATACCACATACGGCACCAGCCGTGCCAACGCCTACAAGATTCTGGAGGATAGTTTGAACCTGCGGGATGTCCGTATTTATGACACCGTGGAGGATGCGGACGGAAAAGAACGCCGAGTCCTCAACGCCAGGGAGACCACTCTGGCGGCCCAAAAGCAACAGGCCATCCGGGATGCTTTCAAGGACTGGATTTGGAGGAACCCGGAACGTCGCCGGGCTTTGGTTCATCAATACAACGAGGAAATGAACTCCACCCGGCCCCGTGAATACGATGGGTCCCACATCACCTTTGGAGGCATGAACCCTTCTATCACCCTCCGAGACCATCAGCTGGGGGCCATCGCACATATCCTCTATGGCGGCAATACGTTATTGGCACACGAAGTGGGCGCGGGCAAAACTTTTGAGATGGTTGCCGCTGCGATGGAGGCCAAGCGCCTGGGGCTGTGCCAGAAGTCCCTGTTCGTTGTTCCCAATCATTTGACTGAGCAGTGGGCGTCGGAGTTTCTGAGGCTCTATCCCTCTGCAAAAATCCTGGTGACGACCAAGAAAGACTTTGAGACCCACAACCGGAAGAAGTTCTGCGCCAAGATCGCCACCGGCGACTACGATGCCGTCATCATTGGCCACTCGCAGTTTGAAAAAATCCCCATCAGCCATGAGCGCCAGGAGCGGCTCCTTCAGGAGCAGATCGACGAGATCACTGAAGGCATTTCCGAGGTGAAGTACAGCGGCGGTGAGCGTTTCACGGTCAAACAGTTGGAACGCACAAAGAAATCTCTGGAGGCACGGCTGGAAAAGCTCCAGGCCGAGGGCCGCAAGGATGATGTGGTGACTTTCGAGCAGCTGGGCGTGGACCGGCTGTTTGTGGATGAGGCACACAACTACAAGAACCTGTTCTTATACACCAAAATGCGGAACGTGGCTGGCCTCTCCACCAGCGACGCCCAAAAGTCCAGTGATATGTTCGCCAAGTGTCGCTACATGGATGAGATCACCGGCAGCCGTGGTGTTATTTTCGCCACCGGCACCCCGGTCAGCAATTCCATGACCGAGCTTTACACCATGCAACGGTATCTCCAGTATGACCGCTTGCAGGAACTGAACATGACCCATTTTGATTGCTGGGCATCGCGCTTTGGTGAGACTGTGACGGCGCTGGAGCTGGCCCCGGAGGGCACCGGCTACCGGGCGCGCACTCGCTTCTCCAAGTTTTTCAATCTCCCGGAGCTGATGAACCTTTTCAAAGAGGTGGCGGACATCAAAACCGCCGATCAGCTCCACCTGCCCACACCGGAGGTGGAATACCACAACGTCGTGGCCCAGCCCACCGAGCAGCAACAGGAAATGGTGAAGGCTCTCTCTGAGCGTGCCTCCCTGGTACACAGCGGCACGGTGGACCCCTCCCAGGACAATATGCTCAAGATCACATCAGATGGCCGCAAGCTGGGCCTGGACCAGCGCATTATCAATCAGGCGCTGCCGGACGAACCCGGCACAAAGGTCAACCAGTGTGTCGCAAACATCATGCAGATTTGGCGGGACGGCGAGGCCGATAAGCTGACCCAGCTGGTGTTCTGCGATATTTCTACGCCTCAAGCAGCCCCTTCCAAAAAGGCGGCCAAGGCACTGGACAATCCCACGCTTCACGCTCTTGAGCAGTCTGTGCCGCTGGCCAAGCAGGAGCCGGTCTTTACCGTCTATGAGGACATCCGGCAAAAGCTCATCGCTCAAGGGATGCCCGCCGATCAGATTGCCTTCATTCATGACGCCAACACCGAGGTGCGGAAAAAAGAACTGTTTGCGAAGGTCCGTACCGGCCAGGTGCGTGTCTTGCTGGGCAGCACCGCAAAAATGGGCGCTGGCACCAATGTGCAGGACCGGCTTGTGGCGCTTCACGACCTGGACTGCCCGTGGCGGCCGGGAGACCTTGCCCAGCGCAAGGGCCGTATCGAGCGCCAAGGCAATAGCAACCCACTGGTCCATGTGTACCGCTATGTCACCGAGGGAACTTTCGATGCCTACCTGTGGCAGACGGTGGAGAACAAACAGAAGTTCATTTCGCAAATCATGACCAGCAAAAGTCCGGTGCGTTCCTGCGACGATGTGGACGAAACGGCACTGTCCTTTGCCGAGATCAAGGCCTTGTGCGCCGGAGACCCCCGTATCAAGGAGCGCATGGACCTGGATGTGGAAGTTTCCAAGCTGAAACTGATGAAGGCTGACCATCAAAGCAAGCAGTACCGCCTGGAGGATCAACTGCTGAAATACTTCCCGGAGGAAATCGAAAAGCACAAAGGATTCATCCAGGGCTTTGAAGCAGACCTAGAAACCCTGGCGACTCATCCTCACCCGGAGGATGGCTTTGCGGGCATGGAAGTCCGGGGGGATACCCTGACGGACAAAGAGAATGCCGGTGCAGCTCTGTTGGATGCCTGTAAGGAGATCAAAAACTCCGAGCCGGTGCAGATCGGTAGCTACCGGGGCTTTGCCATGTCGGTGTTTTTTGACGCATGGCGGCAGGAATATACGCTCCTGCTGAAAGGCAAAATGACCCACCGGGCAAGTCTCGGAACAGATCCCCGTGGCAACCTGACCCGTATCGACAACGCTCTCACGCAAATGCCCCAACGTCTGGAGGCAACGAAGGCCCAGCTGGACGATCTGTACCAGCAGCAGGCTGCCGCCAAAGTGGAAGTGGGCAAACCGTTCCCCTATGAGGATGATCTGCGGGTAAAGTCCGCCCGTCTGGTTGAGTTGGACACGCTTCTGAACCTGGACGGCAGAGGCCGGTCTCAGCCGGAGTCTGTGATCGCCAAGAGCGCCCGGTCCTCGGTGCTGGATAGCTTGAAACGTCCAGTGCCGCCTCGCAACCCCGACAAGAAACCGAAACAGCATGAGGAGGTGCGATAAAAACATGAAAACAAACGATATGAATACTGCCATTTACCCTCACTCCGCTGCCTACGCGAAAGAGCATGGGGAGCTTGAGCAGTACCGGGCCTCCAACCGGGCCAATCTCCAATGCAAGGAGGCTATTGAAGCGGCGGTGCGGGAGCACTTCGACGGGATGTATCTCAGCCGTGATGCTGCCAAGGATGTGATTGAGACCTACGGTATTGACCGGGTGATGTTTGTTCTGGCCAATACCGTCCAGCTCCAGGACTGGGATGGTCGTTACTCGCCTCGCAACAAGGCGTGGGCAAAGACCATTCCCAACGACAACTCCGATACTGTCCGCTACGGCTATGCCGTAAACAGCCATCCCGCCGTGCTGGATGGGTTTATAGATCTGGTCCGTATGGAACAGATGCGCCAGCCCTTGACGGCAGCGGACATCCAGGCAGAGGCAGAACGGATTCTGCGGGAGCTGCGCGCACCGGATGTGCCGAACAGCCCTCACGGGACACATTACATGGCCCGCATTTCCCCGGAGTTTCTGAATCGTGCCGGGAGCAAAGACCATGACCGGTTGATGAATCTCCTGCCGTTCCGCAGCTTGGCTTTTACCGGCATGAAAGGGTTGCCGGGAACCTATGCCACCATCCTGGCCAGTGAAGATCGAACCAAAGAGCTGCGTAACCCCCGTGCCTCGGTTCGGGAACATTTGAAGCAGGAACCGAAACAGACTGCTGCCAAAGCTCTGACCCATAAGAAGAAGGAGCCGGAACGGTGAGCGCCCCGAAGCGCAAACGGGAAGTCCAGGTGAATTTCCGGGTCTCCCCGGAGGAACTGGCGCTGATCGAGCAGAAAATGTCCCAAATTGGGACGAGAAACCGGGAAGCCTATCTGCGGAAGATGGCCCTGGACGGTTATGTGGTGCAGCTGGACTTGCCGGAGCTGAAGGAACTTGTGTCCCTGCTGCGCCGGAGCAGCAACAATCTGAATCAGCTCACCCGCCGCGTGCATGAAACTGGGCGTGTCTACGATGCTGACCTGGAGGATATAGCCCAGCGGCAGGAACAGTTATGGGAGGGTGTGAGGGAAATCCTGACCCAGCTCTCCAATCTTTCGTGACAGGGATAAATACCCCAACTGCGGAGGGAGGAATGGCGTTCTTTTCGCCGCGCCTCCCTCCGCTTTTTCTTTTTGTCCGCATCCTTGATGTTAGGCAGAAAATAATTCATAATGGATTTAGAATACAACTGGAGGTGACGTTTTGTGGGTTTGCTAGTTGGTTTTATGAAACTGATTTTGAAGATCGTAGTGGCACCGGTGGTGCTGCTTCTCACCGTAACTATTTGGATTTGTGTGGGGCTGGTCTATGTATCCGGCTTGGTGTTGGGGCTTCTCAGCATGGTGATCGCCCTGTTGGGCGTGGCGGTTCTGGTGACATACTCCCCGCAAAACGGCCTCATTCTGCTGGTGATTGCGTTCCTCATCAGCCCGTTTGGACTGCCGCAGCTGGCATTCTGGCTGCTGGGTAAGGTGCAGAATTTGAAGTTTGCCATACAGGATTTGGTCTACGGATAAAAACAGCGTCCTCCCCACGACGGAGAGGACGCTATTCCTTAAAGTGGCAGGTTAATTATAACAGTTATTTGCGATTTTATTATTCGGCAGAATCAGGCTCACAAGCATCTTCGATATATTCAATCAAATCTCCGGGCTGGCATTTCATGATGCTGCAAATTTTCCCAAGCGTATCAGTGGTAACGGGCTTATCGTGCCGTATTCTCTGCAAGGTTTGCGCATCGATTCCTTCATTGGCCAAGCGGTAGAATGAGATGTGATTGCTTTCCATGAGCTGCCGCATCGGACGAAAAGAGATCGGCACTGCATCACCCCATTTTTGAATATTATATGGGGCTTGCCGCTTTCCATTATAGTGATTATAATCACTATAATGGAGTGATGAAAATGACAGCAACTTTTTGTGGACACGCGCAGATTTCTCAGTCAGCAGATGTAGAAAAATGGCTGTATGCCGTGACCCTGCATCTAATTGAGCAAGGCGTAAACATATTTTATCTTGGTGGATACGGAGCCTTTGACAGTTTGGCTGCGGCAGTTCTACGAAAACAGAAAACACAGCACCCAGAGATCGAGCTGATTCTTGTCCTTGCATATTTCGACACGAAACGGGATACTTCTGGCTATGACAGTACGGTATATCCGCCTCTGGAAACTGTGCCACGCCGCTTTGCGATTTCTCACAGAAACCGCTGGATGGTAGAAACCAGTGATGTCGTGGTGGCCTATGTTCTCCATGATTGGGGCGGAGCCGCCGCAACGCTGCGGTGCGCCAGAAAGAAGAAAAAACAGATTATTTCATATTTTGATGAAGTGGACAGCTGAGGCTGCCCACTTTTTTTGAAGGGAGGGAAAACTCATGGCAACCACACGAATCATGCCGCTGCACGTCGGCAAGGGCCGGACCGAAAGCCGTGCTATCAGCGATATTATCGACTATGTGGCAAATCCGCAAAAGACAGACCACGGCAGGCTTATCACCGGCTATGAGTGCGACAGCCGTGTGGCCGACGCCGAGTTCATGCTGGCCAAGCGCCAGTATATCGCCGCTACTGGACGGGTCCGTGGAGCGGACGATGTGATCGCCTACCATGTTCGCCAGTCCTTCTGCCCTGGAGAGATCACCCCGGAGGAAGCCAACCGGCTGGGCGTAGAATTTGCCAAGCGATTTACCAAGGAAAAACACGCCTTTATCGTCTGCACCCACATTGACAAGGCCCATGTCCATAATCATATCATTTGGAGTTCGGTCAACCTGGACTGTGACCGAAAGTTTCGCAACTTTTGGGGCAGCACGAAAGCTGTCCGGCGTTTGAGCGACACCATTTGCATTGAGAACGGGCTATCTATTGTAGAGAATCCCAAACCCCACGGAAAGAGCTACAACAAGTGGTTGGGCGACCAGGCCAAGCCCTCCCATCGGGAATTGCTGCGTGTTGCCATTGACAACGCCCTGGAACAAAAGCCTGCCGACCTGGACGAGTTGCTGAAGCTGCTCCGAAAATCTGGCTGTGAAGTATCCAAGCGCGGGAAATCCTACCGTTTGAAGCTCCCAAGCTGGAGCAAAGTATCCCGCCTGGACAGTCTGGGTGATGGCTACACCCTGGAAGACCTGTTGGCCGTCCTCGCCGGTCAAAAGGTGCATACGCCCCGTCAGAAGCCGGTCAAGCGGGCAGATTTGCCGAAGGTCAATCTGCTAGTTGACATCCAGGCAAAGCTCCAGGCCGGAAAAGGTGTCGGATATGCGAGATGGGCCAAGGTCTTTAACCTGAAACAGATGGCGCAGACCGTGAACTATCTCACCGAGCATAACCTGCTGGAGTATGCAGTGCTGGAGGAAAAGGCTGCTGCGGCCACGGCCCACAACAATGAGCTATCCGCAAGAATCAAGGCTGCGGAGAAACGAATGGCGGAGATTGCCGTCCTGCGGACCCATATCATCAACTATGCCAAGACCCGCGACACCTATGTGGCCTATCGGAAGGCTGGTTACTCCAAAAAATTCCGAGAGGAACATGAGGAGGGGATTCTGCTCCATCAGGCGGCAAAAAATGCCTTTGATGATATGGGGGTCAAGAAGCTTCCCAAAGTCAAGGAGCTACAAGCCGAATACGCCCGGCTCCTAGAGGAAAAGAAAAAGACATATACCGAGTACCGGCGCTCCCGTGAGGAAATGCGGGAGCTGCTGGCGGCAAAGGCCAATGTGGATCGGCTCTTAAATATGGAAATGGCATACGACATGGAAAAAGAAAAAGGTCACGATCAGCGGTAAGCTGATCGTGACCCAGTAGGTCGTATAAGTGGCTATCAGCACATAGAAATAGTTGATGCGGTGTCAGAGGCATCTTCCAAAACATGAGAGTTAACGATCTGGCTTCCTGCATCAGAGAGTTTTTTCAGCAATACCATTCTATCGACTATCCCGGCATTGCTGAGATTTTCAACACCTTCTGAAACTTTTTTCTTTCCAGCCGCTATTTCTGCCATCCCGACAAGTATCTTCATTAACTCTTGTATTGCTTCTTCTTGAGTTAGTGACTTTGGTTCGGCATCATTGCTCTTCGCCGTCTCCGTTGAAAGAACTTCACACGCAGTTTCGGTTGACAATTGTGTGCCCTCTTCCTTTCGGACATTGACCTGTGTCTCGGCTTTCTTCGCTTTATGCCTATCCCATAATTTCTTTATTCCGTAGGTGGCTCCGGCAATAGTAGCCATAATTAAAGCACCTATCACAGCAGAGCCTGGATCAATTCCACCTGACGGCTCTCCATCCTCATCATTGTCATCATCCAAAGGGCTGATAGTAACGCGATTTGCTATGGAGCCGTCTGTCCGTCTCGCATAGAAATCATCCGATAAATTACCGTTTTGGTAATTCTCGTAGTCTTCATCAGTAAGACCAATTTTTAAGCCTCTCTCTGGGTCGTATATATCCGGCATTGTTATTTCCCCCTGCAATAGAATCGAAAGTCGCACGTATTACAGACCTTCGGGTCTTCAGCGCAGCGGCGAAAATCCTTCTTCATAATCTTCTTGACCGTATCATCAAATGCCGCCATTGTACCTTCCACAGCAGATTTTGTGTACGGATAGGTAATCGTCGGCACACCGCTGTCTTCGCCGGTATAGTAAATGTGCATCTGAATGTCAAGCAAACCTATGGAATCATCGTCAAAATAGTTTTCTTTGAGTTTCAGGTAATAATATTTTCGGT
>OGUN01002389.1_pt1 | contig 11272 bp, 8 predicted proteins | sample 1553621 | NCBI WGS metagenome assembly OGUN01 (sample SAMEA2580300, study PRJEB22360) | human gut metagenome | biome: human gut; feature: human-associated habitat; material: faeces | place: Denmark | collected 2008/2010
GCGGCGAGCGCACTGAAATACATGTTTTTCTCGTCATGCGTTTCTTTGAAGGCCTCGGAGCAGCCGGCGCAATCGTACTTTCACGCTCCATTGCCGCAGACCGCTACACAGGGCGCGAGCTCGGAAGCTTTATGGGCGTGATGGGGGCCATTCAAGGCATTGCCCCGATCACTGCACCGATGCTTGGCGCATTGATTGCAGATGCTGCCGGCTGGCGCGGCATTTTTTGGATTCTCTTTGGCACGGGTGTGGTGCTCGCCTTCATCACACTGTTTGTTTTCGTGGAGACGCTCCCGCGCTCGCGAATTAACAGTATCGAACGTTCAAGCAACAGTACTCAGCGCGAAAGCATCCGTGAAAGTTCTGCCAAACTCATTGCGGATCCTGTGTTTTGCGGCATCGTGTTTCAGCAGCTCCTTGCTTCAGGCATTCTCTTCGGACATATTTCTTCGTCGCCCTTTATTTTCCGGGGTCACTTTGATCTTTCGCCCGAACTCTATGGTCTTACATTCGGTCTCCTGGCACTCGGCATTACTGCCGGCGCAGTCATCAGTTCGCGCATCGACCCTTTGAAGGCGCTCGGTGTCGGCGCTGTCGGCATGCTGGTCTGTGCAGTCTTTGTGGCCGTTTGCTTCATCACAAATCTTTCACTTTGGGCCGTTCTTCCCTTCTACTTCTTTTTGATGGCATTCCTTGGGCTTACGCTTCCTGCCGCAATGACGGCTGCTCTTACGCTGCACCGTCAGCGCGCCGGCTTTGCAGCTGCGGTCATTGGTTCAGTGGGGTTTGTGGGCGGCGGTCTTGTCGCGCCGCTCACCGCAATCGGTGAAGTAACGAGAACCGCAAGCATCATCTTCGTTGTCTGCGGCGTACTGCTCGTTTTGATTTCATTCTGGCTCAACCGCCGTATGAAGCTTATTCGGGGTGTTGAGCTTAAGCTTTAAACACAAAATACCAACCGTCAAACAGCCTGGCGCCTGCTCGACCGATGAAGAGTCGCAGGCGCCTTACTGTATCAACGATATCTATCAATCTAAGCACTCTTTCCTACAGCAGACCTGCCGACAGCGCATTTCATTTAAATAGTTCAAAATCCCAGACAAGCAGCGTTTTAAACTTTACTGGTTTCACGTTCTCGACAGCATTCAATTACAAAAACCTCATGCTTGAAGCCTTCCTCAATTCACTTGGCTGCGTGTTGACGATGTCGCTCCTTGCTGGGGCTGGTTACTACACCGCCTCTCGCGGTTGGTACGACCAGAATTCTCAGCAGCTCATTGCCCGCTTGGTAACCTTTCTTTCGTTGCCCTGCTATCTCTTTGCCAGCGTATCCGAACGACTTACCCACGATGAACTTCTGTCGCTCGCGAGTGCAATGATTATTCCCTTTGCCTCAATATGGCTCGTCTTCTTCACGAGCCGCGCTGCTGCACACATCTTCCGGATAGAAAGAGTTCATTCCGGTGTTTTTTCCTCGGCCTACACCGCTTCGAACAACATGTTCATCGGCCTGCCGGTTTCCATTGCCCTTTTTGGTGAAGAAGCGGTGATTCCCACACTGCTTTATTTCTTTGCCAATACGACATTTTTCTGGACGATGGGCAACTACATGGAGTCCATTGACGGTGCGGTGCATGATCAGCGGCAGATTCCCAAGGTTTTTTCACTGACGACCATCAAACGGGTCTTCTCGCCCCCGCTGTGCGGCTTCCTGCTGGCGATTGTTCTGCTTCTGCTCGACTGGCATATGCCCGCGCCCATCATGAGCGCAGCGAAATACATGGGCGGCATCACCACACCGCTCGCATTGGTCTTCATTGGCCTCATGATTTATCGCATCGGCATACGCAACATCGAATTCTCCAAAGATCTGATGGTGGCATTGTGCGGGCGCTTCGTTATCAGCCCTTTGGTGTGTCTGAGCTTCACGATGCTCTTGCCGGTTGGACTGCCTGAACTTTATGCCAAGGTGTATGTCATTCAGGCCGCACTGCCCTGCATCACACAAATTGCAGTCCTTGCAAAATATCATCACGCAGATGTCGAATACGCAACAACCTGCGTAGCATCAACGACGTTATTAGCTGCCATAACGCTGCCCATTTGGATGATGATTCTCACAGCGATTTATTAAGCAAAAAAAAATACCAGCGCTTCAAGTTAACATAAGCCTCATTCGCCAGCGCCTGTGCTTAATTAAGCTGACTCTCTCAAAAGAGAAAAGCACACTCCTAGGCAAGGTGTTTTCATTTCGTATAAATGAAAACAAACATTATTGCTGTATTAGGAAGGAATTCATTAAACATCCTAGATGAGAACTTCTATAGCACCCTCATACATTGGAGTCGTCTATTGATTCCCTGAGTACTCTAGGCTTTAAAAATACAAGTAAATCATTATATTAAGCCTTACCGAAATCTGGACGGGACTGATTAATTTATCTATTTCATACTTCAGCCTTCCAGCTTATTATTTATTTTTTGTGCAGTAAAAGAAGAATACACAATCAATACCTATTAACTTGATAAACAAATAATTATAGGAAATTTTGTTTATCTATTACATCAGATTTGATTTTCGATATTCAGATTTCACTGAATTGAAATCAATTCTTTATCGCAATGAAAAGCTCGACAGGTACATTTGACTTGTTTCTAAACAGGGGGCTTTTCAGGCATGCCCAGTGCAGTCACCATCAAACGACTCAAAAAAGTTGTCGGCGGTAAATCCATTCTCAAATCCATTGATCTTGCTGTGCGTCCGGGTGAATTTCTCACATTGGTCGGACCTTCCGGCTGCGGCAAATCCACGCTGCTGCGGGTTATCTCAGGCCTCACAGAATTCACCAGCGGCTCTGTCCTGATCGATGACAAAGAGGTTTCCGAGCTTGCACCTCGCGAACGCGGTGTTGCGATGGTGTTTCAATCTTATGCGCTCTATCCGCATATGAGCGTTGCGGAAAACATCGCTACACCGCTCAATATGGCAGAACTGTCCTCGCTTGAGCGTGCGCCTTTGATTGGCCGCTTGTTCGGCGCCGAAAAACGACGCTCCATTGAGGATCGCGTCAGAGCTGCAGCCAGACTTGTTGAACTTGAACCATACCTTCAAATGAAGCCCAGTCAGCTCTCAGGCGGTCAACGCCAACGCGTAGCCATTGCCCGAGCCATGGTACGCAGACCCGGTGTTTTCTTGATGGATGAACCGCTTTCAAATCTTGATGCCAGACTGCGCACCCATATGCGAGGCAAGATTGCCGAGCTGCACCAACGGCTGGGAGCCACCTTCATCTACGTCACACATGATCAGTCGGAAGCCATGACGCTTTCAGACCGAATCGCTCTCATGATGGAAGGCGAGATCATCCAGCTGGGCACACCCGACGAACTTTATGAACGCCCGGACAATATCCGTGTAGCTAAATTCATCGGCAGTCCTGAAATAAATCTTCTGCCGGCTTTAGTGAGAAGCGGTCGTTTGATTTTCAATGGTCAGGCAACCGCTCTGCGTATCGCTTCTGCGGATAGTACCGTCACAATCGGTATCCGTGCACAGCGAGTGCACACCGCAGATGTTGATGCAGACGGACCGCTCATTCAACTGACAGTGCATCGAGAGGAAACGCTCGGCGAAGATGTTCTGCTCTACGGTGAAACTGCAGTCGATGGAAGGTCATATCCGTTTGTTGCCCGAGCATCTGCCAAACAGACATATCAACTGCGCAAAGAAAGCAGCTCTTGGAACAAACCCATCCTGTTGGAAGCTGCGTCTTCGGGCGTATTGGTATTTGATGAGCAAGGTGAGCGCATTGTCTCCCGTCTGAACGGTATGCAGGAGGCCGCATGAGCACTGTGCTTACAGCTGAAAAAATGCACATTAAAGACGCTCCGCGCAGACTTCGTTTCTGGCGGCCTGATGCTGCGGCAAAGACTTTCACGCTGCCAGCGTGGGCGTTAATCGTATTGACACTGATTGCGCCCATCACGATTGTGATTGTGATGAGTTTCACAGACTATCAGTTAGGCAATACAGAAGTCCGCTGGGTGGGATTGGAGAACTACTCCACGTTGGTTCTTGGAGACGACTTCCTGCGAGCATTAAAAAACACCGTTCTATATGCCGTACTGACAGTCCCTGCCTCGGTCTTTGTCGGACTCATGCTCGCTCTATTGGTCAATCAGGTCAAAATCGGCAGTCGTGTCTATCGAGCGCTCTTCTTTCTGCCTGTTGCTTCCACCTTGGTCGCCATGGCCATCGTTTGGAAATATCTTCTTCACGACGCAATCGGTCCCATCAACCTCTTTCTGCGCTGGCTCGGTTTTGCAGGCATCCCTTTCTTTTCAAGTCCTGAATGGAGCATGTTTTCGCTTGCCATCATCGGTGTTTGGCAGCTCGCCGGCTTCAACATGGTGCTTTTTTTAGCCGGTCTAACCGCGATTCCTTCGGAGATTCAAGACGCCGCCACACTTGACGGAGCAGATTCCTTCTGGCGACGCCTCTTTACCGTAACGCTGCCGCTCCTTTCACCCACCATGCTCGTCACCACGAGCTCAATTACGGCTTTCAAGCTTTTTGATGCCGTCGCCGTGCTGACCAAGGGCGGACCTCAAGGCGCTACAGACGTTCTTCTCTATGCAACTTATCGCGAAGGTTTTGAAAACCTAAATACTGCCGGCGCCGCGGCAATGACTGTGGTCTTCCTCGTGATCATCGTTGCTGCATCCTGGATCCAAGCACGAATTTCAGAAAAGCGGGTGTATTACAAATGATGAAGATGCTTCTAAGCCGACAAAGTCCGGCGTCTCCCCAGCAGCTCATTATCCACGCGCTGCTCCTCATTGCAGCCTTTATCACCCTGTTTCCATTTTATTGGATGGTCATCACTTCCTTTAAAACACCCAATGAAGTCTTTACAAGCGCGTTTCACTGGCTCCCGCAAGTTTGGAACGGCACTGAAAACTATCTTGCCGCCGTATCAAAAGCACCGATCTTTACCTTCATGCGAAATGGCTTGATTGTCTGCTTCGGCGTTCTCGCCTGCCAACTTTTGGTAGCCATTCCGACAGGCTGGGCATTAGCCCGTTATGACTTTCGCGGCAAAAAGTTATTGTTTTTAATCGTTTTATTAGGACTTGCCGTCCCCATCCAAGCACCGGCCATTCCGCTTTTTATCGCACTGGCGACCTTTGATCTGCTTGACACATTCTTCGCCTTGATGTTTCCGTTCTTTTTGTCGGTCTTTGCAATCTTTCTCTTTCGTCAGGCCTTCAAGACATTTCCAGACGACATCGTGCTCGCTGCACGTCTGGACGGCATGAAGGAGTGGGAAATCCTCTGGCGGGTCGCGACCCCGAGCATCAAGCCGCAGATCGCCGCTTTTGCCGTCTTCTCCTTTGTTGCGCACTGGAATGACCTTTATTGGCCGCTCATCGTAGTGACGAGTCCCGACATGGTGACTCCGCCGCTGGGCATGGCGCAGTTTTCCGATCCTGAAACAGGCACCAATTTCGGTGCGTTAATGGCCGCTGCCACTGTCATGGTGATCCCAGTTGTGCTCTTCTTCGCCGTGATGCAGCGGCATTTTATGGAAAGCGTTACGCAGTCGGGCATCAAGTAAAACGCCTGGCCGCACACTCATTCACAACCCGTTTTTGGACATTTTCGATGTCCGCATTTCAAGGAATACAAAATGCCATTCAATCGTCGTCAGATGCTTCAACTCATGACTTCTTTGGCGGTTACCACGGCTTGTCCGGCCATGGCCTGGGAACCAGAGTCTCCCGTTGAGCTCGAACTTCTTCATGCGATGCCTGGCCAGGACGCCTACTTTCGCCAGGTAGCAGAAGCCTTCACTGCTAAGAATCCTAAAATCCGCATCCGCTTCCGTGCTTCACCGGCCAACTATCCCGAAGCTCATCAAAGCATTCTTCGTGCAGCCATCACCAATAAGCTGCCCGACATTTATCACTCTGCCTGGATCTACTTCGAAGAGGCCGTCCGCCAGCTAAAAAAACGCAACGCCATCTGTGATGTCACCGACCTCTTTAAAGCGGAAGGCGATGCGTGGGCGCAGGAAAATTATTATCAAAGCATGATCGACATCGGTACGGTGGACGGTCGGCTCTACGCACTCCCATTTGCCGCATCCACGCCGGTGTTCTTCTATAACGCCGATCTCGTGAAGGCTGCCGGCGGCGATCCGGACAATTTCCCGACTGAATGGGAAGAAATCATTCGTTTGGGCAGTGCCATTAAAAAGTTGGGTAATGCGGACGGCATTTCTTTCGATGTCGAAGTATGGCCTGACGATTGGCTCTGGCAGACGCTCATCCTTGAACAAGGCGGAAGCCTCATGGACAAGGACGGCAAGCACTGCGGCTTCAACAATGACTTTGGTCTCAACGCCATGCGTCTGTGCCGCCGCATTGTGACCGAAGGCGGTATGACGATGCGCGACTATGAACAATCCAGACAGCAATTCGTCGCCGGAAAAATTGGCATTATTGCCTCCTCACCCAACGCAGCCCGTGCCTTTACGGATCTTGTCGGCAGCAAGTTCAAGCTCGGATGCCAGATTTATCCGCGTATGAACAAAGATCACGGCCGGCTCCCGACGGGCGGCAATGGCGGCATGATCTTGACTAAAGATCCGATCAAGCAGCGTGCCGCTTGGGAATATCTCAAATTCGCCTGCGGGCCAGAAGGACAGAAAATAGCCGTTTTGGGGTCCGGGTACATGCCGACCAATAAACTGGCTGAAAAGCCGGAATACCTGGGGGATTTCTACAAAAAGAATCCGCTCTGGTACACGCCGATCAAACAAATTCCTTTTGCGATGGGATGGCAAGGATATACCGGCAACAACGGATTCCGCATTTGGACAAAGCAGCGGGACATCATTGGTCTCGTGATGCGCGGCAGCATCACGCCGGAAGAAGGTGTGAGACAGATCGTTTCTGCCACGGAATCCCTCTTTTAAAAATTGAAAGCCACAACAATGCCCGCTTTGCCTATGTCCTGGCCGAAACTTTTAATTCTCGACTGTGACGGCGTCCTCGTCGACAGTGAACCGCTTGCTTGTGAAGCGGATGCTGCAGCCGTGCAAATTTTCGGCACCAAAATGCTTTCCTCTGCGCAAGCCATGAAGCGTTTCACTGGCAAAAGCGCTGCGTATATGCGCGACGTTTTAACGCATGAATTTGGGGTGACGGATATCGATGGGTGCATGCAAAAAAAGGACGACATTCTTTGGGGGCTGTACCGCGAAAAACTGCACACAACGCCTGGTCTCCTTGCTGCACTTCACAAACTCCGCGAAGCGGGCATTGCACTCTGCGTAGCCTCCAACAGCGGCCATCAACGTCTTGAGCACACCTTTGCCGTCACTGATCTTGCAGCTTTTTTCGGCAACAACGTCTTCAGCGCTGAAGATGTCGCTCACGGCAAACCGGCGCCCGATCTTCACCTCTATGCCGCAGCCCGAATGGGCTTTAAACCAACTGAGGCATTAGTGATTGACGACAGTCCCTCCGGCATTGAAGGCGCTTCAGCAGCCGGCATTCGTTCACTCGGATTTATCGGCACCAACCGACTGGGAAAACCATGGGAAACCGCGCTGATGGCCGCTGGCGCTCAAGACCTGATCTCCAGCTTCGATGAACTTCTGCTGAAACTTGGCCTTTGCGGCAAATTTCAATCCTGCACAAATGACAATACTGCTTCCCTTTAATGAGGCCGGCCAATGGCTTCGTGGTTCTCTTCACTGCCACAGCACGAATTCGGACGGTGAGGTTCCGCCTGAACAAGTCGCAGCCCGCTATAAAGCCGAAGGCTACAACTTCATCTGCGTAACTGATCATTTTCGTCCCGAATTCAACTATCCCATCACCGATTTGTCGGTCTTTAACGATGACGTGTTTCTGACGATTCCCTCTGCGGAACTCCACATCATGGCTACTTCTTATGGAAAGCTCTGGCACTTGACGGCTAATGGGCTGCCCGGGAACTTTCAGCCGCCCATGACAGACGAAACACCGGCACAGTATGCTCAACGCGCGGCGGATGCCGGTGCCTTTGTCAGTATCGTGCATCCAAGCTGGTATCAGCTAACACTCGAAGATGCAGAAACAATATCCTGCGCACACGCCGTTGAGGTATGGAATGCCGGCTGTCAAATCATGCACAGCCGCGGCGACGGCGCTTATCTTTTGGACGGCCTGCTCGATCGAGGCCGCCATCTGCTTTGCACGGCAGTTGACGATATGCACGGACATCTGCCTGACTTTGCGCTCGCATGGGTCATGGTGAAAAGCTTAGAGCGCTCGCAGGCAGCCATCCTCTCCGCGTTGAAGCGCGGCGCTTTCTATTCGTCTGAAGGCCCGGAAATCAAGCATATGGCTCTGAACGGACGAAAGCTCGTCGTGCATACAAGCGCCGCATCCACCATTCTGGTAAACGGCCAAGGTTATACCAATGCCTTTAAAACAGGCGTCAACATAACGCACACTGAAATTGATCTTTCTGACTTTGACAGCCCTTGGTTCCGCGTCATCGTGACAGCACGCGACGGGCGGCATGCATGGTCCAATCCCTATTGGTTTGAAGACATCGAAGCTCAATAAATGCTGTCAAAACCTTTCGAAAGGTGATCGATTATTCCATCAAGTGATTTCTGGTGAAAGCATTTAACGCACCCAGCACACGATTGATTGATCAGTCTTTTCGAGTCCTGCCCGACGAGGCAGGAAACGGCCGACATTGGTATGGCGAAGCTCCGATGTCGGCCGTTTTTTCTTCTGGGTTAACTCTGCTGCTTTTTAAAGCGGTCGCAATACTGCGCCAGTGCAGCCAGAACTCACCTGTTTGGCGTAACGTGCCAAATAACCTGTCGTAACACGCGGCGTCCGAGGTTTCCAGGCTGCACGACGGCGGGCCAGCTCTTCATCGGAAACGTCAACCAAAATGCGGTTTGCAGGGATATCGATTTCAATCAAATCACCCTCCTCAAGAAGTGCAATTGGACCGCCAACGGCTGCCTCAGGCGAGACGTGACCGATGGCTGCACCGCGCGTTGCGCCCGAGAATCTTCCGTCCGTGATCAGCGCCACCGAACTGCCTAAGCCTGAGCCCATAATCGCCGAAGTGGGATTAAGCATCTCGCGCATTCCGGGTCCTCCGCGAGGACCTTCATAACGAATGACAACAACCTCTCCGGCCTTGATCTTCCCGCCGTAAATAGCACTGAGCGCATCTTCTTCGCAGTCGAAAACCCGCGCAGTCCCCTTGTGATGCATCATTTCAGCGGCTACTGCAGAGCGCTTGACAACGGAACCTTCCGGCGCCAAATTGCCTTTAAGCACCGCAATGCCGCCTTCCTTGGAAACCGGCCGCTCGATGGTGTGGATGATTTCTTCGTTCTTAATCTTTGCTCCGGCAATATTTTCGCCAACGGTCTTGCCGGTGACCGTCAGACAATCTGTATGCAGGAAACCCAGTTTGGCGATTTCTGCCATGACCGCTCGGATGCCGCCCGCTTCATCAAGCTCTTCAATATAGTGATGACCCGCAGGCGCAAGATGACAGAGGTTCGGCGTACGGCTGCTGATCTCATTGGCGACGGACAGATCGAGTTCGATGCCGCATTCATGCGCAATTGCAGGCAGATGCAGCATGGAATTCGTCGAACATCCGAGCGCCATATCGATGGCCAGAGCATTCTCAAAAGCTTTGCGCGTCATGATATCTCGCGGCTTCAGGTCCCTTCGCACGAGTTCCATAATCTTTAAGCCCGTCTCTTTGGCCAGACGCAGGCGCGCCGAATGAACGGCGGGAATGGTGCCATTGCCGGGCAGCGCCAGTCCCAGAACCTCCGTGAGGCAGTTCATGGAATTCGCTGTGAACATACCTGAACAAGACCCGCAGGTCGGACAGGCATTGTTCTCAAGATCAAGAAACTGTTCGGGCGTGATGCGATTTGTGCGGAAACGACTCACGCCTTCAGAAATGTCGGAATAGGACACTTTGCGGCCTTCAAAATGACCTGCAAGCATCGCACCGCCGCTCACAACAATTGAAGGAACGTTGAGTCGTGCAGCAGCCATCAAAAGTCCGGGGACATTCTTATCGCACGCAGCCACCAGCACAAGACCGTCGAAAGGATGTGCGATTGACATCGCCTCCGTCGAATCAGCAATCAATTCCCGAGAAACGAGGGAATATTTCATGCCGACGTGTCCCATTGCCAATCCGTCGCAGACGGCAATTGCTGGAAAAACGATTGGCACGCCGCCTCCGAGCGCTACGCCTTGCTTCACCGCATCAACAATCTTGTCAAGATTCATGTGGCCCGGAACAATATCGTTCTTCGAACTCACAACACCGATCAATGGACGCCCAATCTCGTCGTCGCAAAGACCTAAAGCTTTTAAAAGAGCTCGCTGCGGTGCGGCGTTGACGCCGTCCTTCAAAGGTGCGCTTCTCACGGTGCTTTCTCCTGCTCGATATCGTGATGCCAAATGCACTCAGCGTCGAATTCGACGAACAGCACCGAAATCAAAAACATCAGTACTGCTGGGGTTCGTCGGCGACGCGTCTTTAAAGAGTACAAGTCGACAATAAACGCAACTTTTCAGTGTTATCCCTAACTTAATAAACAAAAATGCCTAGTTTTCAAGCATTTTTCCGTAACACCCTAGCAGGGAGGCGCTAGAAGTTTTGATTGAAAACAATTGATAATAACTATCAAATAAATCAATTAATAGTTTTTGTTCATATTTACAGCACCATCATGGTGAAAATGCGCATCAGTTTCGTGCAACAGCGTTTCGAATCCAAATCCTCACCAGAGCAGCAGATTAAAAAGTATCCGCGGCATGCTTTTCATCGATTCTTTTTTGCAGTCGCTCCCAATCTGAAAACCGTTTGGAAACGGCTGATAACTGCTGATCAATCTTGCTGAGCTCTGTCTTTAAATCATCGATGTCGAGCGGATCAGCCTCAATTTCCCGCAAAAATTCCGTCTCCCTCTCCACGTCATCGCGACGCCGGACCAACGCTGCAAGCGTTTCTTCAAATTCCTCGCGTGTCAGGCCTTCCAAAGGCGCATCCAATACGCGAACAGGGGAATGACCCGCAGAAGTTGGCATCGGTCCCTCACCAAAAGCCTCTGCGGGATTGGCACCGAACCCCGGAGGGAGTCTCTGCATTCGCTCAAAGGCAGCGAGCGCCGGGTCCGGCGCCGTCTGGCCGCAATCCTGACTCACTGTCGGCACGG
>OGUN01002402.1_pt1 | contig 11211 bp, 9 predicted proteins | sample 1553621 | NCBI WGS metagenome assembly OGUN01 (sample SAMEA2580300, study PRJEB22360) | human gut metagenome | biome: human gut; feature: human-associated habitat; material: faeces | place: Denmark | collected 2008/2010
GTGCAACGCGTCCGTCGCGGCGGGGGCGTAATAGACGGCATAGCGTGCGGACATCACATCACCCTCTTGCGAAGCTGCTGGGAAAGCATGTCGAAGACGACCACGACCAGCACGATGAGCGCAATGAGCGCGGGGCCCGTAATGCGCCCGAGCACGCGCGTGATAACGCCCGGACGCAGCGTGAGCGCAAACGCGACGACAAAGAAGCCAACGGCAAACACCAGGCGAGCCGTGCCGAGCGAAACGCCCTCGGGCAGTAGCGGCACCAGCATCTCGAAGGCCGTAGAGCTTGTGCGCGGAATGGCCAGGCACGGGCCGATGGCCAGATACACCGCCGCAACGAAGAATTCGCCAAACTTAGGATGCACGCGCCCAGCCAGCTCGCGGGCCGTGCCGGCGAGCGCGACGGCGATAAATCCCATAACAGGCAGACCGATAGCGGCAATCAAAAAGCCGATCATGGCAAGCGGCGTGGCCGTGCCGGCCTGAAGTGCCAGCAATGGCGGAATGATGAGGTTACCGGCGCCAAAGAGCATCGAGAACAGCGCAATGCCGACGGTAACGACATGGTCGGAGCGCAGACCGCGCGGTGCGGATGAGGCCATAGGCACACCTTTCGGGTCGAAACAAAAACGGGACGGGCAAAAGACCCGTCCCGCAAGTATATACGCTCTAGCAGGCTAAATCGCGCAAAGCGTCAATCGCAGTGTCGACTTCCTTGTCCGTGTTGAAATACCCAAACGAGAAGCGAACGACACCCTGGCGTTCGGTCCCGAGCGCGCGGTGCATGAGCGGAGCGCAATGGGCACCGGGGCGCGTGGCAATCCCCCACCCTTGCATGAGCGCGTCCGAGATCTCGGCCGAATCGATATCGCCCACGTTGAGTGAGACGATCGCCGAGCGCACGGGCTGATCAAACGCACCGTAGAGCTTGATCTCCGGGATTTCGCGCACGCCAGCGAGAAAGCGATCCGCCAGTGCTCGCTCGTGTGCCGCGATCGCCTCGACTCCGCCTTGGGCCTCGATAAAGTCGAGGCCTGCGGAAAGGCCCGCGATGCCGTGGCCGTTGAGCGTGCCCGCCTCAAGGCGCGTGGGCCACTCAAGCGGCTGCAGCGCATCGAAGCTGTGCACGCCCGTGCCGCCCATGGCCCACGGCCACACGTCAATGCCCTCCGCCACGGCCAGCCCGCCGGTCCCCTGCGGACCCATGAGTCCCTTGTGGCCAGTAAAGCACACCACGTCGAGCCCCATGGCCTGCATATCGATATGCGCCGTGCCGGCAGACTGCGAGGCATCGACGATCACCAGCGCGCCGGCCGCATGGGCCATGGCGGCCACGCGCGCAATGTCGACCTCATTGCCGGTCACATTGGAGGCGTGCGGGTAGGCCGAGGCGCCGCCGACGATGACCTTCGGGCGGCACTCCTTCGCGATGCGCTCGAGCTCGTCGTAGTCGAGCGCGCCGCTCGCATCGCAGCCCGCATGCTCAACGGTCACGCCCCGCTCTACCGCCAGGCGGTTAAGCGGACGTAGCACGGAGTTGTGCTCGAGCACCGTCGTGACCACACGGTCGCCGGGGCACACCACCCCGTTGATGGCGGTGTTGAGCGCCGCCGTAGAGTTGGGCGTAAAGCACACATGGTCCGCCCTCGGGCAACCCAAAAGGCGCGCGAGCTTGGCGCGGCAACCGTGAATCGTACGAGCGGCATCGAGGGCACCCGACGTGGCGCCGCGTCCGGCATTGCCGAGCGAGCACATCGCCTGCGTCACGGCATCGATGACCGTCTGCGGCTTGTGCATGGTCGTCGCCGCGTTATCCAGGTAGATCATCGCACGACCTCCCACATATCAATCACCGTAAAGTCCTCGGTGGGAACGCCCGCCGCGGCGAGTTCGCCGCGCAGCAGTTCCTCATCGGCAGGCAACGCCTTCCACGCCAGACCGCAGCCGGCAGCGACCTCCCCGGGTACGGGAATCGTTCGCCCGGGAAGACCGCGCTCAATGCACAGGGACTCGCAGCCCATGGCGGCCGCCGTGGTGGGAAACGTGATGACAAGCGCCGGGCGCTTCTCCCTCATGGCAACTCCAACCAATACGCTACGGGCGCACGACGCGCACGGCCTGCTCCATCTTCTCCACAATCACGTACATATTCGTGACCTCGCCCACCGCGAGCTGGTCCTTAATGCCATAGTGATCGAGGCAGGTACCGCAGGTGAGAATCTCGACACCCTGCTCGGCCAGACCCTTCAGGTCGTCGAGCACCGGCGAGCCCTCGACGGTGAGCTTGGCGCCGCCGTTGTAGAACAGCATGGTCGCGGGCAGCTCCTCCTGCTGCGTCACGGCAAAGATAAACGCCTTCATGAGCTTGTGGCCCAGCTCGTCGTCGCCACGGCCCATGCAGTCGGTGCAGACGGAAATGACGAGCTTGCCCTTGCCGGCGCTGGCATCACAGAAGGCAGCGCCATCCTGCTCGGGATCGGCCACGGCAACGGCGCCAGAGGTCGCCACGGTCACGTGCCACTCGGCGTCAGAAACCTTCTCGACCGAGGCCGTGCAGCCTTTCTCCTGCGCCATCTTGGAAATGTTCTTGACGGCGGTCTCATTATCGACCGAGGTCACGACGGCGCCCTCGCCATCGAGCTGCTTCAGGGCTTTGAGCGTCTTGACGACGGGCAGCGGGCAGGCATCGCCCATGGCATTGACTTCAATTTTGGTAGACATAGCTTTTCCTTTCGAAAGAACCGTTCTAGAGAACGGTAAACAGTTACATAAACGTGCGGGCTAGCGAACAACGTGGACGGCAGGACCGCCTGGCACCGACTCGCACACGCGACCGACGACGGCGGCAATACGTCCTTCGGCATGCAGACGGCGCGCAAGCTCATCCACATCGGCAGCAGGTGCCGCGATAAGCAGGCCACCAGACGTCTGCGGGTCGTACAGCGCGTCGAGCATGCCCGGCTCAAGGTCCTCGTCGGCCGTCACGCGCGGGCCAAAGAAGTCCTGGTTGCGGTAGGAGCCCGCGGGGATAATGCCCAAACGCGCCATGTCGAGCACCTGGTCAAAGAGCGGCACCGCCCCCGACGCAAGCTCAATCTGCACGCCCGAGCCCTCGGCCATCTCGCACGCATGCCCGATCAGGCCAAAGCCCGTGATGTCGGTGCAGCCGTGAAGCTCAAGTCCCTCGGCCAGACGAATCGGAGCCTCGTTGAGGGTGCGCATCGAGTCAAACATGGCTGCGGCCTCGTCCTGCTCGATGAGCTCGCCCTTAATGGCCGTGGTGATGATGCCCGAGCCAACCGCCTTGGTCAGCAGTAACGCATCGCCCACGCGCGCGCCGCTGTTGGCGAGCATGCGGTCGAGCGCGACAAACCCGCTCACGGACAGGCCGTACTTGGGCTCGTCGTCGTTGATGGTGTGACCGCCCGCGATGGAGCAACCCGCCTCGACGCACTTGTCGGCGCCGCCCGCCAGAATCTGACCGGCAACCTCAACGCCCAGACAGCTCGGGATGCACAGCAAGTTCATGGCATGGCTCGGCCGCCCGCCCATGGCGTAGATGTCCGACAGCGAGTTTGCCGCGGCGATCTGGCCAAACAAAAACGGGTCGTCGACCATCGGTGGGAAGAAGTCGATGGACTGCACGAGACCCAAGTTATCGCCAACGCGAAAGACGCTCGCATCGTCGGAGGTATCGAACCCCACGAGCAAGTTGTCGTTATGCACATTGGGTAAATCGCCCAGGACCTGGGCGAGGGCTCCAGGAGCCAACTTAGCGGCTCAACCGCTCGCGGCAGTCATAGACGTGAGCTTAATCTGATCGTCAGCCATCGATACCTCCTCTCATCGGTCAATCATTTTCTCCCAGTATACGCATGAATGCGAGCCTGCGGCGGATGCATTAATTGAGCGCCTGTGCGCGAATCGCCGCGCCGATGGCACCGGCAAAGCGAGCCTGGGGCGAGGTGGTCACCGGCGACCCCAGCAGCTCGCCCAACCGCTCCACCACGAAGGCGTTCTCGCACAGGCCACCGGTCAGGTAGTACGGGGCGCCCGCGGCCTGCCCGGCCATGGTCGCCACGCGCGAGACCACGCTGTCGATCACGCCACGCGCAATGTTCTCGCGCGGCTCACCGCGACCGATCAGGCTGATAACCTCGCTTTCGGCAAACACCGTGCACATGCTGCTGATCTTGGTGGGCTCGCCGGAACGCGCCAGGTCAGCCATCTGCTGCTGGGAAATGCCTAGGCGGTCGGCCATGATCTCCAAAAAGCGCCCCGTACCGGCAGCGCACTTGTCGTTCATGGCGAACTTGGCCACGCGGCCACTTTTAAGCTGAATGACCTTGGTGTCCTGGCCGCCCACGTCAATCACCGTGCCGTGATCGCCAAACAGGCGCACGGCACCGGTACCGTGGCAGGTGATCTCGGTCACGACCTTGTGCGCATAGGGCACGGCGACACGGCCGTAGCCAGTCGCGACCACGCGCACGTCGTCGGCAGCCACGTCATAACCCGCCGCTGCCAGTGCCTCGCGCAGCCGCTCGGAAGCATCGACCGAGGAGAACCCGGTTGGCTGCACGCACGTCCACGCCACCGAACCCTCCCCGTCGACCACAGCAGCCTTAGCCGCCGTAGACCCGATATCGATCCCGATCCCTATCATGGCTCTCTCCCAATCTAAACATCAAAGACAGTGGCACGTTCAGGCGCCTTAGCTCTAGGTTTCTCAGGTGCCGGAGATTGCCCCGAAAGAGGAGCGCAGCGTACTTTGGGTACGCAAGCGACGGTTTGAGGAGCAAGATCCGGTGCCTGAGGAAGCTAGAGGGTTTCGATGAAGGCGGCGATGCGGGTCTCGATCTGGCCCATGTCACCGTTGCTGTAGTCGGTCTCGATCTTCATATACGGAATACCCGCACCCTCGACAGCCTCCTGCATGCGCGCGCTCTCAACGTTGAAGGTGTGGCAGGCCTGTAGCACGCTCTCTACCACGCCATCGACATGGTACTTCTCGCACATGGTCAGTGTGTTCTCCATGCGGCCGTCGTTAGGCGTCATGACCGAGCAGTTGATATCCAGGTAGCGGTCGGCGATGGCGCGCAGAATGTCGGGCGCGTCCGGGTCGATCATCATGGCGGCCGTACGCTCGCCCGAGCAGTCATCCATGCACACGACCACGCCGCCGTTGGACTCGATGGTGCGACCGATCTTGTTGATCACACCGCCTACCGGGCAGCCGGTGATCAGAATGCGCTTGGCATCCGCCGCGACCGGGCGCTCGCCTGCGTCATAGGCCTCGCGCAGCTTGGCAACCTTTTGCTCCAGCTGCTGCGTATAGGCCTCGATATCAAAGCTAAACGTACCGGCAAACATGGTGCTCATCAGGTCGACGCCACTCATGGCCGCCGGCTGGTTGGCCTGCAGCGCAAACATGTCGAGCTGGGCCGCACGCAAGCGGTTGCGACGACGGACGGCAGCGCGCAGGTCATCGTCGGTAATCGTGATGCCGTAGAAGTTCTCGAGTTCCTCCTTGAGCAGACGGCACTCCTCGTACCAGCCCTCGCGCTCGTAGGCGCGGTCGCGGCCCTGCGGAAGATGCAGAATGTGCGTGCGCTTGAGCTCGTTGAGTAGCTCGTACATCTTCTTCTTGCCGTCGCAGGTGGTCTCGCCGATGATCATGTCGCTAAAGTACGTAAACGGGCACTTTTGCGAGTAGGCAAAACCGTACGTCGACTTGATGAGCGGACACAGATTTGCCGGCAGCACCTTCTCGGCCTCGGGAATCACCTCATCGGACGTACCGCACAGAGCCACGCTCGCAGCCCCCGCGGCATCGATAATCTCGAGCGGCGTATAGCTGCACAAAAAGCCGACCAGGCGATTACCCGCCTGCTTGTAATCCTTGACGCGAATAAACGCCGCCTTGCGCTGCTCGTTGAACTCCTCAAACGTGCTGGGCAACGGCTGCTCAATATTTTCCGACATATAACTCCTAAACCTTTTAACCAACCAAGGAAACGGCTTTCCCAGGTGCCCGAGGTTGCCGTGAAAGAGACGCGCCGCGTACTTTGGCACGCAAGCGACGGTTTGAACGGCAAGATCGGGTGCCTGGAGAAGCCGCCGGGACGGATACCCCTAAATGGTTTCCAAGAAAGCTTCAATGCGCGTCTGCAGCTGACCGGCATCCTCGCCGGCGTAGTCGGTCGTGATGTGCATAAACGGAATGCCTGCCTCCTCGGCGGCCTTCTCCACGGCAAACGACTCCATCTCGTAGAGCGTGCAGAACTGCAGAGCCACGTCGACGATGCCGTCGGCATGAAGGCCCTTGGCCATCTGGACAATGTCCTTCATACGCTGATCGTTGGGCGTAAAGACGGCGCAGTTGATCTTGAAGTAGCGCTCGGCGATGGCGTCGAGCATCTCGTCGACCGTCTCGCCGGACTCGTCGACCAGGTCCTTGTAGTAGCGCGAGCCCGTGCAGGACTCCTCGCCGACCACAACGCCGCCGGCCTTCTCGATGAGGTTGAACAGCTTCCAGTTGGGCACGGCCATGGGCGTGCCGGTGTACAGGATGCGCTTGGTCCCCTTGGGCGCCACGCCCTCGCCGGCCTCGACACGCTGCTCGCACTCAGCCGCCATATCGTTGATGGCGCCGGTCAGACGCGGCGTGTCGTCCATAAAGGCGGCCTGAACGGTCAGCAGGCTGTCGAGACCGCTGATGGGTGCCGGGTCGGCAGCGCGCGTGGCAGCGAGGCGCTGCAGGGCGCGACGCTTCTCATTGACGGCGTGGATGGCGGCCTTCAGACGCTCGGGCGTAATCTTGACGCCACACTCTTCCTCGATCTTGGCGGCGAGCTTCTTGACCTCGGCCTTCCAGGTCACGAGCGTCGACTCGTCGTGTACGTTGGGAATATCCATGACGTACATGTCCTTTTGCGTGGCAAAGAACTCGTAGGCCTTCTTCTTGCCATCGCAGGTGTTCTCGCCCACCACCAGGTCGCTCGACTCAATGTAGGGGCAGACCTCGCCCAGCTTAAAGCCGGCAAAGCTCTTGATAAGCGGACAGGTGTTGCGCGGCAGGTGCTCCTCGACCTTATCGGTTGCCCAATCGGCACCCGAGCACAGGCCCACGGGAATGCCGTCACAGGCAAGCACGATCTCCTCGGGCACGTACACGCAGAATGAGCCGACGATCTTGGTGGCCTCGCCGGCCTCCTTCTTGTCGAGCATCTCCTTAATACGGCCGCTGTGGATGTTGGTGGCCACAAAGTCCAGGTAGGACGTGGACTTGGGGCGATTGTTCTGCGTCAGGAACATGTCGCCGTACATCTGGCCCACGGCGCCCAGCAGCATGTCGTGATCGGCAAGATTCATGCCGAGGCTCTCCCACATCGGATGGAAATCAAATTCTTCAGCCATAACGGTTCCCCTCTCGAACCAAAAATGAATAGCTACGGTATTGCTGCACGGTGGGTGGCGAAAACCCAGCCGCGCCTAAACCCGGAATTTTGGGGAACCTGCTTTGCGGTCGATTATTTAGTTGTGCGTCGTCTCTCCCGGAGCCGTGAACATACCTGCTCATATGCGGCTCCGAGCCATATACAGGGCGCGCGCGGCAACGCGACGCGAATATGTCATCTGCAGCACCGGCGCACCCTCCTTTTCTCGTCGAAGGTAACTATATCAACGGTTGTCGTCCAGACGAACACCGTTGACATTCGTACGACAGCGTCGTGTGCCGTCGTTTAATAAATAATTATCTTGATTGATAAGAGTTTGTCATCTCTCATTCGACGAACGACAAAAACAAAGCCGCCGAGGCTTATATCCCCGACGGCATTACCCGGCGCTATCGACAAACCAAATGGATCCTGCTGGCATCAAAATGCATGCGCAGCGTCTCGCCTGCTTGCGGTAGCTCGTCGACAGGCATGCCCACTTTGTTGACCTTCCACTGCAGACGCGTGGGCGCATCAGCACGCGGCGCATCCAACAGCACCAGGCGCTCAAAACGCGAATCGCTCACGCGCGCCACGTGCAGGTCGTAGCTGTTGCGACCCCGCTCAGCACGATTGTCAACATGGAAGTAGCTTGCGCGAATGCCCAGGTACACCACATTATCGGGAACCTCGCGGCCCACGTTAAAGGTCATGTCCCAGTCGAGGGCTTCAACTTCTTCGTCGCCGATCTTGCGCGCCCGGCTTGTATTCTTGCAGCCCGTCAGGCGCAGCGCCGCCAGCGTCTGCGGGCGGCGGACCACGTCCTCAATGGAGCCGATCTCCTCAACATGCCCGTCGTGCATCACGCAGATACGCTGGCACAGGCGGCACGCTTCGTCGATGTCGTGGCTCACGTAGAGCACGGTGCGGTTGCATACATCGAACAGGTCGAGCATGTTCTGCTCGAGTGCGCTCTTAAGATAGGAATCGAGCGCGCTCATGGGCTCGTCGAACATAAAAATGCCCGGATGCGCCGCCACCATACGGGCAAGCGCCACGCGCTGCTGCTGGCCGCCCGAGAGACGCGCGGGATAGCGGTCGGCGAAATCGGTCAGGCCAAAGATGCCCAGATAGCGTTCGGCGAGCTTTTTGCGCGCGGCGGCGTCGCCCGCGTCCTTTACACCGGCGCACACGTTATCGGCCACCGTCATGTTGGGAAACAGCTGATAGTTTTGGAACAGCAGGGCACACTTGCGCTCCTGGGGCGACAGGTTGATGCCCGCCGCCGAGTCAAAAAAGGTCACGCCGTTGACAACGATCTTGCCCTCGTCGGGGGTCTCCACACCGGCAATGCAGCGCAGTGTACAGCTCTTGCCACAACCCGAGGCGCCCAGCAGCGCCACACGCTCCTCGCCGGCCTCAAGCTGCATGTCGAGCATAAACCCCGGAAAGCGCTTTTTGATATCCAGGACAAGCGACACGGCCTATCGACCTCCCTTCGAGACGGCGTCATCGCGCATGAGCTCGGCCAGCGCCTCGCGATCGATACGCAGCGCATCGCCGCCGACTGGGTCGAGCGAATCGGCCTGGCCACCCAGCTGCTTGGCCTGCTTGCGCTCCGCACGGGAAAGGCCCCGCTCGCGGTACTTTTGCGAATGAGCGGTGTACATATTGATGAACAGAATGACCAGGAAGCTGAACGCAATTACGACCACGACCCAAAAGAGGGCCACCGACGTGTTGCCGCCCATCCACTCAAAGTAGATGGCGATGGGGATGGTCTGGGTAATGCCGGCGTAGTTGCCCGCAAAGAACAGGGTGCAGCCAAACTCGCCCATGGCACGCGCGAAGGCGAGCACCGTGCCGGCGGCAATCGAGGGCCAGCCAAGCGGCATCATGAGCTTGGCAAAGATGCGACGTTCGGACCATCCCAAGGTTCGCGCGGCGTCGAGCATCTGCGTGTCGAGGCTCTCGAAGGCTCCGAGCGCCGTGCGGTAGACCAGGGGAAACGACACCACCACGGCGGATATCACCGCCGCGGGCCACGTAAAGACGATCGAGATGCCATGCGCGATAAGCCACCGACCGACCCCGGTCGATCGACCAAACAGCATGAGGAGCAGAAAGCCGCAAACCGTGGGCGGCAGCACCATAGGGATGGTAAAGACCGAGTCGAGCAGGCCCTTGATACGGCTCGTAGTACCCATGGTCTTCCATGCGGCAAACAGGCCCAGCGCAAAGGAGATCAGCAGGGCGAGGCCGCTCGTTTTGATAGACACCCAAAACGGACGATAGTCGATGTCGCCCAAAAAGGAGGCCAAGGAGGTCAAGGGGCCCTGCTCATCCCGCAACACGACAGACGATGCCTCTACCATTTGAGCGCTATCAAGCCAACGCGCGCCGCCCTTGGCATCACCCGAGGCTGATGCAATCACCACATAGCGGTCCCCATCCGCACCGCGCTCGTCAAAGCTATAGGTATACCCGCCGGCATCAAACGTTGTTTCCGCCGTGACATACCAAGGAAGATCCACGTCCCCCAGCTGCGCACCTCCCATGCAGTTTGCGCTGTCGAGCTCACAGACGAGGGCCTTGAGACCCGATACGCACTCGTTGTCCTGCGGATCCAACCCATACTTCTCGACCGCCTTGGGCGATATCCACACCACAACGCGATCGGCGGCAGGCGCCACTACAAGGTCCACGTCCTCGTCAACGGGAAACCGGTAGCCCTCAGGCTGGCCCTCCATGGCACGAGCGATCCCCTTGGCCAACCGCTCAAAACCTTCGATCCCATAGGAAAGCCCATGAGCGGTCGCAGCAACCTGGGCCCCGTGCTCAGCGTCCCCGGCAAACGCAAATCCCGGCACCCAGCAAAGCGCGAAGGTCAAAGCACAGGCGACAAGCATGCGGAATCTATTAAGCACGAAAAGCTCCAAGCGAATACAAGGACGGAGTGAAACACAAAACGATGGAATTATCGCGCCAAGCCGCACTACGCGGAAAGCTCAAAGCCGTACTTGGCCCAAATCTTCTGGGCCTTCTTGTTGGTCAGGCAGAAGTCGATGAACGCCTTGGCCTTGTCGGCGTGCTCGGAGCTCTCGGCAACGGCACCCGGGTACACGATGGGCTTGTGCGAGTCCTCGGGGCACACAAAGGCTTCCTCGATGCCGTCGTAGCGGAAGATGTCGGAGCTGTAGACAAAACCAGCCACGCAGTCGCCCGTAGAGACGTAAGACGCAGCAGTGCCGACCTTGTCGGCCAGGGCCACCTTGTCGGCGATCTCGGGAGCATACTCGCCGTCGTCGCCCTCGGTACCGGTGTAGAGGCCCACGGAGGCCAGGGCCTGGTTGGCGTACTTGCCGGCGGGGACGGTCTTGGCGTCGCCAATGGCAATCTTACCGTCCAGATTCGCGACGTCGGCGATGGCCTCGACCTTAGTATCGGAGCCCTCGGCGCGAATGATCACGAGGTCGTTGACGAACATGTCCTCACGCGTGTCGGCATCGACGAGCTCGGCGGCTTCGGCGTCGTCCATGGTGCCCTTGGAGGCCGTGATGAGCACGTCGACGGCGGCACCGGCACGCATCTGCTCAACGAGGTCGCCGGAGGCCTTAAACTGCGTGTCGGCAAAGGTGGTGCCGGTCTGCCCGGTGTAGAGCTCCTGAACCTCGGGCAGGGCCTTCTCGAGCGAGTTGGCGGCAAAGACCTGCAGCTCGACAGCTTTCTTGGAAGATGCCTTAGCAGAACCGGCATCGGATCCGGCCGG
>OGUN01002406.1_pt1 | contig 11200 bp, 10 predicted proteins | sample 1553621 | NCBI WGS metagenome assembly OGUN01 (sample SAMEA2580300, study PRJEB22360) | human gut metagenome | biome: human gut; feature: human-associated habitat; material: faeces | place: Denmark | collected 2008/2010
CCTGCCTTACCGATAATCTCGTCCGAGGCCGACGGGTTGAGAATCACCGTCGCACCGGCAAGCGCCATCTCGGTCGAAGGGGGCGCCGGCACCCACAGGTCCTCACAGACCTCAACGCCCAGCACCAGGTCCTCGGCGCCTTCATCACAGCAGCGGTAGACAAGCCCCGAACCCAGCGGAACCGGACCCTGACCGGCAAACTCGACCCACACGGGATCTGCGGGCGCCGGAGCAAACCAGCGGCGCTCGTAGAACTCGCCATAGTTGGGCAGATGCTTCTTGGCCGTGAGGCCCAAAAGCTCGCCCGCGCAGCACACGGCGGCGCAGTTGTAGATATTCTCGGCAACCGCAACGGGAAGACCGATGGTAAAGACAATCGGCAGCTCACGAGTCTCATCGAGGATATGCACCAGAGCAGCCTCGCAGGCATGCAGCAGAGTGCGGTTATGGAACAGGTCGGCCGCGGTATAGCCGCACAAGTTAAGCTCGGGCAGCACCAGCGCGCGAACGCCGCGCTCGGCAGCCTCGCGAACAGCTGCCAACGCAACCTCGGCATTGCCCTCGACATCGGCAACGCGAATCTGCGGCGACGCCGCCGCCACACGCAAAAAGCCATCGTTCTTATTAGCCGAAACGCAGCATTGCCTTGTTGATCTGGACACTGGAGGCCCCTTCTACCCTGAGATTCAGTCTAACGGACGTTCACATATCTCTAACTAGCCAAAGCAACCTCCCAGTTTACTGAGAGGCCAACCTGTGCTAAGAGCATGTATTTCAATAATATCTTTAATTAAAAAGGAGAAATCGATAATCGACTTCTCCTTTAAGCGAGGCGAGTAAATTTCGAAACTAATGGCAGAATTTATCCATGTAGTCCTCAAAGTCGAACACTTCTACCACGACGCCCTCTTCCTGAAACTCTTTCAGTTGCTCCAAGAGATCTTTGTTAATAACGTCCATGCAGAAACCTCCTCTATCTAATCAATTGTAGTATATCTGCTTTCATGCAATTATCAACCAACTTGTTTAGTTGCTCCTCGTTTGCCGATAGTCCCTCTTTTTTCAAAATGTCGCGCACCTCGTTCTTAGTAATCGGCTTTTCAAACAACGAAAGCAAAGCGAACGAAAAATCATTAACCGCACACATTCTATGGGTGGCACAACTCAGCAGTACTCTTAACCCCTCTTTTGAGCGTCCGACTTCTTTCACAAACGAACTTTTAACCAATTGAAAACCATTATCGTGCATTACATAATCGGCATCGATATTTGTATTCAGCAATCCATAATGCAACAGTTCTTCTATCGCCCTTGTCAGCTCGAGGTCGCCCTGATCAAGGATAAGAGAAATGCTACAATCGGCCTCCAATAAACGGGCCAACTTAAGGTATACCAACTGGGAAACAGCATAGACATGATGGTATTCAGAATTATAGAAGTAGGCAAATGGCTCAACGAGCACGACAGAGGTCTTGGAATCCAGCCAGATTCGATCAGCTGGATTTAGACTAGTTAGCCGTCGCTTTACTTTGGTCAAATGTCCCTTATACCTGACAGCGTGAATAGAATCTAGGATCCAGGTCACCTCTGAAATATGAAGCCGCTGGGGCAAGTCAATTGTGTCGCTACCGTTTATGACCTCTTGCATATAAAAATCAATATGATGCTCATCAGATAAGGATTTTGCTTCATTTAAAGTTAAACCAGTGCCTGAAACATAATCCACTTCGAGGCGCAAATCCTCATATTGGGACTTCGGCATTACAGAGACACCATACTTATCGGGATGATTCCAAACATCCGACCCCATAACGAGACCAAAATTCGTAAAACCTCTCGTGGAATATGGAACACCACATACCTGTTTTGAATAATTCAAAACATTCTCTGTATAATCTAAGGTGTTCAGAGCCTCTTCTTTAGTTTCGGTCGGAAAGCCAATCATAAAGAATAGATGAACAGGAATACCCGCATTGAGACAATCATGGATATTGCGATCAATCCAATCAACTCTCGTGTTCTTCTTCATTAGATCAAGAACTCTTTGGTTGTATGACTCGAGGCCAAACTGAATCTGCCTACATCCACTTTGGTATATCTTGTTGAAAACGTCTGTACTTAGGGTTGGAGAGAACCTCGTTTCTCCATGCCAGAAAAACGTTTTTCCCGATGCGTTTATTTCATCCGCGAGTTGCTCCATTCTTTTGCCTTCGAATGTTTCATCCACAAAAGAGAAAACTCTCGTGCCGTATTTTTCATTTAACCGACACATTATTTCAAATACTCTCGATATAGGCATCTTTCGGTAACAACCACCGGTAGCACCGGGAATGGTGCAGAAGGCGCAATGATTAAAACACTGCCTAGAGGAATAAACCGGCAATATTAACTCAGGCATGAAGTATTTAGAAAGGGCGAAGCCATCGAAATCGGGAACTGTATCGTTGATAAATGTTTGCTCAATCCGATGGTTTTTATATATCTTTCCACCTTTAGCATGGCAAAGGTTTGGAACACAGTCGAGATTGTCATCACCAGAGTCAAGAGCCTCAAGAAGACGTGCAAGCGGCTCTTCGCCGTCATACATCATTATCGAATCAATGTATTCAAAAAAGGGATGCCATTCTTTCATGCAGTCATCTGCTAAACGAGTAATGTAATTGCCGCCCAATGAGACGTGTTTAACAGATGGACATTCTTCTTTAATCAGTTTCGCTAACGTAACTGCAGAAATCAATTGGAAACAGCCGCTCACCGAAATCCCAATAAACTCGATTTTTTCCCTCTGAATACGCTTAAGAAAGGCAGTTTCATAGAAGGAAATAAACGGATTATGCAAGGTATCCGCAAGCGATTTCATTATTTCTGGTGTCGAATAATAATCATAGGGCAGATCTATGGAGTTGAACGTGTATTTAACTCCATATGAGACGTGATTTATGATATAGAGTGCATTTCTAAAAATGTTTTCAGCATATTGTCTTTCTTTTAGATTAAAGTATCTCTTCGATCTGAAAATATCTTTTGCCTCGTCAACATTAAGTGCTGACTTTTGTATCAACTCGATTGTTAATTGAACATTCGAACTAAACGAATCCTTTGATTCCCGATACCTTTTACAGCACTCTTCGACATGTCTAAAAGATAGGAGGTCATCGTAAAATTCCACGTTTAAGTCAACAATGTCAACTTTGTATTGTTCAACCTCTTGAAGATATGACTTCAAAACAGGCAAGGCAAGATACGGCCCCACTGGACTCCATCCTGGGGGAAATACTAAAAGCGTTTTAGGCATATCAACGTCACATCTTTCGCAAATAATTCAATTGAAACACAACTACCATCATAATTGAAAATACACCAAGTCCTGTAACGAGAATTGAGAACATCGCGATGCTCGTGAACAGCGAAACAAGGAGTGTTGAAATAACAACAGCAACCGATTGCAAAGACTCCCTAATTGAAAACAGGCTCATCGATTCAGATCCGTCTCTCGCCAAATCCTGCAGCGATGTTATGAGAAGCACATCTTGAATGGCGTTTCCGGCACCGACGATAAAAAGGAAAATAAACGATATCCCAGACGCATAGCGATAGCCAAACGCCAGATACGCACCGAGCGCAAGATACGTCACAAAACAATATGATTTAACGCAATCGGAACCACTGATTAAACGACCGTATATTGTATTTCCGAACAACAGTCCGATTGTAAGACTACTCTGAAGGAATCCGTATTGTATCGATGACGAGTCAAATTGCAATTGCGCTATAGCTGGCAAAAGAGAATTCAGAGAGCCGAATGCCACGCCACTAGAAATATCGATTAATAGGAAACCAATTGCCAAGTGCTTCGCGTTAAGATCACTAAATGCAGTCCAGTTTTTTTCATTTTTGCTTATCCCCTCTTTATCATTAACCTCGATAACCGACGGAACATCTCGCAGCAACCAGAACGACGCGGCAAAAGAAAGCGCGTCTAATGCAAGAACAGCCTCCGCCCCAAATTGAGCGACAACAAAACCGCCGGCAACTGGCCCCAGAACCATCATCAAATTCTGCAGAAACCCAAACGAATTATTAATTACGTCGCGATTGATACTATTCGTATTGGCTCTTAACAACGAGTAAAAGCAGGGCATTTCAACCGTTCGGCAAAGCGATACCGCGCACGTAATAGCAAACATACTCCATTTACTATCAACAAAAATATAGCAAACGAATAATCCCGCGCGAATTAAGTCTGCCAATCTCATGGCCTGCAGTGTCCCGATACCCATCTTCTGAGGCAGCTGCGCGAGCGCAACTGAAAACAGAGCGGGGGCAAATCTGCAGCAGACCATCAAAGCAGTTGCAGAAACATCGTGAGTTACCTCGTAAATCAGCATTGGCAAAGCAATATTCGCACACCAATTGCCTATTTCGCTTATCCCTCTAGCAATATATAGGACCCGAACCGGACGGCTAGCTCTCAATACCGTGAACATCAGGATTAACCTCGTATTTCAGGCCTCGCTCATCCCTTAATAGGAATCCATAATCAACCAAGTACCGCCTCAACACGGCATAATCAGGATAGAGCTGTGACAGCACACGATTAACCTGAAGCTCCGTATAACTTGTATTTAATTCAAAGAAAGAGACGGCCCATAGCAGCATGATTCTTTTATAGCTTTCCTTTTTTGGAATTGAAACCAGCTCGCCATTCTTGAGAAATCGTTTTTTAAAGTCTATTAGCTCATCCATTCACATCCTCCATTTCATACGCATCTAATACTAAAAATGCATACGCTTTAGGTCATCGTATTCGGCTTCTTTATTCGAACTAAACTCGAACTAATCTAAATTATTTGCTCAAACACTCTTCGAAAGCTCGTTTTTCACTCTGAGTAAAATGCCCTTCCCAGTCAGTCCACGAACAGGAAGGCAACTCACAGCGAGCGGAGTCGAAGCCCTCTACCGTCGGTCGTTCAAAATGCACGATAACCTTTTCGATATCCCCATCTGTTATCAGGTCAGAATGAACGACCTCGGTACCGTCTTCGAATGTCATATACGGGTACATCACGTAAACCACCTCGCAATCGTTAATCCAGTTTAGCATCAAGCTATTGCACCAAAGACAGCAAGCCCCCTTGATGAGTTGATGGTATCTGTTAAATGTCACGTACGATTCACATCTGGTGGGTACCCTGATGGCTACACGAAACGAAGCAGATTTACACCGGGAGGACCCCGTATGACAACCAAGTACACCGACGCGCCGCGCACGCGCGTCATGACGCCGGCATCGCTCAACAACGGCGTGCACGAGAACCATTCCATCGGACAGACCATGGCCATCGCGCCCAAAAAGGGCCTGTTTGACGACATTTCCATTCCCCAGATCATCGCCGGCGCCGCAGCTGCCGCCACGAGCGTCGCGCTTGCCTCCAAGATCGGTATCGCCGGATCGGTGATCGGTGCCGCTGTGAGCTCGGTCATCACCGTTGTGTCCTCGCAGGTCTACCGCCACTTTATCTCTGCCAGCGCCGAAGCAATCAAGGGCACGCATGCCGCTGTCGACTACCCTGCCGGCGCCTATGAGCCCGTTGAGTTTAATGCCGAGGAGCACCTGGGCGGCGCCGCGACTACGCAGGAGATGCGTCAGATTGCGGGGCGCGCGACCACGGCGCGCGTCGCTCCCGACAGCCTGCGCGCCAAGGCGGCGGCAGAGCGCAGCCAGACGCAAAAGAAGGTCATCGTCTTCTCGATCGCCATCGCCATCGTCGCGGTCATCGCCTGCGCCGGCGCCATCCTTATCACCACCGCCGGTGAGGGTCTGGGCGAGCGCCCCGAGCCAATTCTGTCGTCGCGAACAACCGAGCACGATGCGGATAGCTCCGGCCAGTCGCAAAGCCAGCAGGACGACTCGCAGGGCACCTCCGCATCCACCGACTCGTCCTCGAACACCCAAGACCAATCGCAGGGCACCGATTCCTCTACGGCCACCAGCGGCACGCAATCCGGCACGACCGACTCAAGCCAAACGACTGACGGCTCTCAACCGAGCACGGGCGACCAGACGAGCGGCAATACATCGGGCACGGGATCTACCGACAACGGCAACACCAACAGCTCGAATAGCTCGAGCGGAACCGCGTCAGGCACGGCATCTGACACCTCGAGCCAAGGCACGACGTCGGGCAACTAAGCACGTTTGCCTCTCATAGAGAACCAACCTGTATAACGGGCGCGAACCGGCAACGGTCGCGCCCGTTTGCCTTGGGCGCCGAGGTGGCACGCCCCGTGCGATGGTAAGATGCTTTGGTGTGTAAAGAGGAGATTTGCCATGAGCAAGACAATAGTTAAGCCCACGCTATCGCTGGGCAACCACATCTACCTGTATCGTCTGCTGCGCGATGCGATTGGATGCGGCAAGCAAACGTTTATGACGCAGGTCGAGGAGGCACTCGCCGCGGGCGACATGACTGCTTATGACCTGGGCTTCGAGTCCACGCGCGAGCTGCTCGAGGAGCTCGACGACTGCATTAAGTTGACTGTCTTTAAGGGCGGTCGCCTGTATGCCACCGTCATCGCTAACGAGGTCTGGGATACCGCCCTTGCCAAGGGCGAGGACAAGCCCAAGGCAGCCAAGGGAGCCAAGCAGTCCTACAAAAAGAAAAAGCGCGGCGAGAAGGACCTCAAGGCCGTGCGCCCCAAGCACGTTAAGCGTCCCGAGCCCGAGCCCGTGGCTGAAGCTGTGCCGGAGCCCGAGCCCGAGACAGAGATCGAAGTCGCTATTGAGGTAACGGCAGAAGCCGAAACCGAAATCGCCGCCACGATCGATCCCGAAGTCACATCCGAGCAGGAAGCCACTGTGGAGCTCAACGAAGCGCCCAAGTCGACAACCGAAGAAGCCGCTAACCAACCCGAGACGTCTGCGTTCCAAAACAGCGATGTCTTTGGCGACGAGGCCGAGGACGATCAGCCCGACGATCAAGACACCACCGAGTCGACACCGGAGCCCGAGACGCCGCAGCCCGCCATCTCGCTCACGGTCGTCTATGACCCCGAGAACGCCAACGCCGGCATCACCACCATGGCCTCCACGCCCATCGAGGCAAAGCCGAGCGTCGAGAACGAGAACGCGACGCAGGTTGAGGTTGAAACCTCAGCTGCAGACGCGCCCGCCACCGTGAAGTCCGCAGATTCCGCGATCAAGCCGGAAGCGACGCCGGAGCCCGCACCCATCATCGAATCCGTGCCCGCCTCTGCTTGCGGCCAAATTCCCGCACCGGCACCGGCTTCGGTACCCCCAGCGGCCCCAACCCCCGCACCCGCAGCACCGACCATCCCCGAGGACTTCCCCATCGATTTCGCAACCGAGGTCTTCTGCCCCGGCCCGTTGCTACACCAGCTGTCGACCTATCTCCCCTACGGCGCCGACACGCTCGGCATCATCGGCGAGTACTACTGGATCGCCCGCGAGCGCGGCACCATCGAGGCCGCGCGAAACCGCGCAAGCTTCCCCCTGCGCTACACGCAGGCCGGCAAGCGCCACGAAGTCACCGTGCGCATCCGCCGCAACACCACCGGAGGCCTCGGAGCCACCTGGACCATCGACAAGGTTGAAGAATCCAACGAATAGCAAAACGCGGCGAACGTCACAAAAACGTTCACCGCGTTTTTTATTTTCCCAGGTTGAGCATAAGTTCGTGTGACAAAGGGGCTGTCCCTTTGCCACATCAAACTAGTCCCTGGTAAGTTTCCTGTGGATACGATGCGGCTGGGCTGCGTCCTCGCCCAGGCGCTCGATGCGGTTGGCCTGATAGGCCTCAAAGTTGCCCTCGAACCAATACCAGTTGCCCGGGTTCTCATCGGTGCCCTCCCACGCCAGGATGTGCGTGGCGACGCGGTCCAAGAACATACGGTCGTGGCTAATGACCACCGAGCAGCCCGGGAACTCGAGCAGCGCCGCCTCGAGCGAGGACAGCGTCTCGACGTCGAGGTCGTTCGTGGGCTCGTCGAGGAGCAGCAGGTTGCCGCCCTGCTTGAGCGTAAGCGCCAAGTTCAGACGGTTGCGCTCGCCACCGGAGAGTACGCCGGCGCGCTTCTGCTGGTCCTGGCCCTTAAAGCCAAAGCTCGCCACATACGCGCGGCTCGGAACCTCGGTCTCGCCGACCATCATGTGGTCCAGGCCGTCCGAGACAACCTCCCATAGGTTCTTATCGGGGTCGATGCCGGAACGGTTCTGGTCGACGTAAGAAATCTTGACGGTCTCGCCCACCTCGAGCTCGCCCGAAGTCAGCGGCTCCAGACCCACAATCGTCTTGAACAGCGTGGTCTTACCGACACCGTTGGGGCCGATGACGCCCACGATGCCGTTGCGTGGCAGGGTGAACGAAAGGTCATCGATGAGCACGCGGCCATCGAACTCCTTGTGCAGATGATGGGCCTCGAGCACCTTGTTGCCCAAACGCGGGCCCACAGGGATGCGGATGTCGGTCCAGTCGAGCTTCTGGCTTGCGCGGGCCTCGGCCTCCATCTCCTCGTAGCGAGCCAGACGGGCCTTGTTCTTTGCCTGGCGAGCCTTGGGCGAGCTGCGTACCCACTCGAGCTCGGCCTCCATGCGCTTGGCGAGCTTGGCGTCGCGGTTGCCCTGCGCCTCGATACGGGCGGCCTTGGTCTCCAGATACGTGGAGTAGTTGCCCTTGTAGGGATAAAGGTGACCGCGGTCGACCTCGCAGATCCACTCGGCAACGTTATCCAGGAAGTAGCGATCGTGCGTGACGGCAAGCACCGCGCCCTGGTAGTTGTGCAGGAAGTGCTCGAGCCACAGGATCGACTCAGCGTCCAGGTGGTTCGTGGGCTCGTCGAGCAGCAGCAGGTCGGGAGCCTCGAGCAGCAGCTTGCACAGAGCCACGCGGCGGCGCTCGCCGCCGGAAAGCACGTTGACCGGCATATCGGAATCGGGCAGCTGCAGGGCGTCCATGGCCTGGCCGAGCTTGGAATCGATATCCCAGCCGTCGGCGGCATCAATCTCGTCCTGGAGCTTGCCCATCTCGGCCATGAGGGCGTCCATGTCGCAATCCGGGTCGCACATCTCCTCGCCGATCTTATTGAAGCGATCGACCTTGGCGATCATATCGCCAAACGCCATGCGCACGTTCTCGATAACGGTCTTGTCGTCGTCGAGCGGCGGCTCCTGCTGCAGGATGCCCACGGTGTAGCCGGGGGTGAGCCTGGCATCGCCGTTGGAGACCTCCTCGATGCCGGCCATGATCTTGAGCAGGGTCGACTTGCCCATACCGTTGGGGCCCACGACGCCGATCTTGGCACCGGGGTAGAAGCTCAGGGTCACGTCGTCAAGGATTACCTTGTCGCCATGGGCCTTGCGAGCCTGATACATCTGGTAGATGAACTCCGCCATTTGCCTGTTTTATCCTTTCTACCTGCTGTTTCCCTATTCTTGTTTCGCTTTGTAGAAACGAAATGAGGAAACCAGCTCTGAAACTAAACGAAAAAGGGGCATGGTTGCCCACACCGCCTAATACTACCTGGGAAAAGTCCCCCGGAACATACTATGAACTGCGTACGCTAGTTTTCCGCAACCTTAACGAGCGGCTCGCTGCGATTTGCGCCACAGCAGATACGAGTAGGCGTAGACGGCTCCGACCGAACCAAACGCCAGAACCGCAATCACCGCGGCGACGACTTCACTCGAAAGCACGCTGCCTGCCACGCCCATCACAATCAGGCCAATACCCAGCACCATAAAGCAGGCGCCGCCAAAACGCTGCGTACGGCGCCAGTTCTCGGGATCGGCAAGCGCCCAAGGTGTCTTGATACCGAGCGTATAGTTCTGCTTCACACGCGGCAAGTAGTTGCCTACGCCGATGAACAGCAAACCGACAACACCGGAAATCAGCACGTTAACCGAACCGACCGCCGGCACCACGCCCCAGACCGTAAGCTCTCCCAGCCAGCTTATGGCGCACATGAACAAGGTGAAGGCGATTACGAAGCCCTGGTAGAACTTGCCCGAGGTTCGATATGCCTCACCTTTGGGGTCGATGCGCGGCACCACGCAGAACATTGCGAGAAGCGCCAGAGGCAGCACGCCGAGCGCGGAGGCCATCCAGCTAGGACCCCAACCGTCGACGGCGCCGTTCGCGCCCCAGTGCGTGGGAATCTGCGCAGGCAAGCTCGGCATCACCATGAGGTGCGCTACGACATTGGCGACGCACAGAGCGACCAGCGCAATCCACACGCGCGACGATACCCCCGTGGGGTGAATGCCCTTGTTTTCGTTATTCATCCTTATCACCTTCCGTGTTTGCAAAGCCCATAAACCAGCCAATTAAATCCTGTATGACGGTGGTGTTTAAGCTGTATACGATGTTTTGGCCATGGCGCTCGTCGGTCACCAACCCGGCGTTTTTGAGCGTCGCCAAGTGATGGCTCAACGACGGCTTACTGATATCGAAATGCTCGGCAAGCTCCCCCGCCGTGCAATTGCCCTCGCGCAGCAACTCCAAAATGCGCCGTCGCGTTGGATCGGCAAGCGCCTTAAAACCCTCTCCCGGCATAAGACCTCCTCTCATCATCTCTCATGACGCGCACACTATACTCGATATTTAGATGTTTGTCTAACTGTCTAATCTTGTACTCAAAAAAATAGCCGCCTCCGCGTAATGCGAAGACAGCCACTTCTCACGCTACAAACGTGTTTTGGAGTTGGCCAACCCGCTGCAACGGGTGCCATCTGCTTCAATCTTATGCGAACCCCGATCCCATTTCAACAAGCCCAAGGGCTCAAATGGAATCGCGATAACACCCTTGATTATCGACTTTATCCGAACACCTCCCACATTCATCCGAACATGTGCGGGTGAATGTGGGAACCCGATACCCTGAGGGCCGGGCCGGCCGGCCCCGGGAGATCGGAGGACGGCATGTCCGGAAAGAAGAAAAGGGACTCCGCAAGGGCGGTCCCGAGGGCCTACGGAAGGCTCACGAGGCACGAGCGGGACACGGTCCAGAGGATGCTGGAGCGCAGGGCGTCGTGCAGGGAGATCGCGAGGGAGCTGGGCAGGTCGCCCTCGACGGTGAGCGCCGAGGTGGCGTCGCACAGGTTCGTGACGGCGCCGAAGTCCAGGCCCGGCGAGCGCGTCGACGGCTCCGCCCGCCCGTCCGGGGGCCGGCCGCAGGCTCGTCC
>OGUN01002412.1_pt1 | contig 11186 bp, 6 predicted proteins | sample 1553621 | NCBI WGS metagenome assembly OGUN01 (sample SAMEA2580300, study PRJEB22360) | human gut metagenome | biome: human gut; feature: human-associated habitat; material: faeces | place: Denmark | collected 2008/2010
TTCAAGAAGCATAGATAACTGAGCCGGAGTAAGGTGAACCTTTCCATCGCGGGTGACCGGCCAGACGAAGCGGCCCCGTTCCAGGCGTTTGGTGAAGAGGCACAGTCCGTCGCTGTCAGCCCACAACACTTTTATCTGGTCACCCCGGCGTCCGCGAAAGATGAACAGATGCCCGGAGAACGGGTCATCCTTCAGGACGTTCTGAACTTTTGATGCCAGGCCGTTAAAGCCATTTCGCATGTCGGTGATACCGGCAACCAGCCAGATACGCGAACCGGCAGGGAGAGATATCATCAGTGGCTGCTCCCTTTCATTTCGCGGACAAGTGTCTGTAATAACGCCGGTGTCAGTTCACCTTTCAGCCTGAGAGTTCCGGCCGGCAGAACCAGCTCGCAGCACAGACTGTCTGGCAGTGTATTTATCTGTTCAGGTATCTGCACTGGTGCCGGGATTTTATTATCCGGCTCCGGAGTTAACGTCACGGGAATCAGTGCCGGTATATTTTTTCCGGAAGGCAGCAGGCTACTTTTCCGGAGTAGCCCACAGAGTAACGGCATGGTCGAGAGGTTCGTAAAAACGATGAAGGAAGACTACAACGCGTTCATGTCAAAACCGGATGTGCAATCAGCGTTGCAGAATCTCGCAGCAGCGTTCAATCATTGCAATGAAAACTATCCGCACCGTGCGTTGGGATGCCGCTCTCCGCGAGAATATCGACGTCAGCGGATAATGTTAACTTAAGATACAACCCCTGTCTGGAAATAAGGGGGCAAGAACAATGTAAATTAAAATATCCTCTATGCCTCTTTGTTGTATTTTCCGTCAAGTATGAGCCGGGTACCATCGTAATGCATGATCAGGGCATCAAGGTACGCCGGTTTGAATTTCTTGCCGAGCCTATCTCTGGCCAGAAATGATAAACAATGATTATGTGTCATTATTACTATGTTCCTTTTATGAGATTCTCTTGCGATTGATTCAAGCGTCTTATAAAGATCATTATTGCAGTCTGATAAACTGTCCATAACGACGGGTTCTTTACCGGAGAAGAATTTTGCAGTTTGTATGGTTCTTACCGCATTGCTGGAGTAAATATCATATTCACTGAAGATTGTTGCGAACTTAATACCTTCCTGCTGTGCTTTCTCTGTACCGGTAATAGTGATTCCGCTCTTATCCGAATAGCAGGGCATATCTGAACGGTCGCAACGTTCTCCATGGCGGAAAAGGAAAATAACGGTGTTATCAGCATTAATTTCTTTTGCCTGTTCCAGGGTGATATCGGGAAGCGAGCTTTTTGCTTTTGTCACTGCCGCTACCAGGAAAACAGAAAATAAAAGAATAAATGCTGTTTTTGAATAAGAAGAACGTGGTTTCATCATGTTATTTAAACTGAATATAAAAATACCCCCGGGTTTAGTGCCGGGGGCGGGGACAGTAATCAGAAAGTGAACTGACGTTGTGCCATTGCACCGTAATCGTGGTCAGTTTCTACCAATTAGAACCAGTGTCAGACATATATCCAAGCCTATCTCTTATTTTAAGATACATCTACTGTCTGGTATTTCAGGGGCCAGTTCACAAGAAAAAAGCCGCACATCAACAAAATTTTTTGTTAATCCTGCTTTACATAAAAGTTTGGCTAATTCATGTGGCTTTAATTTTTTAGTTCCATGCATGCCATCCCCAATAATGGCTGTATTTCCATGGGCAATGATATACAGTCTATCTGAATTGTCTACAAACCTCAAATCTGGACAACCATATCCATTAATAACAACTGGATCATTTCCTTTCATCCTCTGATAACTACACTCAGATTGAATAAAAGAAACACGTTCTGAAAAGTCAAATGGAAAGAAATAAACATACATATACTCTTACTCTCTCATTATTATGACAAGTTAATGTCATTTCTAACCTCTGAAGAGATCAACCTTATATTTATTAATAACCAGGATATCTTCTATTTTTCGTGCCACACTATAGAAATCATAGATTCCACAATCAGAGCAACCGAACCTTCCCCAATTAATATTTAATGGATCCTGTATTACTATTTTTTTACGTTTCGTATCTACAGAAACAATAAGAACATAATGATTAACCCCTCCTAATAATCCAAAGTCTGCCATACCTAATTTACCAGCCGCAATAATAGGTCCATGTTTTAAAAGAGCCTGCTTATAACTTTGAATATCACAAGGAATACTGATTCTATAACAAAAACTATCCTCAGGAGAAAATCCAAAGCTTAACCTATTGCGCTTTGCACTTTGCCTTAATATCGTATCAGGCATATTATGTTTCTTACAATACCACCCAAGTAATGCATCCTGACAGTACCATCCACAATTCAGATCGACAAAACCACCGACTCCCGGACGCCACTGATGTTGCATTGTTAATTTATATGAAAAGTCCATAAACCACCGTTATACATGAATATTAAATACAAATAAATTGTGGTTCATCCTGTTGCTGGATAAGCAACACATCTGCAATATACTGATAAGTAAATCATGATGCTAAACCACTACAATCCCCCTCGCAGCTTTAACATTTAGTCATTTAGCAGGTTATGGGCAGTGTTCATCTTTCCTTACCCTTTAATGAACTATCAGCTCTAAGTTTCAACTCACTAATCTCACAATTAAACTTATTAATATTACGTTGTATTATTTCCAGTTCTCTGTTGATATCCTCTTTACCCATACTCATGTTATTATACAGTTTTGATATTCTTACATTCACAGGTGTATCATTCTCCAGAAAAGTACTCTTTATATCATAAGCAATTGTTTTTAATCTGGATATGGTAATATAATCGCCATTATCCTCAATTGTTTTCAGTGTTTCTATAAAATCATCGATTTTCTTGCTGAGTTGAGTCCAGGAGTCTGTTGAATCCGGCGTAATTTCCGAACACCCTGAATAATTCATAAGCATTTCAGTAAGGAAACCATCTGGCATAGCTCTCTTGAGTTTCAGTGCTGTTTCTGGCCTGCATGAATAACTTAAGAAAACTGTTAATAAAACACCTGATATAAAATAAATTACGTTATAATATCTGTATGTTTTTTCACAATCCTTTATTGACACGTTATTCTTTTGTACCGGAATATCATTTGATTTAACATCCGAGGACAAAACTCTGCTAACAGGCTTAATATTTTCTGTATCAGAGGGGGCAGAAGCATGTTGTTCAGAATCAGAAATTTCAGTGTCATCACCATTTTGTCTTCTGAGTTCAGCCAACATGTCAGAAATAATAAAAAACTTCCCTGAAAGAAGATTATACTCAAGCTCCGTCAATAATGTTAATGCATCCTCCAGTAAAGTTAATGAGGAGTGGGTTTTTTCATCATTAGGCAATGTCTGTATGACAGGAATAACATTTTTAATATACCAGACAAGAATATTTACTCGCATCTGAGTGGCCGCTGACTGAGGCCAGCATTTTTTTTGTTTAACAAATGAATCAGCAAATTTCCATGAGGAAATTGCCAGTCCCTCCCAACTATACAGATGAGAAGAAATAAGACAGAACCATGCACCTGTCTGAAGATCATATCCGTTTTCACTGAATAAAGATAGACATCTTTTTTCCAGTGTCATCCAGTATGATTTTTCATATTTTACCGAACTTAAATTATTTATACTGTAACTAAGCCAAAGGAATTCTTTATTATTTTTTGGATCAGTAGTATTTACAGTAAGATCCAGTATGAATTTTTTGTCCATTTTCTTAAGCCATTGTTATTGCCCTGCTTACGTCTGTTCCCCAATGAAACAACATGAATATGGTTCTCATTGTAATGGGAGAGCAGTAAGGCAATTATTATGTAACACCGTTCTTACAGCGGGCTCCCCTCCACCTCCTCTGCTGCTGACAATGACCGCTGTTGCCTGCACTTGTGCTTCATTCCTCATCATCGGGTCCGGATGGATGCCGAAATCACGGTTAAAATTATGTTCAGCCCTTCATGTGCAACCTGTTTGCATATTACTACGGTGTCGACTGACTTCTGACGGCCTGTTCCGGCACACCTCATGACGCTGGTGACACACAGGCTGAGTTACCGATAGCGGGATATTTCGCGTGACGAGTGAGTATCGGAAAATGTATATATACCATCTGCCCCCTATAGCCTTACCCCCTCCCTGTTGTCAGACCAGCATTTTGTATCAGGATCCCTTCAGATTTTACTTCAGGAACCATGACTTTCCGCTAACAATTATACTCACCGGGTATTCAGAAGACTTTCACCCGTGGCCCGTTCTTCAGATACCACGATCGAAGAACGGTGCCACGCGCTATGCCCGGCATATCGCCATATGATAAACTAGACATTTCTGGCTCAATTTGACGTCCGTTCAGGAGAAATCATAACCGTGAGTTACGAATTACGTAACGTAATATTATTTTTTCTTACTGACATTCTTATTTTTCTTGTTGTTTTATTATTTTTAGAGTCAATTAAATATCTGGCAAGAACAGGGAGAACAGTTCTGTTAAGTACGGCATCGATATCCCTCGCACCAGAATTGTCACATTGACAATGATGTGTAATCCAGTCAATGAGAGTGTCACTGTAATCTATTTTATACATCTGACCAGATGCCCGTTCAAAACGCTGGCAGATCTTATCAATTTTGATGATTGCGATATCCCTGAGTGTTTTGGTATGCAACGGAGTGAACGGAATTAAGTTAACTCTTCCCATGAAGGCTATACCAAAATGTTCCTTAAATAAAGGAAGAACCATTTCTTTTATTTTGTCTTTATCGATCTCCCCCTCATTCCATACGCTCGTTATCTTTTCACTGGCAAGGTTGGATGTCATTATTATGAGACAATCCCGGAAAGACACCATCTTACCTTCAGAATCCTCGATGATCCCCAAATCGAATATCTGAAAAAAGAACTCCAGAACATCCGGATGTGCTTTTTCAATTTCATCAAGCAGAATAACACTGTATGGATTATGACTGACTCTTTCTGTAAGAGTCCCTCCCTGACCAAAACCGACATATCCTGGAGGAGCGCCCTTCAAAGTGGAAACCGTGTGAGCTTCCTGAAATTCCGTCATATTAATCGTGATGAGTTTATTCTCATCCCCATAAACAAACTCGGCCAGCGCCCTGGCAGTCTCCGTTTTGCCGGTACCAGAAGGGCCTGCGAGTAAGAATACCCCATCGGGTTTTACCGGATCTTTCAGATCTGCCCGGCAAATAAGGATTTGTGATGCTATCGCAGACATAGCATATCGTTGACCCAAAACCCGTTGCTCCAGACATCTTAACAGACCGGATGTTTTTTGTTGTTCACTATCAAGGCATACACCCAGTGGGACACCAGTCCACCCTGAAACGATATCAGCAACACAGTTTTTATCGACACACTCAAAAACCATAGGGCTGTCTTTCCTGTATGCACTTTCCAGCTCTTTTCTGTACATATCCTTTGATGAAATATCATCTGTTCTTTGTATCCTGGCAACCAGTTCACTTTGATGACGCCATGCTGATTTCAGTTGTTCAAGCTCCTTCTCAAGTTGAGTAATTTCATTTACAAGCATTTCCTGACGCAGAACATTTGATTTTTCCTGTGTCAGCAGCGCAAGTTCTCCCTGGTGTCTGGCTAATGAGGCTTCAAGATCCTGAATGGCATCCGGGAAGGTGGACTGAGATACTGCAACCCGTGAGCAGGCTGTATCTAACAGACTTACCGATTTATCTGGCTGACGCCGCCCATGTAGATAACGGTCGGATAAATGTACCGTGGCAGTTATTGCTTCTTCCCTGATGGAGACTTTATGGTACTTTTCCATCATGGGTAAAAGAGAACGTAGCATCCCTGCAGTTACATCCTGATTTGGCTCTGTTACTTTGACTATCTGAAAACGCCGGGCTAATGCGCCGTCCTTTTCAAAATACTTTTTATATTCTCCCCATGTCGTGGCGGCTATAATGCGCAATTCCCCACGGGCAAGAGCAGGCTTAAGTAAATTAGCTGCATCAGTTTGTCCAAGAAGTCCTCCTGCACCGATAAGGGAATGGGCCTCATCAATAAACAAAATAGCTGTACCATCCAAGGAATTAAGTTCGGTTAAGAGCGCTTTTAAGCGATTTTCAAATTCCCCTCTGACACTGGCTCCCGCAAGCAAAGCGCCCATATCAAGAGCAAGGATCCTGACATTCTTCAGTGCGTCAGGCACACGGCCGGATGCAATTTGCAGGGCTAAACCTTCAACAATACTACTTTTCCCAACTCCTGGTTCACCGGTAAGTATCGGATTATTCTGTCTGCGACGAAGCAAAATATCGATAAGCTGCCTGATTTCCTTCTCTCTGCCAGTAACTGGATCCAGTTTCCCTGTTTCTGCCAGCAAAGAGAAATTTTCAGTATATTTGCTGATATATTCATGTGGCACATTATCAACGACACAACTAGAAGAATACTCTGATTTTAAAGAAAAAGACAGCAGTAAACTCTCTGCAACATCCATATCACAATATAACGCCTCGGCCACATTGTAAGGTAATATTGAATCTCTGATAGTAATCAGAGTGGTCAAAAAGACAGGGATATCTATATGATTAGACTGCCATTTAGTACTGGCATGTATCCATGTTTTTTCCAGCAGAGTCTGCATCGACTCAGAAAATACAGGTGAGGATTGTGACGCTGTATTGATAAGGATGAGCTCACTTTCAATGGCATTAAGGACCCTGTCAGGGTTAAATAAAGACAGTTCAGAAAACTTTTCGGTTATCGACTTATGTTCCTGTAATAGCTTCCACAGAAAATGCAAACAATCGACCTCATGGTGTGATCGTGATATTGCGTAATTAATAGCAGAATCCAGAATACTTCGACTTTCTGGAGATAATTTATTAATTATTGATTTCAGGTAAGTACTCATTTATCACTCCTGTACTGCTGGGCATATTGTTATATTGCTAGGCAATCTGGAAATCCAGCCACGTTTCTCCCAGCTATGTGTGGTAAGCAGTTTATTACTCAGATTCACCTGCAAATTTTCAAGTTTATCCTTTTCCTGTTTTAACTGTTCCCATTCGATATATGCCTGACTGAAATCGCCTGTATCACTCAGTTTGTAACGGACGAGAATACCTGTTATCCCCATTGATTCAAGAAAACTTCTTGATTCCGGATCAAAGTCCTTTGTCATTAACTCATCCTCTCCATCCGAAAACTTGTTGATAAAATCAATCCAAGCTGTTTCACCTGTGAACTTATAGGTGGTGGAAAAGTCAGGGAACGAAATATCAATGCTGACAGAATGACAGCTTCCTGGATACCAGGTAAAAAGACCTGAATCAGCAAAATTCATACTTCTTATACTGCTGTTACCTGTTTTGCACTCAAGAGTCAGAGTTGTACCTGTTGGTTTAACGCCATGATGACCCGAAATCGTCGCAGGTGCACTACTTATCGTCATTTTGTAAGGCTGTGATTCAACCTTTTGCAGGGCCTGATTCAGTACCTCTAATTGTTCCTGTACATTTATTAACTCATCCTTATTTTGCGTTCGGTCTCTGAGTTGAACGTCAAGCAAATCATCCGGAGAAACAATGTCATTGAGAAAACTAATGAATGAAGGGGTAAACGGTATACTTCTTTCCCTGAAAGACAATACTCTGGTACCTTCTGCATCAAGAGCTAAAACTCCGTTAGCAGGACCATTTAAAAAACCAATAATGTTTTTATATATTTTACCTTGAGTTTCAGAATGACTGGAATTGTGTTTATCTGAATTTAACTGGCTTAAAACAGAATTTTTCCATTGTTCATCAAGCCGGCACCCTGTATAAGTGACTGCATGGTCGAGAAGTTGATAATTTTGCCGCTCATAAATATCCCATACAGAATCGATCACTGGATCTATATTATTACTGTTAATCACTGAACGAACCTTTTCAAACTCATCAAATAATATTACCAACTTGTTTTTTGGGTCTGTACGCATAGCATTACGGATCAATTCAACTAATGAGGCTGTATGTAACTCAGAATTTACAGCATTACGTAGCACATTCTGCCAGTCTCTCCATACTGTTACATGATCCGTTGTCCTGTTCATTTGACTGTTATTAAAAATAGACATCAGGTATATACGTACCATGAGGTCAAATTGCTCTATCTGACGCTTCATTCCGTTATCCACTTTAAGTGAAAACAGACAATAAAGCAGCCTGAAATCAGAAAGCCAGTCCTGCGCTGAACTTGCTGGTACATTATGTAATTCATCATCAATAAACTTGAAAAATTTATGCTCAGATGAACGATTTTTTATGATATCAGTCAGTTGCAGCGGACTCATTAAACCTGAATATGAATCTTTACGCTCCCTTGCGACAGCCATGATGAACTGTCTGAAATGCTCCTGGCGACTTTCATCCAAGTACTGTACAAAAGATGAAAACGCTTCCGGAACCGTATCACGTCCATATGCCTCTTTGATATTCTCATACCAGTAATGAAGTTTATTCTGCCCCTGCCGAGTCCATATACCAGACAGACTGACAGACGCATTTTCATCTTCCCAAAAATCCGTAACTTTTACATCCGGAATATTAACATATTCAGAAACAAACCATAAATAAGATGGATCACTCTGAATAAACTCGGTCAGGAGTTTTCTGAATACATCAATATTTTCACTTCCATAATTTTTTTGTATCTCATCTCTTTCTAAAGCAAGTGAAGCTGTTGATGATATTTTATCATAAGGTCTGGTTATTTTTATTGATTCATGAATACCTGGAGATGTTGTTAAATCACTCAGTGATTCATCCTTAACCATCTTATCCCAACTGATGAGCGATGAGGCAAGCGACAGAATCAATTCACGCTTTCCTGATGGGGAAGCTGCCAGGAATTTTTTCTTATATTCAGCAACGCGCCATGAAACAGGAGTAGTATAAAATCTGGTACTTTTATAAAAAGACTCCCTAAAAAATGAATATTTATCATTCAATGCGGGTTTAAAAGGTAAATACAGTATATTAGATCTGACTTTATCTTCATATTTTAACATTTGCTCTGTCAGAAATGCGGGGCTGATATCAACCGAACCTTTCCTAACATCATATATATGATATGAACAATATGCACTATATCCAATAAAGCATAGTACCGTCATGACCATAACTGATTTAAATGACATTTTTATTCTTCGTTTATTAACATGAATAATTTCTGAATTCTGTATTTGGGGCAGAATCTCAGAAATTAAAACATCAGAAAAAGCATAATTTTTATCCTTACCCGACACGAGCTCACCAGATAAACAGACCCCAGAGACCTCTGTCTGAGGAAAAAATACATTATCGATACTGAATGTGGAAATAAATACATCCAGTGAATGTTTTAGATCATCCAATTTATCAGGAAACAACAGGAGCTCGTTTTTTTCCTGATCACTCAATGTATCATCAAATACATGGCATATTGCTGTCGTAATATTAGATTTTAATGATGACAATATATATGATGAATCATATTCAGATACATTTATTTCTGATTTATTGGTTGCCCAAAATACCGGATCCCATTTATTATTTTTTTGATGAATTTTTTGTGCCAGCAATGAATACCCACTGATGTGCTCGCATCCACTTATAACCAGAAAGGCCGGGATATTATGATGTAAGTGTGACGACAGTTGTTCTATAAAATTTCTTGTTTTTTGAGATAACACCTGAATACAGGTGTTATCATGATCAAGTAACTTATCAACCGGAATAACCAGAACAATGCCATGAGGTGGTTGTTTTTTAGATTTACGTGCTGATAAAAAACTTATCACAGAGTTCAGCACCCCCGGGTTGTCATATATCTTACTTGACAACTCCAGTACGCTTGAATCGCTGAAAAACCACCAACGAATTGTTCTGAATTGTTGGGAAATACAATTTAACTCATTACTGTGAAAGACTGGTACATTAATATCCTTAAGCAGGGAAGAGTTTTTTTCTGAATCACCAGTAAGTAAAAACCAGGGGACCACGCCTCTTCCTTTTTTACTTATGATATTCATGCCTTTCTTAAAGTATGAATCAAGTGTTAATTTTCTTTTTTTCCGGGGTTACCTCCGCCCACCATTCCCAAGGAGATACTCCGAGCAAACGGGATATTTCGAGTATGCCGTAAGCAGTGCCGTGCCCGTCACTACCGGCCACTATAAGTTTTCCTTCGGGCGAAACAGTCAGCAAGAAAGCCTGCTTCTTACCTTTTAAGACGGAGGTGTCCACTCCCGACTGATCGATCAGTTCACTCCTGCCGGCTGTACCTATTAGAATAGTTCCTGTGTTCGTTTCAACTTTGGCTGTTGCCGATAGCACCGTTTGAAGATCCCGACGGAGTAATTCTAAAGCAGTGTGCACTACCTGTTCTTCAGAACTGTTGCAGGCTATCGGTACAGGTATGCCGGATTGTAGCACAAAATCCCGCTGTTTGCCGGTGACCGACAAAGCAGTCCAAACGAAAGTCAATAAAAAAAATAATGTCTTATATCTCATAAAAGTCTTAGTTTATCAATAATTACAAGGGAATGCAAGCAACTGATACATCAATGTACGGGCCATGCGTTCCTGCCCTTTCGTACTCGGATGCAAGCGGTCGAAAGTCGGATCATAGAAATATTCCAGTTGCCCCTCTACCATCGGATTCATTCCAGTTACTGCATTAAAGTCTATGACCGGAACTCCCCATACATTGGCAGCCTCTTTCACAGCAAGAACATAAGCATCCACATATTCGCCACAACGGTTCTGATAACTCTCATCCGGCTGCACATTCTTTTCGCCGAAATCGGCAAACGAACGGTGTAATGGAGTCAGTAATATAATCTGTTTATCGGGGAACAAACTTTTCAAACGGCTTATCCCTATGTTAATACGCCCTTTGTAAGTCCGGTTATCCATTACAAGCGTACGTTTTATACGAGTTTCCAGCTTTTTAGTCTTTCCACGAGCAGCCATAACTTGTTCTTTTTTCTCAGTATACCATTCTCCGACAGGTATACCTTCATTAAAGTCATTCGTTCCTAACAATACAAGAATAGCATCCACCTCTTCTCCATGCTCTTTCTTCAGTTGTTCCAGATCGGCAGAAGAAGCCTGCTGTTTCTTTTCTCCGCCTTTCAGTGCGGCAG
>OGUN01002423.1_pt1 | contig 11135 bp, 7 predicted proteins | sample 1553621 | NCBI WGS metagenome assembly OGUN01 (sample SAMEA2580300, study PRJEB22360) | human gut metagenome | biome: human gut; feature: human-associated habitat; material: faeces | place: Denmark | collected 2008/2010
TGCGGGACGTTCCGTTTCCGGGGGCGACCCGGTTATGATTTGCCCTTACCCTTGAACTCCACCAGAGCGGCATTCAGCGCCCGGTGGAGCGAATACTGCGAGAGTGGTTTGACGAGAAATTCGTTGCACCCCGCATTGCGGGCGCTCTCGATCTCGCTGCCGGATGAATAGGCCGACATGGCAATGATGGGGACGTCCGCCGAAACGCTGCGGATACGCCGCGTAGCCTCAAGGCCGTCCATCACGGGCATGCGGATGTCCATCAGCACGGCATCGGGCTGTACCGTCCCGAACATGTCCACGGCCTCGGCTCCCGTATGGGCACGCACGAGGCTGAAGCGGCGGCTGAGGACGGCTTCGATGAGTCTGAAATTGGTGTCCGAATCCTCGGCGACCAGCAGCACCCACGACTTGCCGTCGTCCCGGCCCGGGGCGGCGCAAAGCTGCTCGTCGTTTTTGCTGCCGTCCCGGTGGACGACGGGGATCGAGAAATGGAACCGCGTGCCCTTCCCGGGTTCGGAATCCACGCCGATCGTTCCGTCGAGTTTTTCGACGATCATCTTCGAAATGGCCAGCCCGAGTCCCGTGCCGGACACGAAATCGTTGAGTTTGACGAACCGGTCGAAGATATTGCGCGCCTTCTCGGGCGGTATGCCCATGCCCGTATCCTGGACGAAGAACTCCACACACCCGTCCTTCAGGTCGAACCCGAAGCGGATCTCCCCCTCTTCGGTAAACTTGCCGGCGTTGTTCAGCAGGTTGGAAATAACCTGTGCCAGGCGGTTCTGGTCGCAGACGATCTCCACGTTCGCGACCCGTTCCTCGAAGACCAGTTCCACGCCCGGCTTGACGCGGGGTTTGTGGACTTCCAGCTCCGAGCGGCAGAGGTCGTTGAGGTTCATCGGCCTGAAGCGGAATTCGAGCGTCCCGGCTTCGATCTTCGAAATGTCGAGGATATCGTTTATCAGTTGCAGCAGCAGCTCGGAATTGACGTCGATGATATCGATGAACTGTTGTTTCTCCTCCTCGGTTTCCACCTCGCCGATGAGCTTGGCAAAACCCACGATGGCATTGAGCGGCGTGCGTATCTCGTGGCTCATGTTGGCCAGGAAAGCAGATTTGAGACGGTCGGACTCCTCGGCGCGGATACGCGCCTCGACGATCTCCAGTTCGGCATTCTTCATGTCGGTGATGTCCCACGAGACGCCGATGATGAGCGGAAGGCGGTTTTCGACCGGCACCAGCGACTTGGAAGTATTGACGATACGGGTCTCGCCCGTGGCCGAGACGTACTCCTCGATGAAGGTCTGGCGTTCACCCGTACGCAGCAGCGTCAGGTCGTCCTGGCGGAAATGCTCCGCATCCTTCGGGCTGGGGAAAATCTCGTAATCGGTATGCCCGAGCGCCCTGGAGGCCGGAATCCGCGAATATTCCTCGAACGCCCGGTTCCAGTAGAGGTAGCGGAACTCGTTGCCCGGGTCTTTCACAAACAGATAGACCGGAATGTTGTTGAGGATGCACTCCAGGATGGAGTTCTTCTCCTTGACCTTGTTCTCGTGTTCGATGCGCTGCGTCACGTCCCGGCCGAAGAACCAGACGATCTCGCGCTCCTGAAAATAGTCGTAGATGATGTAGGCCACGATGTCCCACGCCACGATACGTCCCTGCTCGTTCTTGAAGCGGACGGTGTATTTATGCGAGCCGTTATCGCGGCGTATTTTCGCCAGCCGGGCTTCCCACTGCAAACGGGAACCTTCGTACGACCAGAAATCGTAAACCTTGTGTTGCGAAAGGTCGCCTTCGACATCGTGCCGCACCCTGAACTGCTCGTTGGCATATTCCATCGTACCGTCCAGGCTGCAGGCGTAGATCTCCTCGTCGACATTGTTCAGTGCATATTTGACCATCTCCAGTTCATGCTTGGCAGCTTCGGCCTCGGTGATGTCACGGCAGATGCAGAGGGCATGCTCCCCGTCGAGCGGGAAAATACGGTTTTCGTAGTTGCGGGTTCGGCCGTCGAGCGTAATGTCGTGGTGGGACGAAGAGCCGCACCCCGTCGCAAAAACATTGTCGAGGTTGTTCTTCACATTGCGGCAGGCCGCAGGCGAAAGCATCGTGCGGATGTTCTGCCCGGCGAGCTCTCCGCCCGGAACCCCGACATGGTTGGTCTCATCCGCGGAAACCAGTTCGACCAGCGTCCCGTCGCGATCGAGCACGGTCAGCATGTCGGGTATCGAATCGAGAATCTTACAGGCATAACGCTCCCGGAACCGGCTCCCGGAACCCTTCGGCGTATCGAGTTGTGCTTCGAGCTCTTCGATCCTGCGGAGAAGCTCCTCACGGGAACAGTTATCGTATCGGCTCATACCTTGTGATCATTATGCATAGATAGTTACAAAAGTAATATATTTTCCGAATGACGAACCATTTTCCGGCCGAAATCGGCGCCGTACCCCCAACGATTACGACCGGCACGGCAACGATCCCGTTCGGAAGGATGACTTCAGGCCGCAATGCGGCGCGATTACCTTTCAAAAACGGCGCAAGAAAAGCCCGCAAAGACGCTCTTTCAGCCCGAGGATGTATCGAGAGACCCTTTAAGGGCCGTTTCACACAGGGGTAAATTCCTGTGCCCGACCATAAAACACTCCGTCGGCACCCTCCCGTATCGCAAAACCGCTTTTTTATACCCCGATCGGGCTTCCACGCGTAAAAAAGGTGTGGAAGGAACGAATTTTGAACATGCTCCGAGACAGCAAACTAAAAAATCAAAATCATGACCGTCAAAAAATTACGTTACCTCGCATACGCACTCGTTGCAGTTGCGTTTTGCGCGTGCCAGAAAGAGCCCTCGACATCGGGCCTCCACAAAGACTATCTGGTCTACACCGCTTACGACACCGAAGCCGACTTCGGTGCGCTGGACACCTACTACCTCCCCGACAGCATCCTGCTGATCGGCGCCGCAGACAAGACGGAATACTGGAAAGACGACAATGCGCTGGAGATCGTCAACACGGTCGCCGGCCGCATGAACGCCGCCGGCTACACCCGCACCGATGACAAGGAGGCGGCCAATGTCGGACTGCAATTGAGCTACGTGCAGAAAGTGACCTATTTCGTGGGTTATGACTATCCCTACTGGTGGTGGTATTACCCCTACTACTGGACGCCCGGATACTGGGGCGACTGGCTGGGATGGCACTATCCCTACCGCGTATATTACGGTTATACGGCCGGTTCGCTGCTGATCGAGATGCTGGATCTGGAAGCCGACCAGCAGAGCGGCAAGAAACTGCCCGTCATCTGGGACAGCTACATCGGCGGCCTGCTCACCTCGTCGGAAAGCCTCAACCTGCAGCGCACGGTGGACGCCGTAGAACAGGCGTTCGACCAGTCGCCTTATCTGAAAAAGTAATTTAACCGTAAAAACACGTCCGATTATGAAAACATCGAAATACCAGGTTCTAAAAACCATCGCACTCTGTGTCGTCCTGCTCGCCGCCGCGCGCACGGGCAAAGCACAGGTCTTCCCGAACAGCTACATCAACGTCGACTGGCAGGTAGGCGTGCCCCTGGGCAGCAGCCTGGCCGACAAAGCCTCGGGCTGGGGCATGAACTTCGAAGGCGGCTATTTCATCACGCCGGCCATCGCCGTGGGCCCGTTCATCTCGTACCAGACCAACCTCGAAACGATCCCGCGCCAGACACTCGACCTGGGCAACGGTTCGGCCCTCACGGTCAACCAGAAGCACTCCGTATTCCAGCTGCCGTTCGGCGTCACCAGCCGTTACACCTGGCTTACGGACAGCGTATTCCAGCCTTATGCGGGCCTGAAGCTGGGTGCCAACTACGCCGAACTTTCGTCCTATTACTACGTCGTCAAGCAGTACAACGACACGTGGGGATTCTTCCTCTCGCCCGAAATCGGCGTGAGCATCTTCCCGCGCCCCGACTACCGTTTCGGGTTCCATGTGGCACTCTATTACAGCTATGCCACCAACAGCGGTGACGTCCTGACTTACTCGGTCAACAACCTCAATAATTTCGGCATACGCGTCGGTATATCATTCTGATGCAGAGTAGGAAAGCGCCTCTTGTGGAGTGCCCCGGTTCCTGAAAAGGGATCGGGGTTCCCTTTTCCCGGGAGCTCTTTCCCGGACGGATTTGCAGGTTCGGGAAATTGTACCTACCTTTACAACGACTAAAACCATTGGATGTTTAATTTGGATTCGGCATTGTAGGAATCCGTACCTCACCACGGATTCCGTCCCATTCTTCCCTCCCGGGGGCATTTCTGCCCGGGCGGACATTCATTTTGCCTTATTTTAAAAAATTCGCCATGCACGGGATTTCCCAATCCATCCCGCGCACGGCCTCAACTACAAACAACCATGGAACAGGAAAATAAACAGATTTTCGATTTCGATTTAAAAATGATCGCCGATTTCTTCAGGGAACTCGACAGGCAGGGGCCCGGCGGCGTGGAGCAGACGCTCCGCGCCCTGGAATTCGTGCCCGACAGGCCGGGGATGCGGATCGCCGACATCGGATGCGGCACCGGCGGGCAGACCATCACGATCGCCCGGAACAGGGATTGTACGATAACGGCCGTCGACCTGCTGCCGGAACTGTTGGAAGAATTCCGCACCCGGATAAAAAAGGCCGGGCTGGAAAACCGCGTCACGGCCATACAGGGCTCGATGGACGCACTGCCCTTCAGCCCCGGGGAATTCGACGTGATCTGGGCCGAAGGCTCGATCTACAACATCGGATTCGAACGCGGGCTGAGGGAGTGGCGGCAGTACCTCAAACCGGGCGGCATAATCGCCGTGACCGAGTGCTCGTGGCTCTCGGGCGCACGCCTGGCGTCGAAATTCATCTCGGACTATTTCCCCGACATCGACAGCCCGTCGGGGAAAGTGCGGATCCTCGAAGAGGCCGGATATGCACCGCTGGCGCATTTCGCGCTGCCCGAGCATTGCTGGACGGAAAACTACTTCGCCCATGCAAGCGCACGCATCCCGGGATTCCTCAAGCAATACGGGCACAGTGAAAAAGCACTCCTGCTGGCCGAAATGCAGAAAAACGAGATCGCCCATTACGAAAAATACAAAGCGTACTACGGTTACGTCTTCTACATCGGCCAAAAACCGGAAGAGTAATCCCCGTCCGAAAAGGCAGAATCCCGCTTCCCCGAAAGAGGCGGGATTCGTTTTTCCGGTTCAGGGAAAAATGCCCGGTCATTCCATCGAGGTGTAGACGAGCATCGTCTCGGGGGCCAGGCTGATCCAGCTTCCGGGCGCAAGCGCCACCCCGCGCTCCACGGGAAGCAACCGTTCGCCCTCGAGCCTGAGCCGCCCCGGGGCGTAGAGATAAAACACGAAGATCCGCAGTCCTGGGGGACTGCGGATCTTTTCATCCGTGCAGGGCGCTATTCCCGCGACAGGGCGTCGATTTTCGCCAGTTCGTCGTCGGAAAAGGAGGCGTACTCCAGGGCCCGGAGGTTATCTTCGATCTGGGCGACGGAGCTTGCCCCGATAATGACCGACGTGACACGTTTGTCGCGCAGCAGCCATGCCAAAGCCATCTCGGCAAGGGTCTGGCCGCGCTGCTGGGCGATTTCATGCAGGCCGCGGATTCGTTCCGACATCCTCTCCGTCAGCACGTCGCGCCGCAGCGAACCCTCCGCCGCCATGCGCGAGCCTTCCGGAATACCGTTCAGGTAACGGTCGGTCAGCAGCCCCTGTGCCAGCGGCGAAAAGGCCACGAACCCGGCCCCGGCCTCGGCATTGAGCGTAAGGATGCCCGACGTATCGGGTTCGCGGTCGAACAGGTTGTAGCGATCCTGGAAAAGCAGGCAGGGTACGTCGCGTTGGGCCAGGTAGCGGAAAGCGAAACGTGCCGCGGCCAGCGGGTAGCGCGACAGCCCGACATAGAGCGCCTTGCCTGCGCGGACGATGTCGACCAAAGCCTGGAGGGTCTCTTCGAGCGGGGTCTCGGGATCGTAGCGGTGCGAGTAGAAGATGTCTACATAATCGAGCTTCATGCGCCGCAGGCTCTGGTCGAGGCTTGCCATGAGGTATTTGCGAGAGCCCCAGTTGCCGTAGGGCCCCGGCCACATGTCGTAACCCGCCTTGGTCGAAATGAAGAGTTCGTCGCGGTAGGGTCGGAACGACTGCTCCATCAGACGGCCGAAGTTCTCCTCGGCCGTACCGTAGGCAGGGCCGTAGTTGTTCGCCAAATCGAAATGGACGATTCCCCGGTCGAACGCGTAATGGGCCATCTGACGCACTTTGGAGAAGGTCTGCTCGCTGCCGAAATTGTGCCACATGCCGAGCGAAAAGGCGGGCAGCAGCACACCGCTGCGTCCCGCACGCCGGTAGGTCATGCCATCTTCGTAACGCGACGCGGCCGGCTGGTAAATAGGTTCGATCATAGCTGTCAGTTTATTTCAGTATCAAAACAAAAATATCCGGGAACATTATATTTTTCCGCCTGCCTCCCCGGGGGATGCCGAAGCGGGACAACCGTCCGCATAGTCGCCGGCGCAGCACCGAAAAAGGCGGCGGCGGTGGCATCGGATATAACGGATACAAGGCATTAACAGGGAGCCTGCATATCCGATGCCGACCGTTACTATATTTTGCAAACGGACTCAGGACGCGATCAATGCGCTTCGAGCCAGTTGTCGCCCACGCCGTAGTCGACCACCAGGCGCACCTTGAGGGCGGCGGCGGATTCCATGCATTCGGTGACGATGGCCGCGACGCGCTCCTGTTCGGAACGGAGCATGTCGACGACCAATTCGTCGTGTACCTGAAGGATCACCTTCGACCGGATGCCTTCGGCCGCGAAACGGCGGTGGACATTGATCATGGCGATCTTCATGATGTCGGCCGCAGACCCCTGGATCGGGGCGTTCACGGCATTCCTCTCCGCCAGGCCGCGCGCCACGGCGTTGTGCGAGGAGATGTCGTTGAGATAGCGGCGGCGGCCGAAGATCGTCGAGACGAATCCCTCCTCCTTGGCCCTGGCGACCACATTGTCCATATACTCCTTGACCTTGGGGTAAGATTCGAAATAACCGTCGATAATGTCCTTGGCCTCCTTACGCGGGATTTCGAGCCGCTGGCTCAGGCCGAAGGCCGAAATGCCGTAGATGATGCCGAAATTGGCCGTCTTGGCACGGCGGCGCTCCTCGGAGGTCACTTCGTCGAGGGTTTTGTTGAAAAGTTTGGCGGCCGTCGCGGCATGGATATCCTCGCCGTGGGCGAAGGCCGCGATCAACGATTCGTCGCCCGAAAGGTGCGCCATCAGGCGCAGCTCGACCTGGCTGTAATCGGCCGAGAGCAGCAGGTGGTCGGAATCGGAGGGGATGAACGCCCGGCGGATGCGGCGCCCCATCTCTTCGCGCACGGGGATGTTCTGCAGGTTTGGATTGGTGGACGAAAGGCGCCCGGTAGCCGTGACCGCCTGGTTGAAGGAGGTATGGATACGCCCCGTCGTCCGGTTGACCAGCTGGGGAAGCGCTTCGACATAGGTCGAGAGCAGTTTCTTGACACCCCGGTATTCGAGGATCAGGTCGACGATACGATGTTTGCGGGCGAAGGTCTGCAAATAATCTTCGTCGGTGCAGAACTGCTTGGTCTTGGTCATCTTGGGCTTTTCGGCGATGCGCATCTTGGCGAAAAGCACCTCGCCCAGCTGGCGTGCCGAGTTGATGTTGAGCGTCGATTCGCCGGCCTCGGTACGGATCTGGGCTTCCAGTTCGGCCAGCCTGCGGCTCAGTTCGACGGAGTATTCGGCCAGCGCCCCGGAGTCGATCCGCACGCCCGCCATCTCGATGTCGGCCAGCACGGCGATCATGGGCTCCTCGACCTCGAAATAGAGGTGTTGCAGCCCGATCTTCTCGACCTGAGGGTAGAGCACGTGTTTGAGTTGCAGGGTGACGTCGGCATCTTCGGCGGCGTACTCCTTGACGCGCTCGACGTTCACCAGATCCATCGTCAGCTGCTTGGAACCCTTGCCGATCAGCGTTTCGATCTCGATAGGCTTGTAGTTGAGGTATTTTTCCGACAGGGCGTTCATGTTGTGGCGCGACTCGGGATCGAGCAGGTAATGCAGGATCATCGTGTCGTACTTGCGGCCCCGGATATCGAGCCCCAGGCGCCGGAGCACCATCAGGTCGAACTTGATGTTCTGGCCGATCTTGGCAATCCCTTCGTCTTCGAACAGCGGCCGCACGATCTGCGTATATTCCGCCGTATTCTCCTCCTTGAAGGGAATGTACCACGCTTCGAACGGCTTTACGGCCAGCGACATGCCGACGATGCGGTCGTTGAAGATATCGAACCCCGTGGTCTCGGTGTCGAAACAGAATTCGCCGTATTTCCCGACCTCGGCAACCACTTCGCGCAACTGGGAGGCATTCTCCACAAGGCGGTAATCGTGGGGCGTGGTCTGCGCCGTCTTGAACTGCATGGCATCGGCTTCGGCCTGAAGCTCGGCAACGGGAACCTCGGCGGCGGGCATCTCGACCACCGGGTCGCCGAAGAGATTGCCCTGTCCGACCAGCGCCGCGCGTTTGGCGGCGGCGGACTTGGCCCGTGCCATCTCCGCAAGCTGGGTCTGCGCCTCCTGGCGGGGGCCTTCGGGTTGCTCCTCGGGGGGCGCAAGGTTCGTAAGGTCGTTCATAAAGGCCTTGAAATCCAATTCGGCAAAAAGGGCCTTGAGTTCGTCGATATGGGGTTCGCAGACCGTGAGGTCTTCTTCGCGGAACGGGATGGGCACGTCGAGGCAGATGGTGGTCAGTGTCTTGGCAAGGCGCAGTTTGTCGCCCCATTCGGCGATCTTCTCGCCCTGCTTGCCCTTGATCTTCGAGACGTTGTCGAGGATATTTTCCACCGTTCCCCACTCCTGCACGAGTTTGCAGGCGCTCTTCTCGCCGATTCCCGGCACACCCGGGATATTGTCCGAAGCATCGCCCCACAGTGCGAGGATGTCGCGCACGAGGCTGGGGTCGTCGATGCCGTATTTCCCGCGGATCGCCTCCCGGTCGACGATCTCGATGCTCCCTTCGGCGCCCTTCTGCTTGTAGATCTTGCAATTGTCACGTACCAACTGGCCGTAGTCCTTGTCGGGCGTGACCATGAAGACCTCGTAACCCGCCTCGACGCCTTTTTGCGACAGCGTGCCGATCACGTCGTCGGCCTCGTAACCCTCGACTTCGAGGATCGGGATGCACATGGCTTCCAGCACACGCTTGACATAGGGGACGGAGAGGAGGATGTCCTCGGGCGTCTCGGCACGGTTGGCCTTGTACTCGGGAAATATCTCCCGGCGGAAGCTGCCGCCCTTGGGGTCGAACGCCACGCCCAGCAGGTCGGGCCGCTCTCGCTTCTGGATGTCGCGCAGGAACTTTACGAAGCCGAATACCACGGAGGTATTCATGCCGGCCCGGTTGCGCATGGGACGCCCCAGAAAGGCATAGTAATACTTGAAGATCAACGCATAGGCGTCGACGAGAAACAGTTTTTTCATATATTCGATTTGCGTCAATAATAGTTCCCTTTCGATGTTTGCCGTGCGCCTATCCCTTGCGCCCGGGGCCTGTCCGGTAGAAATGTCGGGGTATGTCGTTCCGGCGGAACCGCCGGGCGGAAATCAGCGGTTGTCCTCGGCGAACCACTCGGCGAACGAGGTTGCGGTCTCATGCAGGCGGAGCGAATGCAGTTCCACCCCCAGGGGCAGGCGGCGTGCGATGCGTGCAGCGAAATCGCCGAGCATGTTTTCGCACGTCGGCTGGTAGTCCACCGTGACGATGTTGCCGAAGCGTTCGGCCAGCACCGCCCGCAGGGGAGCGTCGCGGCGTGTCGCCCGCAACACGAGCGCATGGTCGAAACGGGAAACGACCTCCTCGTTGACAATGCTTTTCAGGACACCGAAGTCCATCACCATCCCACACTTGGGGTTCGTGTCGTCGTCCGCAGGGCACCCTTTCACGGTCACGAACAACCGGTAGGAATGCCCGTGGATCTCACGGCACGGCCCGTCGTATCCGTCGAGGGCATGCGCGGCCTCGAACGAAAACTCCTTTGTCAATCTGATCACTGCCATATCCGCAAAGATATTCATTAAATGCGAAAGGAGAAAGCGTTTTCCGCACTTTTCACCACGGGGGTTCCTTTACGCCCCGTTCCGAATCGGTAAACAAAGGTGCGGGAAACCCCGGCCGCATATCCTTCCCCACAAAAAACCGCCCCGGTTTTGATTTGTCCTTATTAGTTCCTATATTTGTTACCATAAGTCTCATTATCTGATGAAACGTGTCCTGAATGATCTCACTCCGTTGCCGGGCAACGATTTGTTCATCACACAGTATTGGTTTGACAAACAAACCGATCCGCCCCTTCATTTCCACGAGGATTACATGCTCAGCCTGACCCTGAACGTGAAGGGTACACGTGTCACCGGACAATCGGTCGACAATTTCACGGAAAAAGACCTGATCATCATTTTCCCGCGCGTACCGCACTGTTACAAACGCGACGAAGCCTTTGCGGAGACCAATTGCGAGGCCGTCGCCGTGCAGTTCAGCCGCGACATGCCCAACTGGCAGATATTCGAAACGGAATCCATGCTCCCCATCCGGAAAATGCTGAGCCAGCCGGTCGCCGGGCTCTGGTTCGCCGAAAGCGTCGTAGACCGCGTCCGCGACAGGTTACTGCAACTGCCCGGGCTGCGGGGATTCGCATCGGCGTCGCTTTTCCTGAACATACTCAACGACCTGGCCACGGCTGGGCCGGACGAAACGGGGCCGATAGGTGCCCCGTACTACGAAATGCAACCCGACGGCAATGCCCGGATCAACAAGATCGTACAGTTCGTGGAGGGCAATTACCAACGTAAGATCTCGCTCGAAGACATCGGCGAAGAGGTAGGCATGTCCGCGACTTCGGTCTGCCGTTTTTTCAAAAAGTACACCCACCAGAACCTGTGGAACTACCTCAACGGCTTCCGCATCGTGCGCGCCGCACAGATGATCGTCGAGACCGACGACCCGATCGCCGAGATCGGTATGCGCTGCGGGTTCTACAACATCTCGAATTTCAACCACGCCTTCCGCGAACGCA
>OGUN01002424.1_pt1 | contig 11128 bp, 10 predicted proteins | sample 1553621 | NCBI WGS metagenome assembly OGUN01 (sample SAMEA2580300, study PRJEB22360) | human gut metagenome | biome: human gut; feature: human-associated habitat; material: faeces | place: Denmark | collected 2008/2010
CGGGGCGCTATCTTGGCCGTATCGATACGGATGGGCGGGCGTATGACCGCAGCGGCCGGTATCTGGGAAAAACGGATGCAGACGGCCGGGAGTACGATGCTGCCGGTCGATACCAAGGACGTACGGACGAGAGCGGACGCCAGTACGATGCCTCCGGGCGCTTTACCGGCCGCACCGATGCAGACGGGCGCGTCTATGACGCCGCAGGACGTTATCAAGGACGGACAGATAAAAACGGCCGGCGCTATGACGCGTCCGGCCGGTATTTAGGACGAGAAGACCTTCGTTAGTGATCTCGTCCAGACAGAGCGAGCGGTTACTTGAGATGGTCGAGGATCGACTTAGCCGGGAAACCCAGCGACTGCGCCGCAATAACGACTTCATCGGGCTTAAGGTGAAGTGCAGCGGAAATCTTGTCGGTGCGAAAGCCCGTACGAGCAACGCAGGCGAGATTCATGGCTGCGGCAGCCAGATAGACCGACTGCAGTTTGATGCCGACGTCCAGCGTGCAGGCGCGGATGCGTGCTTCTCGAATTTCAGCTTCGTCTACGGCCGTCTTTTTGATTTTCGGCGCAATGGTTTCAACGGCGTTGGAGAGAAAATTGCGGGTGCGGGCATAGTTGGCAACGAAAACGAGCTCAACGGGCGGCACCGTGAGCTGCGTCTGAAGCAGATACGTCTGATCACGAACATCATGGAGTGAGCAGAAGAGCACGCCGTTTCGTTCAGGAACCCAGCGCCAAATGCCGTTTGCCTTCAAAACATAGATATCCGTTTCGCGCCAATTGAGCGCGGTAGCGGTCGTCCGCCGTCCGCCCTTGCGGTTGATGCCGTCAGCGGCGTAGAGAATGTTCGAGAGGAGCTGATCCGGGAGCGGCTCATTGCTGAAGTTACGCTGCGAGCGGCGTTCGTTCAACGCCGTGAGCACAGACATATCCATGCCCTGCGGGGCTGGCAGGGGGCGGAAGACTTCGCCTTCAGAACGACGCTCGCCAAAGCGGCGGTCGATTTCGGCGCGCAGTTCATCAAACTGATCACCGAGTTCATTGGTTATTTCTGCGATAGCTGCAAGGGCCTTTTTTTGAATCTTCATTTGGAGTTCCGGGCGTATTCGTCCGGCCTGCTAATAAAATGTCGCTCGCCGCGTGCTCAACCGCCAATCATTGCGGGAGCTTCCGGCTGTCGACGATGTCGGCTTGTGCAAGAAAGGAAGTGCTGTGGCAATTCAAATTGAAAGGATACAAGAACCCGACGGTGCAATAAGCTTCCGGATCTCAATGCCAGCGGAAAAAGCAGAAGCTTTTGCGTCGCTCATCAAGGCTGCTTTTCGGCTCGCTGGCGAGGAACCGGCAGTGTGGGATTCCGCCTTGGGTTTGACACAGATCTCGGGCAGCAGATCGGCTGAGGCGCCCGGCGTGGCGTTGAAGCGCCTGCGTCAGGAAAACCACATGACTCAGCGCGAAACGGCTCGGCTGCTCGGCTGCACCCAGGCGCGCATCTCCGATATGGAAGCAGGCGTAAAGCCTATTTCAGCCGAAGCCGCACAGCTTTTTGCCAAACGCTTTGGGGTCTCTCCCGCGCTTTTTCTGAAATGAGTCGTTGCCTTTCAAAGATCGATGTCAAAACCCGCACGTCGGGCGGCAATGAGCGCTTCGGTGCGGTTCGATGCACCAAATGAGCGGTAGATCGCGGCAACGTGTGTTTTGACTGTTCCTTCAGAAAGATCGAGCTCTCGGCAGATGCGCTTGATGGGGGCGCCCTTGGCAAGCTGAGCAAGGACGTCAAGCTGACGATCCGTCAGATGCGGCGGAGCCGATTCGGGTGCTTTCAAACGTGCGGCTGTGCGGGTGAAAAAGCCGTCCTTTTGACTTTCGGTCAAAAGCTTTGAAGGAATGTACACGCCGCCCTTAAGCACAAAATCGATGGCACTTGAGAGCAGTTCCGTGTCGAGCGATTTAGGCACAAAACCTGCGGCACCGAGCTGCAGCACGCGCATGATGCTTTCCTGGTCCGCGAGGCCCGATACAACGAGAATTTTGAGCATCGGCTGACGGCGGACGATCTCCTCCATCAGTTCCGTGCCGGTGACGCCGGGGAGCGACAGGTCCAGAATGAGCAGATCGGCATCACCTTCACGGTCGACGAGCTCAAGAGCGGCATCGGCCGTCGCTGCCGTGTGTACGTCCGCTTCCGGATCGCGGTCTTCAAGAAGGAGCGTAAGGGCGCCAGCAACCAGTGCATGGTCGTCAACGATCAAATACTTCATCGGAATGCCTCAGACGATCTCAGCAATAAGCACTGAGACTGCAGTTCAAGCGGTGCGCACTGCACCATAATTCGAGAATCTGAAAAGTGTAGCGGATGCGCGCAGAGGCGAAAGGTGTCTGACAGGTCAATTTGCCGATTTGCGCGCAACGATATGTGTCTTATGTCTACTGAAGTTTCATTTGCTGCTTCGGATAGCGCGTCGGCGTCTTTTGATGCGCTTCTTGCACGCCTCTCACACTCTCGTTTTAGAAGCCGCTTTCATTTAGGGGCTGTCGACATTGAGCTCATCGGCCGAAAAAGTCTCCCTGTAGTGCGCGAACACGCCGTGCGGTTTCTCTTGGAGCGTCTCGCGCCGGCCAACCCCGTCAACGACGGCAGGCAGACGCCGTGGCGCGGACATCCGGTTTTTCGGGCTCAGCATGCCTGTGCCTGCTGCTGTCGAGGGTGTCTCTTCAAGTGGCAGCAGATTCCGCCGGATCGCCCGTTGTCCGCCGAGGAGGTTGAACGTCTGGCGGATCTTTTGATGGCGTGGATTTCGCGAGAACTGGTTCGTGCTGGAAGGGATCCCCAAACTTATCAAGCGCCGCATGCGGCAGAATCGGGTTTCCCGTCCAGCTCGAATAAGACCAGGGGGCGCAAACGAGCTGAAGCCCCAGGTTCCCGAAGCGCGAAAGCGTCGTTTGCCGAACCTTCCCTTTTTGATGAAGTCTGAAGACCGCCCGCGTTAAGCACTTGCGTTTAAGCACAAAAATGAAGCCGTCGCAGCAAAGAGCTGTCGGCGGCTTATCAGAGGCGCCTGAAGGGCATCAGCGCTGCAGATCCTGCGGGCGATTAATTTTCGTTGCCCGTCGGCGTGAGACCGTGACGAGCTGCCCAGGTCCAGGGGTTGGCGAGCCAGTCAATCAGGACTTCGCGCTGCGCCTGATCAATCTTGCCGACCTCAACCGCCTTGTCGAGAACCAGCGTGAAGTCGAGCAGTTCGTGGCAGACAACCTTCTCGTTCTGGAAGAGCTTGATCGTTTCATCGATCCCGAAGGACGTGATGGCGAGGCAGTCCTCCACAATCCCTTCTTCAGCTTTGATGCCTTCAACGGCCGAGAGCAGTGAAAGACCCGTCGAGATGTGATCTTCAATGATGAGAATGCGCTTGCCCTTCACGGAGGAACCTTCCACACGGCTGTGGTCGCCATAGGTCTTCGGGCGCTGGCGCACGAAGATTGAGGGTTTGCCGAGGCGATAAGCCAGAGCTGCCGCGTGGGAAACACCGGCGCCTTCAACGCCGGCAATAATGTCGAACTTCAGACCGAGCTGGGCAATGCGCGAGCACATCGTTTCGATGATGTCGCGCCAGGCATCCGGATGCGCGGTCAGCGAGCGGTTGTCGACGTAGATCGGCGTGACGAGTCCGGACTTCAGACGCATCGGGCTGTCGGTCATGAAGGAGACAGCGCCGTAGTTGATGAGGTGGCCGGCGAGGATGTCGTTGGCAATAGGGGAAACGTACATTTGGAATTGGCTCCTCAGTCTGAATTAGTCGATGCCGATCGCCTTGCGGCCGTTGACGGTGGCGATCTTCACAAGTTCGTCGAAGTAGTCGAAGCGGCAGCCCGTAGCGAGCGTGGTCATTTCATGCCACATGTCGCCGGCGTTCCAGGGAACCATGGCGTCGCAGACATTGTCGGTACCCAGTGCAACCGTGATGCCGGCCGGAACCATTTCATCAACCGGCGTCATGGAGTTATGCATCGGCACGAGCTCTTCGGAGCGCGGCGTATCAATCCAGGCCGTCGGGCAGGCGATCATCATCATTTGAGCGCGGCGCATCAGTGCATAGAGGCGTTCGCGATAGGCCTTGGAGTGGGCGCCGATCGAAATGCCGTGAATGGCGACCACGCGGCCTTCCATACCGTGCTCGATCGTTTTTTCGCAGAGCTGCTCGGTTTCGTATTCGAGCGACTCATTGAACTGGTCAACGTGCACGTGAACCATCTTGTTGCGTTCTTTTGCCGTCGAGAGAATGATGTCGAAGGCTTCGGCTCCCTTGCCGTAGTCGCGTTCGTCGCGCTTAGGCAGCGCGCCGATGATGTCCACGAGATCGGCGCCGATGTCGAACCATTTGCGGGCTTCCGGATGGATGACGCCCTTGAGGGTCTGATTGGCAAACTTGACGGTCAGCTGGTCCTGATAGTGCTCGCGGGCACGCAGACCCGCCATGATGGCGCGGTCTTCGCTCTGCGGGTCGATGTCGACAAAGGTGGCGAGGGCGGTCACACCTTGGGCGATCTGATTTTCAAAGAAAAGGCTGAAGCGGCGGTAGAAATCTTCTTCAGTAGATTCGCGCTTCAGCCGATCCAGCGCATCCCACTTCTGCTGCAGCGTGCAGGTGCGGCGCATTTCAAGCACGTCGGGCGAGAGCGTATAGGCGCGGTCGGCGTGCGCATGCGTGTTGACCCAGCCGCCCGCGGCTTTGATCGCGGGCTCGATCATGTCGCGGATCGTCAGAGGGGCGTTATCAGTCGTGGACATTGACGAAACTCCTTGGGAGAGAGAATAGTGGGAATCCTAACTCTATGAAAACGCCGCGCCCGTGGGCTTCACGAATGCGCGGCTTAAACTTTCAAAAGTTTATAGAACGCTATTATTCTTCGCCAATGATAGCAATAAGTCGTTACATATTCTGTCGGACAGAACGGCTTTTCAGCGCTCTGCCGGCTGATGCATGAAATCGATTGGATGCTGCTTAAGAGGTGATATCTTCTTGATTTTATTTATAAAAATTTCGGATGCGTGACTGGCGGAAAACCAGAATAGTCAGCCATGAAAAGAGTCCGCAGCCGGCAACAATGGCGCCTGCCCGCATCCAGGGCTCTCCCCATGCCATGCGCTGAAGAACAAGTTCCCACGCTGAGCGCAGCCATTCAATGCCCCAGAGGACGAGAAGTGCGCTTTGCAGCCAGACCATCCAGCGTTTCGGAATGAAAAGGAGCGGCACGGCAAGGAGCGGCAGCACTGAAACAAAGAGACCTAAGCCATGAAAGAGCAGGTGCGCCGCAAGCAGAATGTGAGCAAGGATCGGCAGGATAAGAAGCAGGAAGGCATGGCTATTTACTTTTATTGTTGTTTTTGGGGGGCAGGGACGGTGACGGGGTTTGGGCTGCGGGTTTCACTGCCGGTTTAGCCCGGGCGGTGTTGCGGGGCTTGTCCGGCGCTTTGTGCACCAGTTTGTCGACGACATGACTCACTGCCATCAGCGGGTGAGAAAAAATCAGACGGGGACCGGCCCAGCGCATGACTTGTCGTGCGGTTTCCCGTTCGGCGGGTTTATAGCAGTGAATCTTGCAGCTGCCGCAGACGGGTTTGTCTTCGCCGTAAGGACAGCAGGCAAGACGTTTTAAGGCATAGTCGAGAAACGCCTGACATTTTGGGCAGAGCATATGTCCGCTCGTTCCATGGTGATAACTGCAGAACTCCTCGACCATCACCCGTATTGTTTGGGCTTCACTTTTCAGACGCGGGAGATCCTGCAGTCTCGACATGCGGTCCGGACGCGGCGCAGTGCGTGCGTTTGATCCCGCCGGTTTAGATTTGGGGTCAGGCGATGGGGCGGAAGAAACAGAAGTTGGCGCAGGGGTTTCAGACATGGCAGAAAGAGCAGACGAGTGCCGATTTTTTTGGCCGCCGGCCGAGGTCTTTGGCGGCGGAAAGGAAAACAAGTTTGCTCGAGCGTAACATTGACGGATCGAAGAATACCTTAATTATGCTTTTTTGATGCAACATTTTCGTCAAACAGCATTCCGGGCAGACATTTCTACTTCAAAGGAAAAAACGATGACGATTTATGACCCGACCGCTCTGCGCCGCGAGCTCCATGAAATGCCGGAACTCGCGCTCCACGAGAAACGTACCAGCGCTTATGTTGCTGAAAAACTGAAGGCCCTCGGCATTGAGACGCATGAGAATGTGGGCGGATCAACAGGCGTCGTCGGCATCATCCGCGGCGCGGAACCGGGGCCGGTTTTCATGCTTCGCGCCGATATGGATGCGCTCCCCTTTGTCATTGACGGGAAGCCCTGCTGCATTCATGCCTGCGGCCACGACGGGCATACCGCTATGCTCCTCGCAGCGGCGAGCAGACTGAAGGACAAAATCAAACGCGGGACGCTCAAGCTCCTCTTTCAGCCGGCAGAAGAAACCCTTCAGGGGGCGCCCGTCATTATTAAGGCCGGCGTCATTGACGACGTGGATTACGCTCTGGGCGCCCATATTCGCCCGATTCAAGATGTCCCGGCCGGCATGCTCTGCGCAGCAGTTCGGCATACCGCCTCAACCACCCTCAACATTGTCATTAAAGGGCGCGGCGCTCACGCATCCCGTCCGCACCTCGGCATCAATGCCATTGATGCGGCGTGCGCCTTAATGAACGGCATTCAGGCGATCTGGCTTGACCCGAAGATGTCTTGGTCGGCGAAGGCGACGCAGATTCATGCAGACTCAGGAGCTACCAATACAGTGCCGGATCTTGCCCGCATTACTTATGACTGCAGGGCGCAGACCAATGAACTGATGGATGATCTGCTCGCGCAGATCCGCCGAGTGGCTGGCGGGACTGGGGCGGGCGCCGCGCGCGCGGGGGCAGCAGCGAACTGCGGCAGCCTACGGCGCCGAGGCGGAAGTGATACTGCGTGATCAGAGCCCGGCCTGTCTGTATAACGACGATTTTGTGGCGGAAGTGGCAGAGGCCATCAAGGAAACCGCCGGCCCTGATAAGCTCGCGCCCGACTGCGGCGGCGGCGGGGAAGACTTCCATAACTACAAGCTGGCTCGTCCTGAAATCAAGGCCGCCTATTTTGGCGTGGGTGTCGGAGCAACGCCTGGACTTCATGCCTCCACGATGCATTTTGACGATACGCTGCTGCCGCTCGGCGTGGCAGTTTTTGAAAACGTTGTGCTTCGTCATCTCGGCTGAGCGGCGTTTTGGGCGATTGGATGGCCTGGTTCCGGCGCAGTTAAGCCGGAAACGGCATGAAAAAAGGCCGCAGTTCATGTTTTATTTGAACTGCGGCCTTTAAATTCGCCGGCAGAAGGATTAAAGACTCATACACAGAATCTCAAGGACGCCGCTGCGGCTGATCGGACGCAGTGCGCCGTCAAAGGACCACCAGATCTTGGCAACATGATCGGCCATTTCTTCAAAGTGCTTATCGTCGATGCCGACTTCGGAGAGCTTAGAAGGCAGGCCGATGGACTTGAAGAATTCGGCTGTTTTTTCGATAGCCTTTTGAGCGTTTGTCATGACGTCGTCCTGGGGATTCAGATGCCACACGCGAACGCCGTACTGCGCAAAGCGCGGAGCCGTTTCCGGCGTCAGACTCCAGCGCATCCAGTTGGGCGTGAGAATAGCCAGACCGACGCCGTGGGTGATGTCGTAGAAGGCAGAAATCTCATGCTCCATGCCGTGGCAAGGCCAGGGACTCGGCGTACGGCCGATCGAAAGCAGGCCGCAGCAGCCAAACGAACTCACCATCATGAGCTGGGCGCGGGCTTCATAGTCGTCGGGAGCCGCAATGGCCTTGGGCGCATACTCAAAAACAGTCCGCAGAACCCCTTCGCACATGGCATCCGTGAAGGGATTGCCTTCTTTAACGAGATACTGCTCGAATGTGTGAGAGATGATGTCCGCCGATCCGGCTGCTGTCTGATTGGCCGGCACCGTGAAGGTGTAGGTCGGATCCAGAATGGAGGCCTGCGGAAAGAGATTTGAGGCGGCGAGGAACATCTTTTCATTCGTCGCCGAATTGCTGATGACGCCGGAATTGTCGTAGTCGCTCCCCGTAGCCGACAAAGTCAGCACGGCGCAGAAAGGAATGGCGCGGCCAATGCGGCTGTGGTCGAGCACTAAATCCCAAGGGTCGCCGTCATGGTAGGCGCCGGCAGCAATGCACTTCACAGCGTCAATCACGCTGCCTCCGCCGGCAGCAACGATGAAGTCGATTTTTTGCGCTTTGCAGAGTTCAACAGCACGCCGAATCGTGGAAATTTTCGGATTGGGTTCGATACCGGAAAAGTCGAAGACTTCGTAATCAGAGAGCAGTTCACGCAGTTTGTCGTAGAGACCGATGCGGCGAATGCTGCCGCCGCCCATCGCAAGCAGGATGCGGCTGCCTTTGGCGGGCAAAAGAGAAGGCAGCTCGTCAATGCGTCCGCGGCCGAAGATGAGATGAGTGGGCAGATAAAGATCGTAGTTTTCCATGGGGATCTGAATTTTTTAGAAGAAATAATCCATCAAACCCCTTCACTTGGAATGGCGTTTGAGGATTGAACTGTTGAGCATTATTCTGCCGCTCGGCGGGGACGGCGAAAGCGCGGTTGCAGTCAAAGAACTGCCTGAATTGCTCACCAGTCAACTGCAGCCTTTTTTTTTGCTTGCGGCATGCTCGAGCATGCAGTTAAAGACCATGGGTTCCGGGTGAAGAGTTGTTTAATGGCCCAAAGCCAAAAATTCAGCCCTCATATTGGTTAAGGAGGCAAAGCAGCCAGTGCTGCGCTGGTTATCGGCCGTCCCCTGGACGGCCGGATATTCGAGATTAAAAAAGATCAAGGGCGGCTAGGCTCTTGAATGGATAGGAGGCTAGGGAAGTTGAGCGCTTTGCTGAAAGCCTCGCGAGGAAGTCACAGCTGAGTCACCTTGATGCCGGCACGCTCGAGAAAGTCTAGTCCCTCGCGGCTTCTGTAAAGCTCGTGATAGAAAACCTGTGAAATGCCGCATTTTTGAATCAAGAGCGCGCAGTGGATGCAGGGGCTGTGCGTAATAAAAATCGCAGCATCTTTGGAGGAATAGCCGTTTTCGGCGAGCTTCGCGATGGCATTGAGCTCCGCGTGCTGGACCTCCGGACGGGTGACGAGTTTGCCGTCAACTTCCATTTCACAGCAGTTGTCGTACCCCGTCGGCATACCGTTCCATCCAAAAGAAATAATGGAGTGGTTTTTCACGATGACGCAGCCAACCTTGAGTCGCTTAGCGTAGCTGCGCTCCGCGGCAATCTGTGCGATACGCATATACATCTGGTTGTCTTTGACGATATCCATTCCATTGCTCCAATGACAGCTGTTGCGGTGAGCCGAAGCGAAGAATGAATTCTAGCGAGTCAAAGCGTGGGTTTCAGAGGTGAGCTCAATAAGCTTTTTGGGTGTCTTGCAGAAGACGAACGCCTTCCAGACCGCTGTCAGGAAGGCGTCGAGCAGCTCAATGTCTGCGCTTAGTTCAGAGTGAAGGCTTTTTCAAGATTAATCGGGAAAGCCTGATAACCGAACGTATCCCAAAGGACAATATCGACGACAGGTGTCGTTTCTCCCCACTTGTATTCACAGATATGAGGATTAAGGCGGCCGAGCTTATTGCCTTTCTTTTCCGGAGAAGCGCCGAGACCGGCTGTCGACCAATACACCATCATCGTGTCGGTATCTTCCATGTACTTTGTGAGACCCGTCACAGGACTGAAATACGGATGGCCGAGTTCCTTGCCGACCTCCCAGATCTGTTCTACCGTCATCTTCTTTTGATCGATCTTATAGATCACCGCGCGCGAGTACTTCATGTCGGGCAACGGGGGTTGCTCCATGCCGCGGGCATCACCGTTATCAAAAACCGAGAGGTACAGCACGTCTTTATTGGACTTGGAATCAATTCGCCAGGCGGTGTGTTGAGTCCAGGACCAATCAAAGCTGCCTTCGCATTTAGAGTTTTCGCACTTGATGGGGTTGCCATTGTGGTCGACCGGAGTCAGAACTTTTTCTGCCCAGCCTTTCTTCCAGCCTTCCGGAGATGCCAGAATCCATTTGACCTTCTTATCACGGCCGATTTTCACGATGCCTTGGTGACGAGAGGAAATAATGATTGCATCGTCGGTCGGATCATAGTCAACGGAGTTCACATGCGCCCAATTGCGTCCAGGGCCCGTACCGGCGATATCGCCGAATTGTCCGTTGGCATCCATCTTGGCGAGGTCTTCAGCCGATAGCGTCTGCCCCGACTTTGATTCGTCAATATTGAGGCATACGGCTCCCTGATCCATTGCTTGAACCACATTGGAACGGTACGGGTCAAGAATATCAAACAGTCTGAAGTCGTCGACAACACCGCCGTTCTGATCAATTTCGACGATAACATCACGAACGGTATGAACGCGTTTGCCGTCAGGACGGCGGTAGTCAGAAGAGGCTACACGCAGGAAGCTGTGTCCATTCTGGGCATTGTCGAAGGCGTGTGAATAATCCGAATAACTTTCCGGCAGGCGGCGATTGAAGATCTCTCGTCCCATCAGATCGTATTTGACATAACGCTGACCGAAGCCCCAAGTAAGTGCGCCGTCATTGGTTTGTTGGAAGCCCATCATGAAGCCGGAGGTCCAGGGATCCGCCGGGTCATTGATGATGCCGTTGAGAAGATACCAGCGCAGATCACCGGAAGTATCAATAATGCCGACCTGAGAGTTGAAAGCCCACTCCAGAGCTCCACCGGAAGGATTATTCCACGTGAATCGAGCACCGTGCGGCGAAATCGGCGAAAGCTGATTGTCCACGAGATAGAGGCGATTCTTGAACTGAGGATCTACCTTAATAACTTCAGTTTGAAACATCGTGCCTTTTTGTGCAGGCATGCCATTGGACAGTGTGAAAACGGGCGGTGCATAGAACTGATAGCTTTCAGAGAATTTTTCAGCTTTCCCATTGAATAGGCGTGTGTATTTCACCTCAACCGTATTGAGATAGTCTGGATAAAGGCCAAAAATGGGAATACCGGCATTATTTTTCAGCTGTCGTTTGGAAACTTTATATTTGATTTCCTGTCCGTTTTGCTTGG
>OGUN01002425.1_pt1 | contig 11121 bp, 9 predicted proteins | sample 1553621 | NCBI WGS metagenome assembly OGUN01 (sample SAMEA2580300, study PRJEB22360) | human gut metagenome | biome: human gut; feature: human-associated habitat; material: faeces | place: Denmark | collected 2008/2010
GGCTTCTCCGCGCTGTCCGTGTTCTACGACCGCGCCGGCTACGACGGCGTCACCGACCTCGCCTACTACATCGCCCCCGAATGGCAGGGCAGGGGAGCGGGCACCTTCACACTGGCCAAACTGCTTGACGAATGCCGAAACCGCCACATGCGCAAAGCCTGCGGCATCATCTTCGCCGACAACCGCGGATCCATCGCACTGATGAAACATTTCGGATTCACCCAATTCGGACTCATGCCCCAAGCCGCCACCGACTCCACCGGAACCATGCGCGACATGAGCTACTGGCATCTCGACCTGTAAGCACCTGACAGTAGAATCTGTGCGGTTAAACAAGACGAGAGCACGCAAGAACACAGAGGAATGGACGATTATTATGGCATCTGATTTCTGGCTGATCGCAGGACTGGGCAACCCCGGCTCCAAATATGAGGGCACCCGCCACAACATGGGCTTCATGACCGCCGACGTGCTGGCCGAACGCTGGTCCGTCAACTTCTCCGACCACAAGGGACTCGCCATGCTCGGCAAAGGCGTGATGAACCTATCCGGCCGCAACGTCAAATTCTTCCTCGCCAAGCCACTCACCTACATGAACGAATCCGGCAACGCGGTCGCCTCCATCAGCGCCTACTACCAGATCGAACCGGACCATATCGTGGTTATCCACGACGACATGGACCTCGACTTCGGCAGAATCAAAGTCAAAGCCGGCGGCTCCGCAGGCGGGCACAACGGCATCAAATCCATCGACCGTTCGCTCGGCACCCCGAAATACGCGCGCGTGCGCATGGGCGTCGGCCACGCCCAACGCGGAGCCCACGCGCACGACAACACCGTGAACTGGGTGCTGGGCGGCTTCGGACCGGACCAACGCAAGCAGCTCCCCGAATTCCTCGCCGACGGTGCCGACGCGGCCGAAACCATCATCTTCGACGGTCTCGCCAAAGCCCAGGAGCGATTCAATGGCCGCTGAACCGACGTCTCCGGCGCAACCACCGCAACTGCCGACCGCAGGCTCGCTTGCCGGCATCCTCGACGTGCTGGAAACCGATGACGATTTCCGCGCGCTCATCGCCGGGGAAATCGAAGAACCGGAATCAGACATCGACCCCAGCATCACCGTCGGTGTGCCGGACGGCCTACGCCCGGCGCTCGCAGCCGGCGCTGCGGGCAAACAGCCGGTCGTGCTCGTCGTCGCCTCCAGCCGCGAAGCGGAGGAAGCCGTGGAGTCCATCCGTTCCTGGTATGACGGAGACCCAAACGATGTGGCGCAGCTTGAAGCATGGGAGACCCTTCCCCATGAACGGCTTTCACCACGCGCGGACACTGTGGCAAGCCGCATGGCGGTGTTCCGCAGGCTGAAGCATCCCGAAGAGGGCAGCACGCTGTTCGGCCCCATCCGCATTCTGGTCATGCCGGTGCGCTCCCTCATCCAACCGGTGGTCGCAGGCTTGGGGGACGTCGAACCACTCGTGTTCTCCCAAGGCGAGGAACTGCCTCTTGACGAAGCATCCCGCAAACTGGTGGAAAACGCGTACACGCGCGTCGACTTGGTGATGGACCGTGGCGAATTCGCCGTCCGCGGTGGCATCATCGACGTTTTTCCGCCCACTCTGCCGCATCCGGTGCGTATCGAATTCTTCGGCGACGAGATCGACACCATACGTGAATTCCACGCATCCGACCAGCGCACCTACGGTAAGGATATTTCCACCGTATGGGCCACGCCATGCCGTGAACTGCAGTTGACCGACCAGATTCGCCAACGTGCGAAATCGCTGATCGGCTCCATTCCCAACGCCGAGGACATGCTCGAATCCATCGCCAACGCCATCCCGGTGGAAGGCATGGAATCGCTGCTGCCCGCGCTGGTCGACGATATGGAACCGGTGCAGGGCATGCTGCCCAAACATGCGCTGGTCATGCTGTCCGACCCGGAAAAACTTCGTCGCGCCGCCGACGATCTGGCGAAAACCGCCAACGAATTCCTTGCCGCAAGCTGGCATGTCGCCGCATCCGGACATGGCGCCGGAGCGCCGATCACCTTCGACCAGGCGAATTTCTACGATTTCGAGGAAACCATCTCCGCACTCGTCTTCTCCAAACATGACGTGTGGAAACTCACCAGCTTCGGCGTCGACGCCACCCGGGAAGGCCACATCCAACTTGATGCCACCAAACCCGGTGAATACCGCGGTGACGAAAACAAAGCGGCCTCCGGCATCGAAGGACTGCTCGACGCCGGCTATGCGGTGACGATCACGGCCGCGGCCCAAGGCACACTCACCCGACTGAAGCGTGCGATCAACGAAACCGGCATCGCGAATTTCGATTGCGTCCGATCGCGCGCCATCGACGGTTTCGTGGACGACGCCGCGAAAATCGCCCTGCTCACCGAACGCGACCTGACCGGCCGCACATCCGCCGCAGGACAGGCGAAAACGCCGAAACGCCGCCGCAAGGCCATCGACCTGATGGAACTCAAAACGGGCGATTACGTCGTGCACGAACAGCATGGCATCGGCCGGTTCGTCGAGATGCGCCAACGTACCATCGGCAAAGGCGAGAACCAGACCACCCGCGAATACCTGGTCATCGAATACGCTCCCAGCAAACGAGGCGCGCCGGCGGACAAACTGTTCATCCCCACCGACCAGCTCGACCAGGTCAGCAAATACATCGGCGCCGAAACGCCGAAACTCAACAAGCTGGGCGGTTCCGACTGGGCCGCCACCAAAGCCAAGGCGCGCAAGCATGTGCATGAGATCGCCGAGGATCTGGTCAAGCTCTACTCGGCACGCCAGCGTACGAAAGGCTATGCCTTCAGCAAGGACACGCCGTGGCAGAAGGAGCTGGAGGACGCTTTCCCCTATCAGGAGACGGCCGACCAGCTCACCACCATCGACGAGGTCAAGTCGGATATGGAGAAACCCGTTCCGATGGACCGTCTGATCTGCGGCGATGTGGGCTTTGGCAAAACCGAAATCGCGGTGCGCGCCGCGTTCAAGGCGGTGCAGGATTCCAAGCAGGTGGCCGTGCTCGTGCCGACCACACTGCTCGTGCAACAGCATTTCGAGACTTTCACCGAACGTTTCGAAGGCTTCCCCGTGAACGTGGCTACCATGAGCCGATTCCAGACCACCAAGGAGATCAACGAGACCATCAAGGGGCTTGAAGACGGTTCCGTGGATGTGGTCATCGGCACGCACAAGCTGCTCAATCCGAAGATCAAGTTCAAGGATCTGGGACTCGTCATCATCGACGAGGAACAGCGTTTCGGCGTCGAGCACAAGGAGACGCTCAAGGCGTTGCGCACCAATGTGGACGTGCTGAGCCTGTCGGCAACGCCTATCCCGCGCACGTTGGAAATGGCTGTCACCGGTATCCGCGAAATGTCCACGCTGGCCACGCCGCCGGAGGATCGCCTGCCGGTGCTCACCTACGTCGGCGCTTACGAGGACGCGCAGGTCACCGCCGCCATCCGGCGCGAGCTGTTGCGTGGTGGGCAGGTGTTCTACGTGCACAATCGCGTGCAGGACATCTCCTCCGTCGCGGCGAAAATCCACGAGCTCGTGCCCGAATCGCATGTCGGCATAGCCCACGGCAAGATGGGGGAGAAACAGCTTGACGGTGTGATCCGCGACTTCTGGCATCGCGACATCGACGTGTTGGTATGCACCACCATCATCGAAACCGGCCTTGATATCTCCAACGCCAACACGCTGATCGTCGACCATGCCGACCGCTTCGGCTTGAGCCAATTGCATCAGCTGCGTGGCCGCGTCGGTCGTGGACGTGAGCGCGCGTATGCGTACTTCCTGTACGATCCGACCAAGCCGATGACCCAGCAATCGCATGACAGGCTCGCCACCATCGCGCAGAACACCGCGCTCGGCTCTGGTTTCGACGTAGCCATGAAGGATCTCGAATTGCGCGGCACCGGCAATTTGCTGGGAGACGAGCAGAGCGGCCATATCGAAGGCGTCGGCTTCGACCTGTACGTGCGTATGGTGTCCGAAGCGGTCGAACAGTACAAGGAGCCGGAACGCAAGGAATCGGTTGCCGTCACCATCGACCTGCCGATCGAGGCGTCCATTCCCGTCGACTACATCGATTCGGACAAACTGCGATTGGAAGCGTACCAGAAACTCGCCTCCGCACGCACCGAAGACGATCTCGACGAGCTGCGCGACGAACTCACCGACCGTTACGGCAAGCCGCCCGTCGATTTCGAGGCGCTGTTCGACGTGGCGCGGTTGCGGTTCAAGGCTCGCAAGCTCGGCATTTCCGAGATCATCGCGCAAGGACGCAACGTGCGCGTGTCGAAGTTCGAGCCGCGTGAATCCGTGCAGATGCGCATGGCCAGAATCTACAAAGGCATCCAGTACCGGCCGTTGACCAAGACGTATCTGGTACCGGCTCCATTCGCAGGCTCGCTTGGTTCCAAGCCGATGAGCTCGGACGAAGTGGTCGGATGGACCAGTCAATTGCTTGACGATTTGGACTGGAAACCGACACCGCGTCAATGACAGTGGGATGCAAAAAAGAGTGTGAGCGTTCACATGGAACATGCGGGCAAAGTTTGGCATACGTCCATAAATCGCACTATTCTTGGCATTGTCATCACAACCTAACGTTTATAAGGAGTAGTTGTGGCAGTAATTGAAAGCGTTTACGCGCGTCAGATTCTCGATTCCCGCGGCAACCCGACCGTCGAGGTCGTTCTTGACACCGATGACGGTGCTCAGGGCCTGGGCCTCGTTCCGTCCGGTGCTTCCACCGGCGAAGCCGAGGCTTGGGAGCGTCGCGATGGCGACAAGTCCGTTTACCAGGGCAAGGGTGTGCTCAACGCCGTCAAGGCCGTGAACGAGGAGATCGCTCCGAAGGTCATCGGCATGGACGCTTCCGATCAGCGCGCTCTCGATGAGACCATGATCGAGCTCGACGGCACCCCGAACAAGGGCCGTCTGGGCGCCAACGCCATCCTCGGCGTGTCCCTGGCCGCTCTGTACGCTTCCGCCGAGTCCGCGGATCAGCCGCTGTACCGCTACATCGGCGGCCACATCCTGCCGGTCCCGAACATGAACATCATGAACGGTGGCGCCCACGCTGACTTCGCCACCGACATCCAGGAGTACATGATCTCCCCGTACGGCTTCAACACCTACAGCGAGGCTCTGCAGGCTGGCGTCGAGGTCTACCACACCCTGAAGAACGTCCTGAAGAAGCAGGGCCTGAACACCGGCCTCGGCGACGAGGGCGGCTTCGCTCCGAAGATGAAGTCCAACAAGGACTCCCTGAACTACATCATGGACGCCATCTCCGCCGCCGGCTACGAGCCGGGCAAGCAGATCGGCATCTCCCTCGATGTGGCTTCCTCCGAGTTCTACAACAAGGAGACCGGCAAGTACCGCTTCGACGGCGAAGAGCGCGACTCCGCCTACATGCTCGACTACTACGAGAACCTCATCAACGAGTACCCGATCGTCTCCATCGAGGATCCGTTCCAGGAAGAAGGCTGGGACGACTGGGCGGCCATCACCGCCAAGCTCGGCGATCGCCTGCAGTTCGTCGGCGACGACCTGCTGGTCACCAACCCGGCACGTCTGGCCAAGGGCATCAAGCTCGGCGCCGCCAACTCCCTGCTGGTCAAGCTCAACCAGATCGGCACCGTCACCGAGACCCTCGACGCCATCGAGCTGGCCACCAAGAACGGCTTCACCTCCATGGTTTCCCACCGTTCCGGCGAGACCCCGGACACCACCATCTCCGACCTGGCTGTGGCAAAGAACACCGGCCAGATCAAGACCGGTGCTCCGGCTCGTGGCGAGCGTATCGCCAAGTACAACCGCCTGCTCGAGATTGAGGAGGAGCTCGGCTCCACCGCTCAGTACGCCGGCTACAGCGCTTTCAAGGCCTGCAAGAAGTACATCGCCGAGTGAGCGTAGCCAGCGCATCATGAATGCGTTGACATAGAAATACCCGTCGTGTTCCAAGTCGAACGCGACGGGTATTTTCGTTGCTATGAGTTCGAAGGCACGAAAAAAACCATCACAACGCGGCGGCGCCGGCCCGGTCGCGTTCTTCGTGGCATTGTTCATCGTGGCTTTGGGAACCATCCAGTTGGCATCGACATTCCATACCTATGCGTTGAATCTGGCAGAGCTTAACGGACTGAAAAAACAGGAAGCGGCGTTGGTCGCGCAGAAACGCGAGCTGGAGAACGATATCGCAAGATGGGATGACAAGGCGTATGTCACCGCCCAGGCCAGGGATCGTTTGGGATTCGTCTTCCCCGGCGAACAGGCGATTCGTGTCGAGCATCCCGAAGCGGTGACCGGCAAGAGCGAGCCGAAAAAAGGGACGACATACGACGAATCACCGAAAACCGCCCTGCCGTGGTATAAGGAGCTTGCATATTCCTTCAAGCAGGCGGATCGGTCGGATCCCGTGAAGGCCGACTCGACGAAACAGTCGCAGCATGCCGGCGAAGAAGACAAACAGGACAGTCAACAACAGACTGGCCAATCGCAACAGGACGGTCAGCAGCCGTCAGAAGACGGACAGGAGTGACATGGACATGACGATTATCGAACAGGCCAAGGGTTTGGCGGACAAAGTGCTTGCCCAACCCGCCACCGAACATGATATCGCCGTGGTGGAGCGTCAGCTTGGACGTTACCCGCGCGGCATGGTCGCCGTCGGAGCCCGTTGCGTATGCGGCCGGCCTTTGGCTGTGGTCACCCGGCCGTTGCTTCCAGGCGGTGTCCCGTTCCCGACGACCTGCTATCTGACCGGGCCCGAAGCGGTGAAGGCCATCTCCCACATCGAAGCCGAAGGCAAGATGAAGGAATACAACGATATGCTGGCCGAAAACGAGGATCTGCGTGCCGGATACGAACGTGCCCACGAACTGTACCTCGCGTTCCGCCATGAAATCGCTTTGGCCTTGGAAGACAGCGAGGAACACATCGAAGGCACCAGTGCCGGCGGCATGCCGGTGCGTGTCAAATGCCTGCATGCGTTGTTGGCCCAGACGCTGGTGATGGGTGAGGGCGCCAACCCCATCGGTGATATGGCCCTGTCCGCCATCAAACATGAGTTCGATCCGGCCGTATGCCGTTGCGCAGTGGAAAACGAAGAGTAGAAGGTGGGAGTAATGAAGTCGGTAACCGTTGCCGGTATTGATTGCGGCACGAATTCGATTCGTCTGAAAGTCTCGCGTGTGAGCGAGGACGGTGTGGAAGACATCGTTCCGCGCATCCTGCGGGTGATTCGTCTCGGTCAGGACGTGGACAAAACCCATCGCTTCGCCGACGAGGCGTTGGCGCGCGCCTATGAGGCCGCCCGAGAATTCGCCGGCGTGCTTGCCGAACATCCCGTGGACGGCATCCGCTTCGTGGCCACATCGGCCACCCGTGATGCCGGGAACCGTGAGGAATTCGAAGACAACATCGAGAAGATCTTGGGCGTGCGTCCCGAAGTCATTCCAGGCACGGAGGAAGCGGATTTAAGCTTCCTTGGTGCCACCAGCATCGTCCATCGCGAGGTCGAGGCCCCCTATCTGGTGGTCGATTTGGGCGGAGGTTCCACCGAACTGGTGCTGGGAGGCGACGGCGTCACCCATCCGAGCACGCAGGTGCAGGCCGCGTTCTCCATGAATATCGGGTCTGTCCGTATGACGGAGCGTCATCTGAAAAACGACCCGCCGACCGAGGGGCAGATCGCCGAGGCGGTCGCGGATATCGACGCGCATATCGACGAGGCGTTCAAGACCGTTCCCGCCGGCAAGACCCACACCATCATCGGCGTGTCCGGAACGGTCACCACCATGACCGCATTGGCTATGGGATTGACGGAATACGACCACACCGCCGTGGACGGCGCACGCTGCACGCTGGAAGATGCCTATGCCGTTGACAACCGGTTCCTGCACATGCCTCGTGAGGAGCGTCTGACCTACAAGACCATTCATCCCGGACGCGTCGATGTGGTCGGCGGCGGCGCATTGGTGTGGAACCGTGTGCTTGCCAAGGTGTCTGAAGCCGCATATGAGGATCATGGCCAGCGCATCGACTCCTTCATGGCCAGCGAGCATGGTCTGTTGGACGGCATCGTGCTGGATTACGGCAAGAGATTGCTTGCTGCGCGCTGACGTGGCATAATAGCTTGGCGTCGGCTTTTTCTTCTGGCCGGCGCAAAGCCTCCATGGCGAAATCGGTATACGCAGTCGACTTAAAATCGACCTCTTCGGATTGCGGGTTCGAGTCCCGCTGGAGGCACTTTTGGAAACCGCCAGAGATGGCGGTTTTCCTTTATTCTCCAACGGTTTTCAGACTTTCCTAATTCACTCCAATTCACTCCAAATCACGTCATTTCTCTATAAAACGTGGGCAAAATGTGGGCACGGAATCACCAGACCATCGGCAGGTTGAGGCATTGGCGCGCCCACTGTTCCACGGCACGATTCTCCTCGTCATCGCCAAGCAGGAGCAGGAAGCCGGCGTTCTTCCCGAGTGAAGCGGGCTCCAGCTTCTTTATCACGCCACGCTCCTGGAGGAACAGCCACGCGTTGCTGATGTTCGTCTTGACTGTGTTCTCGCGCTTCTTCATCTCCTTATCGGCATTCCCGCTCATGGCTTGTTCTGGGGTGAGCAGAATCATGCCGTATGCGTCGGCGATGGCACGCCAGCCGAGCGTGTAGTAGCGGCATGGCGCGTTGACCTTGCGCAGCTTCTCGGGTGGCTGGTTGCGTTCGCGGTCCCAGTCGTAGGTCATGGAGCACATGAAGGAGATTGCGAGTTGCGCAGTGGTATAGCAGGTCAGGTTGTCTCCGCGCTTCTTGGCGAGGCGTCCGGCGCGGTTTAGGTCGTAAAGGGCTTGCGCGTTCTGGTATCCCATGTCTTCCATGTCTTTCCCTCCATGCTTTGCCTTAGAATGGTGCATGGAGAATCTAGCTGGTTTTCCGTCGCCCCGATTTGCTCTGGTCAGCGTCGGGGCTTTTTCGTTTATAACTGCATTGTAATTGCACTCGAAAGTAAAAGTCAAATTGCACAGCGGGTAAAATTGCAAAAGAGAAAATAGAGACGTTTGGTGCAATCGCAATTGCACATATATAAGACTCTACAAGTTTTAACATTCTTTTTATAAGGCGCAATGCGCCGAAGGAAGGAAGAATTGGCACGTTCCAATTCCCCCATCTGTGGTAGCTTGAAGCAGAGAGAAGGAAGGGGAAAAATGAAGAAGCTGATTTATCTCATTGCGTCAATACTCTTCGCGCTGACAAGCGTCTATGGCGTCTATGACATCTTCGTGACGAAGCAGGATGATCTGATGGCGGGTATTATGGCGGTCCTGTTTGCGGCCTTCCTTGCATGGCTTTTCATGCATCTCTTCCTCAAGCCGGAGCCGCGTCATAAGCATCAAGCGGCCAATATGCCTGAATCATCGTCGGAAGCCGCCTCAGACGCTCCCACAGTGGAAACGGCACCAATCACTCATGTCGATACGAATGATGGCGTGGAGGACGATTACGTGGCCATCGACATCGAGACCACGGGATTAGACAGAAGCGCTCGAATCATCGAGCTAGGAGCCGTGAGAATCAGGCATGGACGCAAAGTCGCGTCATTCAGCCAGCTCGTCAACCCGCAGATCCCGATACCGGCCAAGGTCACGCAGATCACCGGCATCACCGACCGGGACGTCAAAGGCAAACCCACCATCGACAAAGCGCTACCAAAGTTCTACGCTTTCTGTGGGCGTGACACTTGGATAGGCCACAATATCCGACGCTTCGACATTCCGGTGATCGCCAGGGAGGCGCAGAGGGTCGGCGCCGGAATGCCGGACGTGAGCTTCTACGACACGATGGAATTATCCCAGGCATTGCTGCCGCAGCTTGACCACCATCGCGTGGTGGACCTCATTCGATATTTCGGCATCGCCAAAACCGAGCGGCATCGCGCCGCCGACGATGCTGCACAGACAGCGCAAATCTTCGAGCATTTGAAGCAGATATAAGCTTTATAAAGACTTATAAAGACTTATAAACCGCTAGCTGATTTTCGCGTCGAGAAACGCATGATCGCCATCGACATAAGCGCTCTCGATCAACTCATGCGTATCAGCGTAAAGCAGATCATTGGACGGATACTCCTTCGTCATCTGACTTTGGATGTCCTGATCGGAAATCGACGGATCAAGAATCTTCGCCATGATGGGGAATACGCTGCTGATTTCATCATGTGGCCCATCGACGTAGACGCGAACCATGTCGTTTTTCCCGTATCCGAGCACTGCCCCGTAGACCAGCACGTCCACTGACGATTGGCCGAGTCTTCCGTGGAGAGCGTCTGCGGTGGAGAAAGCGTCGGTGCGATACTCCGTCCGGTAATATGGGCCGGTCGAATCGCTCGGCGTGAATTTCTCGACGTCGGTTATCTGCGTCGATGAGTTCGCGTTGAACTCGTCCACAAAGCTCTGCGCCGTCTTCTCGTCTTCCTGTTGTTGTGGCTTCGACTGCTGCGTGCTGACGTCCGGCGTCTTGGCCGTCGCTGAATCCGGCTCCTGCTGGCTTCCGCATCCACAGACCGTCGCCAGGAGAAGCGTCGCAGCTGTGATGGCAATGATTTTTTTACGCATTGAAAACCCTTTCTTTGGTATCGCTAAAGGTGATTCGTCCGTTAGGTGAGGCGTTGAGCGTGGCTTGGTAGTCCGCGAGCACCTGCATGGTCACGTTCAGCTCGTCTGCTATCGACCATAGGTCATCGTCGTACATGTGTTCGAGCAATGCAAGTTCGGCAGGATCGACGAGCGTGAGGGCGGTCTGCGTTCGCGCCCGTCGCTCCTGCTTCGAACAATCGTTCGAACAACCGGTGTCGCCATGCTGCCAGTGCAGCAATTCATGTACGAGGGTGCAGCGTTTGGCCGTATACGTGAGTCGACGATCGATGAGGATGACGCGGGTTTCGTCATCGTAGCAGCCCCATAGTCCGTCCGGCAGGATGGCGCTGGACACGGTGACGGGCAGTCCGATGATGGCGCGGCGCATGGCGCCGTAGGTCATGCGCCGGTCGATCGGCAGGTCAGGCAGGCTCGTCGTAATCCGGCCCAGCC
>OGUN01002427.1_pt1 | contig 11117 bp, 7 predicted proteins | sample 1553621 | NCBI WGS metagenome assembly OGUN01 (sample SAMEA2580300, study PRJEB22360) | human gut metagenome | biome: human gut; feature: human-associated habitat; material: faeces | place: Denmark | collected 2008/2010
CCGACATGCCGTTCCCGGAGTGCGGCGCCATGAGCCAGGGCTACATCGGCTACCACCTCCAGAACGCCATCGGCAACGAGCTTGCCGCGCGCGGGATGCACAAGGATGTGGCGACCGTCGTCACGCAGGTGCTCGTCTCGGAGGACGATCCCGCCTTCCAGAAGCCCACGAAGCCTGTCGGCGCATTCTATGACAAGGCCACGGCCGAGCGCATCGCCGCCGAGAAGGCCCGCGAGGAGGAGCGTCGCCAGTTTGCCGCAGCCCAGGCTGCCGAGGAGGCTGCCCGCGCCGAGGCCGAGGCCAAGAAGAAGGCCGAGCAGGAGCGCCTTGCCCGCGAGAAGGAGGAGGCTGTCCGCGAGGCCCAGCGCCGCGCCGTTCCCGCTTCCGACTCCGGTTCGCGTTTCCGTTCGCTGCTCGACCAGATCGCCGCACAGGAGACCGTGCTCAAGGAGAAGAAGGACGCCGAGGACAAGGCCAAGGCCGAGCGCGCCGCCGAGCGCGGTAACCGTCGTGGCGGCAACAACGACCGCCGCGGTGGCCGTCGTAACGATCGCAACGCTTCCGACAACAACTCCGAGCGCAACGCCTCTGAGAGCCGTCCGCACAGCCATCGCACCAACGCCAGCAACAACGTCGCTGCCGGCATGGACTTCCCCAACCCCGATAAGCAGGGCAAGGGCAAGAAGCGCAAGGGCGGTCACAACAACGAAGAGGACCACTACAGCCGCATGGCTCGCGAGGCCGAGGAGTACAGCCGCGAGAAGGTGCTCGAGGAGGCTCGTGCTGCCGTCGAGGAGGCCTCTCGCGAGTCCACCGGTCGCCGCAAGAAGCGCAAGGAGAAGCGCGAACGCGAGGCTGCCAAGGCTCAGGAGGAGCGCAAGATAGAGGAGGCGCTGGCCCAGGGTGTGAACCCCGAGGACCTCGACGCCATCAAGGTCTCCCAGGGCGTTACCGTCCAGGAGCTTGCCGAGGCGCTCGACGTTCCGGCCAACGACATCATCAAGCGCCTGTTCCTGCTGGGTACGCCGCTCACCATGACGCAGTCCATGTCCGACGACCTCGTCGAGCTCGTTGCCGACGACCTGGGCCGTCAGATCAAGATCATCACCCCCGAGGAGGAGAACACCTTCTCGTTCTACGACGATCCCGCCGACCTTAAGCCGCGCGCCCCGGTCGTCACCGTCATGGGTCACGTCGACCACGGCAAGACGTCGCTGCTCGACGCCATCCGTCACACCGGCGTTGCTGCCGGCGAGGCGGGCGGCATTACGCAGGCCATCGGCGCTTCGCAGGTCATGATCAACGACCGCAAGATCACCTTCATCGATACCCCGGGTCACGCTACCTTTACGGCCATGCGTGCCCGTGGCGCCAAGGTGACCGACATCGTCATCCTGATCGTCGCCGCCGACGACGGCGTCATGCCCCAGACGGTCGAGTCCATCAACCACGCCAAGGCCGCCGGCGTTCCCATCGTCGTTGCCGTCAACAAGATCGATAAGCCGGGCGCCAACCCCGACCGTGTGCGTCAGGAGCTCACCGAGTACGGCGTCATCCCCGAGGAGTGGGGCGGGCAGAACATGTTCGTCAACATCTCGGCCAAGCAGAAGATCGGTATCGACGATCTTCTGGAGACCGTGCTGCTCCAGGCCGACGTGCTCGAGCTTAAGGCCAACCCGGACACCTTTGCCTCCGGCAATGTCCTCGAGGCCAAGCTCGACAAGGGCCGCGGTTCGGTTGCTACCGTGCTCGTGACCCGCGGTACCCTGCACGTGGGTGATACGCTGGTCGCCGGCCTTACCTACGGTCGCGTCCGCGCCATGCTCGACCCCAAGGGTCGCGCCGTCACCGAGGCCGGTCCCTCCGACGCCGTCGAGATCCTGGGCCTGCAGTCCGTGCCCAACGCCGGCGACGAGTTCCGCGTGTTTGAGGACGAGCGCGAGGCACGCGCCCTGGCCGACGAGCGTTCGCTGAAGGCCCGTATCGAGGAACAGAGCCGCGTGAAGCACGTCACGCTCGAGAACCTCTTCGAGACCATCGCCGACGCCGAGGTCAAGGAGCTCAACCTGATCATCAAGGCCGACGTCCAGGGTTCCATCGAGGCCCTTCAGGACTCGCTCGACAAGATGGATCAGTCCGAGGTTCGCATCAACACGATCCACTCCGCCGTTGGCGCCATCAACGAGACCGACGTCGTTCTGGCCGACGCCTCCAACGCCATCATCATCGGCTTTGGCGTCCGTCCCGACGGTAAGGCCCGCTCCGCCGCCGAGCGCGAGGGTGTCGAGATCCGTTGCTACGACGTCATCTACAAGTGCCTCGAGGAGCTTGACGCCGCCCGTATCGGCATGCTCAAGCCCACCGAGGTCGAGGTCGCCACGGGTACCGCGACTGTCCTGGACACCTTCAAGGTGCCCAAAGTCGGTATCGCCGCCGGTGTCCGCGTCGAAGAGGGCGAGATCGCCGCGACCGATTCCGTGCGTCTGGTGCGCGACGGCATCGTGGTCTTCAACGGCAAGATCGCCTCGATGCGCCACTACAAGGATGAGGCCAAGAGCCTCAAGAGCGGTTCCGAGGGCGGCATTGGCCTGGAGAACTTCCAGGACATCAAGCCCGGAGACCAGATCGAGGGTTACCGCATCGACCAGGTTGCCCGTACCGAGTAGGGGGTAGCGCTATGAAGCAAACGCAGGCAACCCGCCGTCTGGGCGAGCAGCTTCGCGAGAAGCTTGGTTATATCCTGCTCTTTGAGGTTTCCGATCCGCGTCTCGACCTGGTTACTTTGACTGCGGTCGAGGTCGCGGTGGACCGTTCGTTCGCGCGTGTGTACGTGTCGTGCGATGCGAGCCGCTACGACGAGGTCATGGAGGCGCTCGCAAGCGCCAAGGGCCGTATTCGCAGTCTGTTGGCTCGCTCGCTCGATTGGCGTGTTACGCCCGAGCTCGATTTTCGCATCGATCGCTCGACCGATGAGGCCGAGCGCATCACGCGTGCGCTGGAAAACGTTCCCGCCACGCTTGCGATCGAAAAGGACGAGGACGGTTATCCGATAGCGGATGCCGCCCAGGAGGCAGCTTTAGATGACTAATTCCGCCGACCTCGCCTCGTGCGAGTCTGCAGATATTCAGCGACGCATCCTCGAGCTCATCGAGGGTGCGTCCTCCATTGCGATTTCGGGACACACTTCTCCCGATGGCGACGCCCTGGGCTCCGTATTGGGTCTGGGCCTTTCGCTCATGAAGTTTTTCCCCAACAAGGACATTGCGCTGCTGCTGGCAGACGATGACCCGGTTCCGCGCATCTACCGCTTTATGGAAGGCTCCGATCGCCTGGTGCCGGCATCTGCGTATACCGACAATCCGGACCTGTTCATCTCGGTGGACGTGCCGGTCGTCGAGCGTCTGAACAACTCAGCCGAGGTGCTCCGCCGCTCGTCGCATGTGGTGTGCTTCGATCACCATCCGGCGCGCGAGGAATTTGCCGAGCTGAGCCTGAGGTGCGTCGGCGCCGCAGCCTGCGCCATGATCATCGACCGCTTTTTGGACAATTGTGGCATTGTGGCTCGCGATGGTGTCGCGCCCTGCCTGCTGTGCGGCTTGGTTACCGATACCGGCCGTTTTCAGTACCAAAACGCCGATGCCGCCGCGTTCCATGCGGCCTCGCGTCTGGTTGCCCACGGTGCCGATCCGGCGCGTGTGGCTCTCGAGGTATATCAGAGCATGCGCGTTGAGTTTTTGCATCTCAAGTCCATCGTTATGGGCCGCATTAAGACAGTGGCCCACGGGCGCGTCGCGTATAGCTACGCGTACCAGAGCGACCTTGAGGCTTGCGGTGTCACCTCGGATGAGTGCGACGGGCTGGTTGACGTGGTGCGCTCGGTGATGGGCGTCGAGGTCTGCCTGTTCCTGAAGGGCATTGAGGGCGATACCAAGGTGCGTGGCAACCTGCGCTCCAAGGGCGACCTCGATGTGTCCGAGATTGCTGCCAACTTTGGCGGTGGCGGGCATCATGCCGCCGCCGGCTTTTCCAACAACGGAACAATTCGCGAGACGCTCGCCGTGGCACTTCCCATGCTGGCCGAGCTGGTAGGGGAGGATCCCGCTTCGGTGACCGTCGAGCTTTAACTTTTTGGATGGTACATGGCTCGTCGTACGCCTTCTCAACTGAATATGCTGCTCGCCGTCGATAAGCCGGTGGGTTGCACGTCCCACGATGTGGTCTCGCAATGCCGACGCGCCCTCCATGAGCGGCGCGTCGGCCATGCCGGCACGCTCGACCCCATGGCATCCGGCGTCATGGTGGTGGGCGTGGGCCAGGCCACCCGTCTGCTGGGCATGCTTACCCTCGATACCAAAAGCTATGTCGCCGACATCTCGTTTGGTGCCGAGACCAATACCGATGATGCGGAGGGCGAGGCGGTCCGCACCGTGGCTGTTGCCAACGAGCTCCGCGATCCTGCCTATGCCCGTGAGCACTTGGCCGCTATGCTGGGTCCGCAGATGCAGGTGCCGCCGGCGTTTTCGGCTATCTCGGTCAATGGCGTTCGCGCCTACAAGTCTGCTCGCGAGGGCAATGCGGTGGACCTACCTCCGCGCTCCGTCGAGGTCTATGCCGCCGACCTGATCGCCGTGGGCGGCGAGGGTGATACGTGTGTGTGGACCGTGGCATTCTCGGTGAGCAAGGGCACCTACATTCGTGCGCTCGCTCGCGACCTGGGCCGCGCCTGCGAGAGCGCCGCGCACATTTCCGCGCTGCGCCGCACGGCCTCCGGTGTTGTTTCCATTGGCGCCTGTCATGCGGTCGAGGAGCTTTCTCCCGAGTCCGCCGCTGGCTTTGCCCTGGATCCCATTGTGGCCCTGGGCGCCACGCGTGTTGGCTTGCCGGGCAATCTTGCCGACGACCTGCTCTGCGGCCGACGCATTCCCGTTGAGCGTGCGCTTGCCGATTTCGATGCCTCGAAGGCGCCGTTTGCGCTGGTGCTCGATGGGGGACTCAAGGCGCTCGCCCGCATTGAGGGTGGCCGCTTTGTCATGGAGCACGTGTTTCCGCAGGCAATCGGCGGTGTTCGATGATGTTGTCCGCTCGCGAGCTCGCGCGTGTCTTTTTCGCGGGCGAGTCGGACGAGGCTCGCATCGTTACTGCCGATGCGTTTGATGAGTGCGAGCACTTGGGTGCCGCATCGATCGCCATTGGCGTGTTCGATGGTGTGCACCGTGGACACCAGGAGCTCATCGAAGCGCTTGTCCGTGATGCCCGCGCCCATGGCTGCAAGGCGGTCGTGGTCACCTTCGATCCGGACCCGGACGTCGTGGTGAGCCCTTTGCCCGCTCAAAAATTGATGACGACGGTCGACCGTCTGCATGCCCTGGCTCAGACCGGGGTCGATGCGGTGGTGGCCGTTCCCTTTACGCCTGAGGTTGCGGCGCTTGACCATGTTGATTTTCTCTCGCTGGTGTCGCGTCTGGTCGACATTCGATCGATTCGCGTTGGTAGCGACTTTAGGCTGGGTCGCGGCGGTGCATCTGGTGTTGCCGAGATGCGCACCTGGGGTGCCGAGCGCGGCGTTGACGTGTATGCTCACGACCTGCTTTGCGAGGGCGGTGAGGCCATTTGTGCCACCCGCATTCGTTATGAGCTGGGACAGGGCCATGTGGAGCTTGCTGCTGAGTTGCTCGGCCGTCCGTATATGGTGCGTGGCGGTGTTATTCGTGGCCGTCACGAGGGTTCTGGCATGGGCTTTCCCACGGCAAACTTGCAGGTTCCCGACGGCATTCAGGTGCCAGCCGATGGCGTGTATGAGGGTCTGGTGCTGGTCGATGACACCGCGTGGCCCGCTGCCGTGAACGTCGGCCTGCCGCCAACGTATGCCGACGATGCCGCTTCGGCGCATCTCGAGGCCAACTTAATTGGTTATACGGGCGACCTGTACGGCGCCTCCGTTTCGCTGGCGTTTACGCGCTGGCTGCGTCCCTCGCGTGTGTTCGATTCGCTGGATGAGTTGATCGCGACCGTCGAGGGTAATATCGAAGATATTCGTCACAACTTGGGCGATCAGGGGGTGAGTATCCGTGATTAGCGATGAGGAAAAAGACCAGGTACGCGCTGCGTCCGACCTGGTTGCCATCGTGCAGGAAACGGTCGAGCTCAAGCCCCGCGGCCATGAGTTTTGGGGATGCTGCCCCTTCCATGGCGAAAAGACGCCGTCCTTCCACATTATCCCCGCCACGCAGGTGTGGCATTGCTTTGGCTGCGGTGAGGGTGGCGATGTCTTCACCTATATCATGAAGCGCGAGAACCTGAGCTTTCCCGAGTCAATCCGTTACTTGGCCGATCGCGCGGGTATTGAGTTGCATGACACCGGAGATCGCCGCGAGCGCGGCACCAAGCGTGCCCGCATCTACGATCTGTGCGCCGAGACCGCCCAGTTCTACCACACTATGCTCATGCGCGGTAAGGACGGCCGTCCGCGCGAGTACTTTGCCAGCCGCGGCATGGGCGGCGACGTCTGCCGCCGCTACTGCCTGGGCTTTGCACCGGGCCGTAACGCGCTGGTGTCGCACCTGTCCCAGGCGGGTTTTACCCCGCAGGAGATGATCGACGCCAACGTTGCCGTGAGCCGCGGGCGCGGGCAGCTTGCCGACCGCTTTTACGACCGCGTGATGTTCCCCATCTTTGACGAGCAGGGTCACAACATTGCCTTTGGCGGTCGCATTATGGGCGACGGCCAGCCTAAGTATCTCAACACCGCCGAGACGAGCGTGTTTCATAAAAAGCGAAACCTCTACGGCTTTAATTGGGCCAAGGAGTTTATCGTCGCGCAGGATACCGCCATCGTGGTGGAGGGCTATACCGATTGCATCGCCTGTTGGGAAGCGGGGATTAAAAACGTTGTCGCCACGCTGGGCACCGCGCTCACGGAGCATCACGTCAAGACGCTCACTCGCTTTGCCAAGCGCATCGTCTATATGTTCGATGGCGATGCCGCCGGTCAAAAGGCCGCCCGTCGCGCGATTCAGTTTATCGAGCAGGATTCCATGGACCTGCGCTGCGTGGTGCTCCCCGACGGCAACGATCCCATGGAGTTCATCACGGCGCACGGCGGAGAGGAGCTGCAGAAACGCATTGACGCTGCCGAGCCCCTCATGGACTTTGTGTACCGTTCGCTGCAGGAGTCGAGCGACATCACCACGCCGGGCGGTCGCGCTAAGGCGCTCGAGGATGTGCTGGCGCTCATTTATCCGCTGCGCGATAGCTATATGATCGACACGTACTTTATCCAGATTGCCGACCTGCTGGGTTTGGATCTGCAGACCGTGCGTGCGAGCTCGGGCCGTGTGTTTCGTGATGTCGCCAAGCGCGAAGATGCGGAACGCCGCCGTGAGCAGAACTATGAGCGCCAGCGGGCGCAGGCCGAGCGCTCCGGTAGCGCGGGCGGTCGGGCGTCGGGTTCTCGTGATGCCGGTCGCGGTGCTTGGGCATCGGGCGCGACGCCGCCGGTGTCCGCGCCGGTCGAAGAAGAGCCGTACGACTACGTCCCGCTCGATGCCTACGGTGCCGCGCCCGTGGAGGTCGTCGACGACCTGCCGCCGATCGATGTGCCTGATGGTATGGGCGCTGCGCCCGCCGGTGCCCCGACAGACGCCTCGGCCCCTATGGTTCTTACCGATCTAGAGCGCAAGTCCTTGGCAGGGGAGCGCGAGCTGCTGACCATGCTCACGAGCTACCCCGACCTGTTCCGCACGTATGCCGACCGCATCTGCTCCATCGAGTGGGTTGACCCACGTCACGAGTCCATCGCATGGGCTGTTCTGGCAACGCCGCCGGGAACCGATCCTGCAGCCTGCATGGATGCGGCGCGCTCAGTGTGTCCCGATGCGGCAACGCTTGTGAGTGCCGGGCGCATCTCAGCGACGAGCAAGCACCCTACCGAGACGAACATCGTGTTTATGCTCGATACGCTCGAGCTCTACACCATCAAGCGCCGCATGCGTGCCGCACAGGCCAAGCTGCGCCAGGACCGTTCACTCGATGATGAGGCCCGTCGCGCGCTGACCGTGCAGGCCGCGCAGGATTCGCAGCGTCAACGCGAACTGCAAAAGTCGATCGGCGGCGTGGCGGACCCGTTCCGTTTGATCGGCCTGGAGGCCGCAGGCACCGAACAAGCCTAGATGTTGTGGTCAACCAGCGTATTCTCGCCTATATCCAGTCCTCTTTTTGGGTATAGACGTCAATGTGTGTGCTAAAGTATTGAGTCCTGTGGACTATGAAGGGAGAATCTGTGCCAAAAAAGACTGAGAGCACGGGTACTGGGCTGGAATCCTACGTTGCAAAGCTCATGGGCAACGGCTCAAACAGGACTTCGGTAACCGAGGACGAGATTCAGGTCGCCCTGAAGGATATCGATGTTTCTGACGAGCAGCTCACCGCGGTGTATTCCGCGCTGCGCAACAGCGGCATCCAGATTATCTCCGCGAGCGGTAACGACGACGCCCCCATGGACGTTGACGATGACGATAACGATACCGATACCGACGATTTCGATGACGACGAGCACGATTCCGGCTCGCTCGACGATCACGAGCTCAAGATGGCCCGCCAGGCCGACGCCGAGATGGGTTCTTCCAAGAGCAAGAAGAAGCGCACCGTGCGCACGTCCCGTTCGCGTTCGCGCGTGCGCGGCATCGATGCCTCCACGGTGATGCTGACCGGCGACCCGGTCCGTATGTACCTCAAGGAGATCGGCAAGGTCGACCTGCTGACCGCCTCCGAAGAGGTCGATCTGGCTATGAAGATCGAGGCCGGTCTCGAGGCCACCGAGAAGCTCGAGGCTGCCGATGCTGGTGAGCTCGAACTCACGCGTGCCGAGATGCGTCGTCTTACGCGCATTGAGAACGTGGGCCTCGAAGCCAAGCAGGCGCTCATCAGCGCAAATCTGCGTCTGGTCGTCTCCATCGCCAAGCGCTACGTCGGGCGCGGAATGCTCTTCCTTGACCTCATTCAGGAGGGCAATTTGGGCCTCATCAAGGCGGTCGAGAAGTTCGACTACACCAAGGGCTACAAGTTCTCCACCTACGCGACGTGGTGGATCCGTCAGGCCATCACCCGCGCCATCGCCGACCAGGCGCGCACGATCCGCATTCCGGTGCACATGGTTGAGACGATCAACCGTGTGCTGCGCACGTCGCACTCCATGGTGCAGAAGCTGGGCCGTGAGCCGACGACGAAGGAGATCGCGGACGAGCTGCATATTGAGGAGAGCAAGGTCGAAGAAGTCCTGAAAATTGCGCAGGAGCCGGTTTCCCTCGAAACGCCGATCGGTGAGGAGGAGGACAGCCATCTGGGCGACTTCATTCAGGACGACGAGGCCTCGCAGCCGTCGGAGGAAGCGTCCTACACGCTGCTGCGTGAGCAGCTTGAGGAGGTTCTGTCCACGCTGACCCCGCGCGAGGAGCAGGTGCTGCGGATGCGCTTCGGTCTGACCGACGGCAAGCCGCACACGCTCGAGGAGGTCGGCAAGGAGTTCGACGTCACGCGCGAACGCATCCGCCAGATCGAGTCCAAGGCCCTGCGCAAGCTGCGCCATCCGTCCAGAAGCAAGAAGCTGCGCGACTTTTTGAACTAAGAAGGCAGGACCTTCCATGAAAGAATTTCGAAAACACAGAATATTTACACTTTTATGCTTGACAACCGAAAAAATATTCGTATCATAGTCTTATGCAATTTGAAACCGTAACAACGGAGGAATTCAAGATGTTTGAGAAGATTCAGGCGTATCTTGCCTCGCAGCTCGATATTCCGGCAGACGAGATCACCCGCGACACCACGTTCGAAAGCCTCGGCGTCGATTCGCTGGATACCGTCGAGATGGTCATGGATCTGGAAGAGCAGCTCGGCGTCGATCTGGAGCTGGAGGAAAAGATCGCGACCGTCGGCGAGCTGGTCGATTTTGTCGAGAGCAAGCTTGACTGAACGCAAAACGGCGAGACGTATGGCAAGGCTGCACTACTTGGGGAGATAGCGGTGCCCTGTTACCCGCAATCCGCTACAGCGGGGAGGAATTCCCGACCGAGGGTGTATGCTGTGTCGTCTGACCCGGATAAGCGGTGTTGAAGATCTGGTCTTGCGCAATAGGGCTCTGTGAATCGTGTCAGGTGGGGAACCAAGCAGCACTAAGCAGTCCACCCTGTGTGCCGCAAGGTTGCCGTTTCGGAGCTGGCTGTCCGGGTAACGGATGTAGCATCCATTCGAAGAAGGGTGTGCAGTCCTGCCATGCACCTCGTCAGCTTTCCGCATGAAAATACGCGCAGTCGGGATCCCCCGGCTGCGCGCTTGTTTTTTTGTTTATTTCCCGTCGAACAGCGTCCCGGTCTGGCGGCGGGCCTGCTCGATGACGGACGCGGTGATCACGCTGTCGCGGTTGCGCTTCTCCGGCTGCGTGCCGGAGGCGATATAGCCTGCGAACTCGCGCAGCTCGTACATCATGTTGTTGGGCAGCTTCTCGCGGTACGGCAGCTCCACAATCTCACCATTGCGGCGGACGAGCCAGATGCGGCGGATGTGGTTGATGTCGTCAAGGAGGATCGAGCCGTCCTCGCCCATGAAGGTCGTGGGTGACGCCTGTCTGCAGACCTTGGACCAGATGGCCTCGCAGACGAAGCCCGGATAGCGCAGAAGCGCGATGCCGCCGGCCTCAAACCCGCTTTCCAGATGATACGCCTCCGCCGACACGTGCGTCGGCGCGCCGAACATCGACACGAGCGCGTGGATGGGATAGCAGCCCATGTCCAAGATCGCCGCGTTGCAGAGCTTTGGGTCAAAGGCGTTGATGCCCTGCTCCCCGGCACGCACGCGGTCATAGCGGGAGGAATACTGGGTGAACTCCGCCGTCACGCGGCGGAGCGTCCCGATCTCAGGCAGCGCATCCCGGATGATGGGCAGCGCGTCGTCAAAGACCAGCCGCATGGCCTCGAGATAGACCACGCGGTGTTCCTTCGCCGTCTCGATGAGCGTCCCGGTCTGCGCCGCCGTCAGGACGCCCGGCTTTTCCAGCAGCACGTGCTTGCCGTGCCGCAGCAGGCACAGAGCCTGTTCAAAGTGGCAGCGGTTCGGGCTGGCAA